>Ga0197143_1000396_pt1 | contig 49834 bp, 54 predicted proteins | sample GBS70_MetaG_FD_148603 | JGI IMG/M metagenome (GOLD analysis project Ga0197143, IMG submission 148603) | Sediment microbial communities from Great Boiling Springs, Gerlach, Nevada, United States - GBS 70_MetaG | ecosystem: Environmental > Aquatic > Thermal springs > Hot (42-90C) > Sediment... | reverse complement strand
TTTAGTGAACCGCAACCAGTAAAATCAAATTTCATTAATATTTCTCAGCAAGATTTATATCTTAATTGAATTTCCTCTTTATTATATCAGAAAAGACTTCAAAAGATAAGATATTGTGTATCTTTTAATTAGCTTAAATAAAAAAGAATTGATTTCTTAAAGAAAAGTAAGGTGGCAAAAGATACTTTGCCACCTTACAAATTTTATAAATGGTTTGTAAATTTAATAAAGAGCAGAACGTCCTTTTTCTGTTAGTCTGTATTCTTCCCCTTCGCAAGCAATAAAACCAGCCTCAGTAAGCTCTCTTAAAGAACTTCTTACTTGAAAAAGAGGTCTTTTAGTTAATCCTGCTACCTCAGAAGCTGAAATCTTACCTTTCTCATCCAAAAGTTTAAGAAGTTCAATTGCTCTTTCACTAAGTTTTCCATCAGGGCTTACACATCCAGCAGACATTTTTTTCTCCTTTAGCTTAATTTTTTCTTGCAGAAATACCAATCAATACATTCATATCCCTGTTTTAATCTATTTACAGCTTCTTCATAATTGGTTGGCGGAGGTACTATCACTTTAGTATTTTCTTCGGTAAACTCCCAAACTTGAGGCTGAGGCACCCAGTCAGCCGGAGTTGCTACACCATGTTTATCTGCTGTCTGTAAAGCATCTATCAATCTTAAGATCTCTCTCATATTTCTTCCTGCAGAAAGAGGATAATAAATGACAGCCCTTATTTTCCCATTGGGGTCTATGATAAAAACTGCTCTTACAGTAGCAGTGGAGCTTTCTCCTGGATGTAACATACCATAAAGTTTAGCCACTCTTCCGTCAGCATCTGCTACAATAGGAAAAGGAATTTCAATCCCGGTTTTTTCTTTAAGGTTCATTATCCAAGCTATATGGGAAAAAACGCTATCTATACTTAAACCTAAAAGCTGAACATTTCTTTTAGTAAACTCATCATTCATTTGGGCAAAGGCTAAAAACTCGGTGGAACAAACAGGTGTAAAATCTGCTGGATGGGAAAAAAATACCACCCACTGACCTTTAAAATCATCAGGAAATTTAATAGGACCCATCGTAGTCATTGCTTCAAAGGCTGGTGCCTGATCTCCAATTCTTGGCATGCTAATTATTTCTTTTACCTCTTCCATAATACACCTCCTATAAAAATTTTTATTTTAAAAAAAATATAATACAGTAAAATTTTTTGTCAAGTCCAATCTCTTGTAAGGGATGATCTTTATAGTAAGGTAAAATTTGGTTATAGCTTTTCTCATAATATCAATAATAATCTTGAAAATATATTAAAAATTAAATAAGATTAGTTTTGTGAGTGAAATTATATTTTTAGGAACAGCTGGTGCCCGTTACGTAGTTGCTAAACAATTAAGAGCTTCTGCTGGAACTGTTATAAATATTAATGATTCTTATTTACTTCTTGACCCTGGTCCAGGAACCTTAGTTTACCTTGCCAAAAGGAAAATTCCTATTGAAAAAATAGAAACTATCATAGTTTCTCATCAGCATTTAGATCACTCAGCGGATTTAAATGTTATAGTTGATGCTGTCACTGAAGGAGGATTTAAAAAAAGAGGAACTCTATTTTTAACAGAAAGTGCTTTAAAAGAGGGGATTTTACTCTCTTATCTTCAGTCCTATCTTAAAAAAATAGAAATCTTAAAACCTAATACTTTTTATGAAAATTTTCCCTTTAAATTTAGCACTACTTGTTTACTTAAACATACAGCAGAAAATTATGGGCTACTTTTTCATCTTCCAGAAGATAAGGTTATTGGTTTTATAACTGATACAGCCTATTTCGAAAAATTAGAAGATGAATTTGCCTCCTCAAATATCCTTGTAATTTATACTGTAAGACATACTCCAAAAGAAGGGGTTTTACATTTAAGTATTTCAGATGTTAAAAAGATTTTAAGCAAAATAAAACCTGAAGAAGTTATTCTTACTCATTTCGGGATGACCATGCTTAAAGCCAATCCTTTTAAAGTAGCTCAAGAGCTGAGTGATGAGTTTGGATTAAAAATAAGAGCTTGCTATGACGGTATGAGCGTAAAAATTTAATAAGCTTTTATTTTTGATAAAATGAATTTTCTCAAAGGTTCTATGTTTTCTTTTTTTTTACAAGATGTCAAAAATATTGGAAAATTAGGATTTAACCTAAAAACTTCTATATAATTTTTAACCTGTTTATCAATTTCTTTTTTAGAAAGAGTATCTATCTTATTTAACACCATACAAAAAGGCTTTTTAATATGCTTTACAAACTTAATTAAGTTAATATCAAGTTCATCAGGGTTTCTTCTTATGTCAAAAATTAAAATAAGTAAACGGGAATCTCTTGGAACTGTAAGATATCCTTCAATTAAATATTTCCATTTTTTTTGCAATTCTGCTGGTGCTTTAGCAAAGCCATAACCAGGTAAATCAACGAGATAAAATTGATAGTCTATTCTAAAAAAATTTATGGCTTTGGTAAATCCAGGGGTTGAAGAAACGCGGGCTATATTCTTTCTATTAAGAATAGCATTTATAAGAGATGACTTCCCTACATTTGATCTTCCAAGGAAGGCAATTTCTGGAAATTCAGGAGGAGGAAGATCTTTAAGATCGTATATACTTTTAACGAATTCAATCTGTTTAAACATTTTTAAAAGAGAAAGGGGTAGGGTTTAAGTAAGCCGGGTTCTGTTACCTGAGATAACCTCAGGCGGTGGTTATTTCTCTGGGAAGAAGGTTACCCTTCTCCTCAAGCGGCCTACCTGAGCCTTTTGGGCGGGGCACCCTTAGGCTCTGTTTGGCCTTGCTCCGGACGGGGGTTACCGTGCCACAGGATGTTACCATCCTGTGCGGTGAGCTCTTACCTCACCTTTTCACCCTTGCCCGCACTAAGAGAGTTAAAAATCTCTCTTAGCCGCTGGCGGTCTTTTTTCTGTGGCCCTTTCCAGGGATTACTCCCTCCGGGCATTACCCGGCGTCCTCCCCTGCGGAGCCCGGACTTTCCTCCCTGGAAGATCTCTTTTCAAAGATCTCCCAGAGCAACCACCTCTTAAACCCTACCCTCTTTTTAAATTTTAAAACAGATTCTCACTACTTCAATACCTAAGAAATATCTTTTAACTTCTTGACAAATCTTAAGAGTATATTATTTTACTGTAATAATAGGGCCGTTAGCTCAAGTGGTAGAGCAATGGACTCTTAATCCATAGGTTGGAGGTTCGAGTCCTCCACGGCCCAATTTTTTAATTGTCAACTTTCCTCTATCTTTTTCAATTCCTGTTGAAATAATTTTCAAAGTAAGTTATTTTTAAAACAAATAATATGGATGAAATTTCAAATTTTTGGGAAATATTAAAACAAATTTTTGAAGAATTTAACAATAAAAGGATTAATTACTGTATAGTTGGAGGAATTGCTCTCAATTTATATGGTATAGTTAGAAGAACTTTAGATGTAAATCTTTTTATTAAACCTGAATCTAAGAATTTGAAAAAAATAATAGAATGTTTAAAAAAAATTTTTAAAGATAAAGAATTGGGAAAATTAAAAATAAATGATTTTTATACTTATTCAGTTATTAGATATGGAACTCCTCAAGGATTTTATGTAGATTTAATTACAAAATTTGGAGAAGCTATAAATTGGGGAACTGTTAAAAACGCAATTGAGTGGATTAATCTCGAAGAAAATCTAAAAGTACCTGTTGCTTCTATTGACCTTTTGATAAAAATGAAAGAAAGTGCTTCTCTTTTTAGAGAAAAAGATAAAATTGATCTTTTTTATCTTAAAAAGTTAAAAGAACTTAAAAATAAAAAGGTTGATAAATAAGAATGTTAAAATTTTATAAAAGTTTTGAGGAAGCTGAATGGGAGGCAATTTACCATAAAAATATTACTTTTAAAGATTTAAAAAGAATATATACCTTTTTTGAAACCTTAGATAAATTTACAGAAAAAATTGAATTTTCCATAAAATCAAAAGTTCCCCACAAAGGATTAACCTATTATAAAACAATTAAAGAAGCCTTAATAGAAGAAGATAAATTTATTTAGGGGGTGTCTTATGTATAAGCATATTATAAAAATTATAAGCTTCTTTTTTTTATTTTATACCACCTCTTTTGCCCAGTCTTCTATTAGCCCAGAGACTCAAATTTGTCTTTCCTGTCATGAAATAGTAACCCCTGGTATAGTTAAAGACTGGAAGGCAGGATTACATTCTAAAGTTATCTTAAAAGAAGCTCTAAGTAAAGACCCTCTTTCTCGTAAAGTAAATTCTTCTCTTTCTTTTAAAAATAAAGACATAGTAATAGGATGTGCTGAATGCCATACCTTAAATCCTGAATCTCATAAAGATACTTTTGACCACAATGGATTTAAAGTTCATATTGTAGTTTCTCCAAAAGATTGTGCAGTGTGTCATTCTAAAGAAGTTGAAGAATACGAGAAAAACCTTATGTCAAAAGCTCATATTAATTTAAAAAATAATCCTTTATACGATAAACTTATTAAATCTTCCTTAGAACCTAATCCAAATATTCTTTCTGAAAACGATGCTTGTTTAGCCTGTCATGGAACAAAGGTGGAAGTAAAAGGTAAGGAAATAAGAAATACACAAATGGGAGAAATGGAATTTCCTATTCTTTTAGGATGGGCAAATAACGGAGTAGGGAGAATAAATCCTGATAATTCACAAGGAGCGTGCACATCTTGTCACCCAAGACATTCCTTTTCTATGGAAATTGCTCGAAAACCTTATACCTGTTCCCAGTGTCATAAGGGACCTGATGTTCCTGCTTATAAAGTTTATTCTGTAAGTAAACATGGAAATATATATTCTTCAAAGAAGAATGAATGGAACTTCAATAATACTCCTTGGAAAGTGGGAGAAGACTTCAAAGCTCCTACTTGTGCGACCTGTCATGTAAGTTTATTGGTTGATACTAATGATAACATAATTGTAGAAAGAACGCATCAAATGAATGACAGACTTTCTTGGAGAATTTTTGGATTAATATATGCCCATCCTCATCCAAAAGACTCTGATACAACAAAAATTAAAAATAAAGCTGGACTTCCTCTACCTACTGAATTAACAGGAGAATTTGTAAAAGAATTTCTTATAGATGAAAAGGAAATGGAAAAAAGAGAAAAGAAAATGAAAAGTATTTGCATGGCTTGTCACACAAGCTCCTGGGTAGAAAGTCATTTTACTAAATTCCATAATACTATCAAAACAACCAATGAACAAACCCTTGAAGCTACAAAAATTTTACTTGAAGCTTGGGAAAAGGGAGTAGCAAATGCTTCTTGCATTTTTGATGAAGCTATAGAAAAGATGTGGGTTGAACAGTGGTTATTTTATGCAAATTCTGTAAGGTTTGCTTCTGCTATGGGTGGAGCAGATTATGGAGTATTTGAAAAGGGAAGATGGTATCTAAATAAAAACATACAAAATATGAAAGATTGGCTTCTTTTTTTGCTTAAGAAAAAATAACCATTAAACCTTGACCTATTTCAAATTTTAAAGATAATTTTTTTAAAATAATCAAAAAAATGCCGATTTTTAATATTAAAAATTTTAAAAAAAGGAGGGAGTCCTTATGGAATTTTTTAGCAATCTTGATAAAAAAATGAAAATCCGTTGGAAACTTATTATACCCTTAACTGTCGTTACTGCTTTAGGAGTGATAATGACAGTTATTGTTACAGGATTTTTTTTACAATGGATTACTCTTTATCATGCTAAAACTGAAACCTTCCCTAATTACTATTCTTCTATCAAAGCTTCCCTAATAAAGGATATGGCAAGCTCAAATTACAGAGAGCTTAGGAATTACTATTTACAGAGTTTAAAAAATGTAAAGATATTTAGAACTGAAAAAGTAGATACTCAGTTTGGCAGTGAGAGCCCAAATTTTTATCCTTCTCGAGAGGAAAAAGCTTTTATTGATAAAATTATTTTAAATAAAGAAGAAGGAAAAATTTATAAAACAAATAGCTCTTTAAAAACCCTTTATCTTTTAAAAGCTGAAAAAATGTGTCTTTCCTGTCATAATGTTAGAGAGGGAGATCTTCTTGGAGGAATGATTATAGAAATGCCTTTTAAAGGTGTTTTTTCTATCGCAAAAAAGATACAAGCCTTATTTGCAATTTTGGGACTTCTGGGAATATTTGCTACTCCTGTGATTCTCTATATTGCATACATAGTAACTCATAGACCTCTTGATAAATTAGGAGGTCTTCTTGAAAAAATGGCAGAAGGCGATTTAACTGTAAAAGTTGAGTTTCAAGATAGAGTTGATATAGCAGGAAGAATCGCAAGAAGTATGCATAAACTTTTAAACTCCTTTATCTCTCTTAATGAAAAATCCCTTGTTTATTCTCAAAAGTTAGCTGATTCAACTGATGAAAGTTTTAAAATTATCAATAAAGCTTTAGAGGATGCAAAAATTCTTAGTACTCAAGCATCACAAGTTGCTTCTGCTGTTGAAGAGATGAGTGCAACAATTGCTGATATTGCAAAAAATGCTTCACAAGTTTCAGACCTTGCAGTTCAAAATATAAATGCTGCAATAGAAGGAAAAAATATTTCTGAAGAAGCTACAAACATCATTATAAAAGCAAACGAAGATACTATAGCTTTAAGAAATGTAATTGAAGAACTTAATAAAAGTACAGAAGAAATAGGTTATATAGTTCAACTTATTAAAGATATTGCTGATCAAACAAATCTGCTTGCTCTTAATGCAACAATTGAAGCAGCACGTGCTGGGGAGCATGGAAGAGGTTTTGCAGTTGTTGCTGAAGAAATAAGAAAGCTTGCAGAAAGAACGGGTAAAGCAACTGATGAGATTGCAGAGAAAATAAAAACTATTCAGACAGAATCAAATAAAGCCTTTGAAAGTATGGAAGTTACTGCTAAGGAAGTTGAAAAAGCGGTAGAATCCTTAAATAAAGTAAAAGATGCTCTTGACAATATTGTAGAATCTTCTCATAAAGTAAAAGATGCTATAGCTCAAGTTGCTGCGGCAACAGAAGAACAATCTACGGCAAGTGAAGAAATAAGCAAAACTGTAGAAGAAACAGCTAAATTAACTGCTGAAGTAACAAACTTAATTGAAAAGCTTACAAAAACTATTTATAGTTTAGTAAGTATTTCATCAGACCTGAGACACACTGCATCTTTAGTAAAAACAGAAAAACTAAAAGAGGAACTATTTGATATCTTTAAATCAGATCACGAAAGATTAGTAATTAGAGTTACTGGTCATTTAATGGGACTTGATACCTTAGATCCTGAACTTCTTGGAAATTATAAAGTCTGTGGTATAGGAAAATGGCTTTATGAGGGTGAAGGAGAAAAATTTAGGAGTGTATCTGTTTTTTCTGAATTTGAAGAACTCCATAAAAGATTTCATCTGCTTTGTAGGGATATCGTAATTGCTCATAACAGTAAAGACAAGGAAAGAATTAGAAATTTAATGGCTGAAAGAGAAGAACTTTCTACAAAATTGATATCTTTATTTGAAAAAATGAAAGAAATTTATTTAAAGGAGCTTAAAAGCAAGCTTTAGCTTTTAAACTTTCTTGTATATTCTTAGAATTCTTATATAATATTTTTAATGATTTATTTCCGTCCTCACACTCTTGATGAATTTATTGGACAAAAAAGAATAAAAGAGGAGCTTTCAGTTTATATTTCCTCGGTAAAAAAAAGAAACGACATCTTCCCTCATACTTTCTTTATTGGTGCTCCAGGACTTGGAAAAACAACCTTAGCAAGAATTATAGCTTATGAATTAAAAAGGGATTTAAAGATTACCTCAGGTCCTGTTCTTGACAAAACTGGAACCTTGGCTGCAGTTCTTACTAATTTAAAAGAAGGGAACATCCTTTTTATTGATGAAATTCACAGAATGCCGAAACCCTGCCAAGAAATTCTTTATACAGCCATGGAAGACTTTGCTTTAGATATAGTAATAGGAAAGGGAAATACTGGAAAAACTATAAGACTTAATCTTCCAAAATTTACCTTAATTGGGGCTACAAATAAACCAAATCTTTGTTTAGCTCCTTTTAGAGATAGATTTCAGCTAATTTTTAAATTAAACTATTATAAAGACGAAGAATTAAGAGACATTATTATAAAGGTTAGCAAATTCTGGGGGCTTGAAATAGAAAAAGATTCAGCTTTTAAACTTGCTAAAGCTTCTAAAGGTATACCAAGACAAGCTTTAAATCTGTTAAGAAGATTAAGAGAATTTGTTTTACTAAATTCAAAAACTAAGGACAAAAAATTATTAAAAGTATCTTCTCAAACTTTTGAAAAATTTTTAGAACTTCTTGATATTGATGAATGGGGATTAACTCCTGAAGATAGAAGATGTCTTTTAACTCTTTATAAAGAATTTAAGGGTGGACCTGTAGGGGTTACAGCTCTTGCACTTTCAGCAGATATTACACCAGAAGAATTTGAAACTATTTATGAACCAGCTTTAATAAGAATGGGATTAATTGGTCGCACCAAAAGAGGAAGAATTCTTACTCAAAAAGGATATCTCTATCTTAAAGAAAAATTTAACTTTCCTTATAAAGAGGAAACAGAGTGTCTCTTTTCAAGTTAAGTCCATATAGTTTAATAGAAAAAAAAGGAAAAGAACCTATTGTTGCTATTACTGCATATGATTATATCTCTGCTAAACTTGCTGAAGAATCTGGATTTGATTTTGTTTTAATAGGAGATTCAGCATCTATGGTAATTCTGGGTGAAGAGGATACTTATTCAATAGGTATGGAAGAAATGCTTCTTTTTTGTAAAGCAGTAAGTAAAGGTGCACCAAATATTCTTCGCATAGGAGATATGCCCTTTTTATCCTATCAAGTATCTAAGGAAATAGCAATTTTAAATGCTGGAAGGTTTGTAAAAGAGGGGAGATGTCATGGAGTAAAAGTTGAAGGAGGAGAAGAAGTTGCTGAAATTGTTTTAGCCCTTATTAAAGCAGGAATTCCCGTTTTAGGACATATTGGACTTACTCCCCAAAGGAGCATGGAACTTGGAGGATTAAAAGTTCAGGGGAAAACTATAGAAAGTGCACAAAAATTATTAAAAGATGCAAAAATATTAGAAGAAGCAGGGGTCTTTGCTATTGTTATTGAATGTGTTCCAGCAGAACTTGCTAAATTAATAACCCAAAAGGTAAATGTTCCAACTATAGGAATTGGTGCAGGTCCTTATACAGATGGACAAATACTTGTTTTCCATGATGTAGTAGGACTTTATCCAGAAATGCGTCCTAAATTTGTTAGAACCTATTTCAATGGATATGAAAATCTTAAAAAGGCTTTAAAAGATTTTATAAATGATTGTAAAAATAAAGTTTTCCCATCAGAAAAAGAAAGTTTTAAAATTTCTGAGGAGGTGTTGAAACAAATAAAAATTGGTGTAAAGTTTAGGAACTATAAAAATTTAGGAGGAGAAGGAAAAAGTGGGTAAACAAAAAATGAAAACTAATAGATCTGCAGCGAAAAGATTTAAAGTTACAGCTACAGGGAAAATAATGCATAAAAAATCTGGGAGAAGTCATTTATTAAGAAAAAAAAGTAAAAAAAGAAAAAGACATCTTAAACAAGAAAAAGAACTTTTTTCTGGATATTACTCTCATATAAAAAGATGTATTCCTTATAAGTTTTAAAAATTCTTATTCTTTAAAAGGAGGGGTCTTTTTATGCCGAGAGCAAAAGGTGGTTTTAAAACCAGAAGAAGACATAAAAAATTGATAAAATTAGCTAAAGGATATTGGGGGCAGAGAAAAAATGTTTTTAGAAGGACTAAAGAGACAGTTGAAAGAGCTTTAGTATATGCCTATAGAGATAGAAGGCAGAAAAAAAGAGATTTTAGAAGACTATGGCAGATTAGAATTAATGCAGCAGTAAGATTAAATGGATTAAATTATAGCAAATTTATGGGGGGATTAAAGAAGGCAGGTATAGAGCTTGATAGGAAGGTTTTGGCAAACTTAGCTATAAATGAACCAGAGATATTTTCTAAAATAGTGGAAATTGCTAAAGCTCAGTGGCAATAATTTTTAGAATTTCTAAAAAATGAACTCTTCTGATATAGAAAAACTTAAAAAGGAAATTTGGGAAAGTTTTGAAAAAATAGAAGATCTTTCTCAATTAGAAGACTTCCGAATTAAATATTTAGGTAAAAAGGGGAAAATTACCTCTTCCCTTAAACTTTTAAAAGATCTTCCTTTAGAAGAAAAAAAATATTTAGGAAAAGAACTTAATGAGTTAAAAGACCTGTTAGAAGAAAAATTAAGAGAAAAAGAAAGGGAAATTTTATTTAAGGAGGAAGATAAAGACTTAGGTTTAGATCTTACCTTACATGGAAGATCCCCTTCCATAGGGACGCTTCATCCTCTTACTCAAGTAATTGATGAACTTTGTGAAATATTTTCAAGGCTTGGTTTTGAAATAGTAACGGGACCAGAGATAGAAACAGAATATTATAATTTTACTGCTTTAAATATTCCAGAATGGCATCCTGCAAGAGATATGCAAGCAACCTTTTATCTTAAAAATGGAGCCTTACTAAGAACACACACATCTCCTATGCAAATTAGAGCAATGCTTGAAAGGAAACCCCCTTTAAGAATAGTTGCCCCTGGAAAAGTATATCGCTGTGATGCAGATATTAGACATTCTCCTATGTTTCATCAAATAGAAGGATTAATGGTAGATAAAGAGGTTAGTTTTGCAGATCTTAAGGGTGTTTTAACTTATTTTGCAAGAGAAATTTTTGGGGAAAAAACTAAAGTTAGATTTAGACCAAGTTATTTTCCTTTTACTGAGCCAAGTTTGGAAATGGATATTGAATGTGTAATATGTAGAGGTAAAGGGTGCAAAGTTTGTGGGGAGGCTGGATGGTTAGAAATACTTGGAGCTGGAATAGTTCATCCAGAAGTTTTTAGGGCAGTTAACTATGATACAGAAATTTGGCAAGGGTTTGCTTTTGGATTAGGTATAGAAAGAATTGCTATGATAAAATATGGAATAGATGATATAAGAATGTTTTTTGAAAATCATTTATTGTTTTTACAAAGTTTTAAATAAATTAGGAAATTCAATGAAAGTCCCTATAAGTTGGCTCTCAGAATTTATTGAATTAAAAAAAAGTCCTGAAGAAATTGCAGAAATTTTTACCATGGGAGGAGTTGAAGTAGAAAACATAGAAACTCCTTATAAAAATTTGGGAGAATTAATAGCAGTAAAAATCTTAGAAGTTTATGAACCAGAAGATCTTAAAGATTTAGTTCTTTGTAAAGTAACAGATGGAAAAGAAATTTTCACTGTTTTAACCACTGCCAAAGATCAAGTAAAACCTAATTTGATAGTAGGATTAGCTAAACCTGAAAGTTTTACCTTTAGTTTTGAAAAGGTAGAAATAAAATCCATTAAAAATTACAAATCTTACGGAATGTTTTTATCTCCTTACGAAGCTGGCATTGGTGAAGAGAAAGAAAAACTACTTGTTCTTCCTGAAAATTCTCCTCTTGGTGAATCTATATATAAGATTTTGGGAATTTCTGAGGTTGTCCTTGACCTTGCTATAACTCCTAATAGAGGAGATCTTCTTTCAATCTTCGGGGTTGCTCGTGAATTAAATTTACTCACTTCCTGGGAATTAAAATTTCCCTCCTTAGATGAAAGCTTAAAATTAGGCGATAAATTCTTTGGTAAAATAGAGATTTTGGATACTGATGGATGTTTTAGATATGCAGGAAGATTTATAGGAAAAGTAAAAATAAAAGAAAGCCCCTTTTATATACAAAAAAAGTTGTGGCTTTGTGGTCTTAGACCTATTAATAACATTGTAGATATAACAAATTATGTGCTTTTAGAATTGGGACAGCCTCTTCATGCCTTTGACTGGGATAAAATAGAAGATAAAACTGTTCTTATAAGATGCGCCTATCCTAAAGAGAAACTTTTTATGTTAGATGGCATTGAAAGAGAACTTACAGAGGAAGATCTTATAATAGCTGATACTAAAAAACCTTTGGCTTTCGCAGGAATTATGGGAGGGGAAAACTCTGGAATTTCTGAAAAAACAGAAAACATATTTTTGGAGTCTGCTTGGTTCAATCCAAAGAGAATAAGAAGATCTTCTCAAAAATATAAATTAATTACTGAAAGTTCTTACAGATTTGAAAGAAATATAGATCCAGAGGGAGTTATTTGGGGATTACTTAGAGCAAGTGAACTTATTTTTAAATTAGCTAATCCTGAGTTTTATTCTGAAGTAGTAGATATCTATCCTAACCCCTTTATTCCTCCTCGGATAACGCTTTCTAATCAAAAAATCACCAAGTATCTTGGATTTTCTATCTCCTCCAAGGAGATAGAAAAAATCTTAGATAAAGTTGGAGATGTACAAAAATCTGGTGATAGTTTCCAAGTAATTCCTTTTTCCTATCGTCAAGATTTAAAGATACCTGAAGATCTTATAGAAGAAATTGCAAGAATTTATGGTTACGAAAAAATCCCTTCCTCCTTTCCTAAAAGTACCCTTTATTGTAAAAGCTCCTCCAAAAAATTAGAATTTGAAAAAAACCTTAAAAACATCTTAAAATCCTTTGGATTTTCTGAGGTCATTACTTACAGTTTTATAGATCCTAAATCCTTAGAAAAATTAAATCTCAGAAAAGATGATAAAAGGTTAAGACCAATAGAACTTGCTAATCCTTTAGCTTCTTCTCAATCAGTTATGAGAACTTCTTTAATTCCTGGACTGATTGAAACTGCATGTTTCAATTTTTTTAGAGAAATAGGTTCTCTTAAAATATTTGAAATTGGGAAGGTATTTTTCCCAACTGAAAAAGAATTAGCAGAAGAACCTCTTTATCTTGGAATTTTGCTTATGGGAAATGCAAATAAAGAATCCTGGTATGAAAATTTAAGAAAATTTGATATTTATGATCTAAAAGGATATTTGGAATCTATTTTTGAGATTTTAAGAATAAATATAGATTTTAAACCTCATTCCTCAGAACCCTTTCTTAAAAAGGGAGCTTCCTTTGATCTTTATTTTAATAACGAAAAATTTGGCTTTGCTGGAGAAGTAAAAAATCTGATATTAAAAGAATTTGATCTAAAACCTCCTTTATTTGTTTCCGAAATTAATTTAGAAATTTTATTTGAAAAGATTGAAAGCATAGAAAAGAAATTAATAATAAAAAAACCACCCAAATATCCTTCTACTTTTAGGGATATAACTTGTATTCTTAAAAAGGAAATAAAAATTGGAGAGATTTTGGATTTTGTGAAGACTTTATCAATTCCTTATTTGGAAAATATTAACTGTATTAAAATTTACGAGGGCCCTCCTATTCCAGAAGGAGAAAAAAGTATAACTATAAGGTTCTGGTATAGAGCTGAAGACAGAACTTTAAAAGATGAAGAAGTTAATCAAATCCAAGATAAAATAGCTAAAATTATATTTAAAAAATTTTCTGCTAAACCAAGATAAATGACAACTATCAATAAAAAAATAATTATAAATAAATTACACCAAAAAGTAGGACTTTCTAAAAGAATTCTAAAAACCTTGATTGATGAGCTTTTAGAAGAAATTAAAAAAGCATTGGAATTGGGGGAAGAAACTAAGATTGTAAGATTTGGGAATTTCATTCCCTATGAAACAAAAAAAAGAAAGGGAAGAAACTTAAAAAATAAAAGGGAAGTAGAAATAAAACCCTTTAAAAAAATAGTATTTCGCACAGCTTCTCAATTTAGAACAAAACTACATAATGAAAAACAATAACAGGGAAGAGGAAGGTCTCTACATAAGTTTTAGTGAAGTTACAAAACTTTTAAAAGTTAAACCATACATTCTTCTTTATTGGGAAAAGAAAATTCCCCAATTAAGACCTTATCGGATTGCTAATCGAAAGTTTTATAAAAAAAACCAAGTTAACCTTCTTTTTAAAGTAAAAGAACTTCTTGATGAAGGTTATTCCCTTGAAGGAATAAAAAAAATTTTGAAAAAAGAATCTTTAAAAACTTCAACCTATAAAGTCTCTTTAGAAAGAGAGCTTAAAAAATTAATAGAAATGATTTTAAAAGAACTCAAAGATATTTACCAAAAATTATAATTTACACTGATTTTTTTCTTAAGCTATTCTATATTTAAATTTAGTATATTGATAAAATTAGACTTAATTATAATTTTTATATTGACAAATTTTAATTTTGTATTAATTTAAATTTTATAAAAGTTTTAATTAGGAGGTAAGAGATGGCTGAAAAATTGGGAATTTATAAATGTAATGTATGTGGAAACATTGTTTTAGTTATGCATAGTGGTATAGGACAATTAGTTTGTTGTGGACAGCCTATGCAGCTTATGACAGCTGGATCTATTGATGCAACAGTTGAGAAGCATGTTCCTGTAATTGAAAAGATAGGTAATACATACAAAGTAAAAGTAGGAAGTATCCCTCATCCTATGACAGAAGAACATTATATTGAATGGATAGAACTTCATGCAGATGAGGATAAGGTTTATATTAAATTTCTAAAACCTGGAGACACTCCAGAAGCTACTTTTCAAGTAGAGGCAAATAAAGTTCTTGCTAAGGAATACTGTAATTTACATGGATTATGGGAATCTTCTAAAGTTTGTGAACCATCTAAATAGTTTTTATAAAAAATATGGGAGGTGTGGGACATGAAAAAATACAAATGTAGTGTTTGTGGAAATGTATATGATCCTGAGGTAGGAGATCCTAAGGGAGGAATTCCTCCTGGAACGCCTTTTGAGGAACTTCCTGATAGCTGGAGATGCCCAAGATGTGGAAATCCTAAAAATGTATATTATCCTGAAGAAGATTAACACTTAATATTTAAAAATTTTATAAAATTCCTTAAAAGGAGGGAATTATGATTAAGTATAAGTGTAGAGTATGTGGTTATATTTATGATCCTGATGAGGGAGATCCTGAACACAACATTCCTCCAGGAACACCTTTTGAAAGTTTACCAGATGATTGGGTTTGTCCATCCTGTGGAGCACCAAAAGAAGAATTTGAACCTGTTTTGAAATAAAAATTTTATTTGAGAGAATTTTTTATGAAAAAATATAAGTGTAATGTTTGCGGATATGTATATGATCCTAAAGTAGGGGATCCTAATCAAGAAATACCTCCGGGAACACCCTTTGAAAAATTACCTAACAATTGGACTTGCCCTATTTGTGGGGCAGCAAAAAGTGATTTTGTGCCTGAAGATTAAAAGATAATTTTTAAAAATAGTAAAAAATTACTTAGAAGGGGGTACCATGATTAAATTAGCTTTCTTTGCTTTCAAAGAAGATCCAATGTGTTTTATTCATGTTTTATTAAATGCCTTAGATGTAAGTGAAAAAGGATTTGAAGCTAAAATCATTTTAGAAGGTGCTGCAACAAAGCTAATACCTGAACTTTTTTCTGAAAAAAGCATGTTTTACAATTTTTTTAAAAAAGCCTTAGAGAAAGGGCTTGTAGCTGGAGTTTGTAAGGCTTGTGCACAAAAGATGGGAACTTTAGAATTAGCTAAAGAAAAAGGACTTACTATTCTTGAAGATATGTATGGACACGCCGGAATGGCAAACTTTATAAAACAGGGTTATACTATCATTACTCTTTAAAAAAAGACTTTTAAAGGGGGCTTTCTATGGAAGCAGTAAAAATCAAAGAGGGTTTTTATTGGGTTGGTGCTATAGATTGGAATGTAAGAAATTTTCATGGATACTCTACCTTTAAAGGAACCACTTATAATTCCTATTTATTAATAGATGAAAAAATTACCCTTTTTGACACTGTAAAACATGGATTTGAAGAAGAAATGTTATCAAGAATTAAAAGTATTGTTAACCCAGAAAAAATTGATTATTTAATTGTAAATCACATAGAACCAGATCATGCTGGAGGTTTTTTAAAAATAGTAGAAATTATAAAACCTGAAAAGATTTTTATTACTCAAAGGGGAAAAGATGGATTAAAAAATTACTTACATAAAAACGATTTTCCCTATGAAGAAGTATCTACTGGAAAAGAAATTAAAATAGGAAAAAGAACTATAAGATTTATAGAAACCCCCATGATTCATTGGCCAGATAGTATGATAAGCTATATTCCTGAAGAAAAAATTTTGGTCTCTCAAGATGCCTTTGGAGCCCATTATGCAACTTCTAATAGATTTGATGATGAAGTTGATTATTGCACTTTAATACAGGAATCTGCTAAATATTACGCCAATATTGTACTTCCCTATTCTCCACGAGTTCAAAACCTTTTAAAAACAGTAAGGGACCTCGAGCTTGAAATAAAATTAATATGCCCAGACCATGGGATTGTATGGAAAAAACATGTAAACGAAATCATTCAGCTTTATGAAAATTGGAGCAATTATATTGCAGAGAAAAGAGTGGTAATTATTTATGATACCATGTGGAAAAGTACAGAAAAAATGGCTTATGCTATTATGGAGGGGGTTATAAAAGAAAATTTAGAAGCAAGGCTTTTTAAACTTTCTGTTTCAGACATAACTGATGTAATGACTGAAGTAATGCTTGCTAAAGGATTAGTTTTAGGCTCTCCCACATTAAACAATGGACTTATGCCTACTGTAGCAAGTTTTGTCCATTATATGAAAGGACTTAGACCAAGAAAAAAAATTGGGGCTGTCTTTGGTTCCTATGGATGGAGTGGAGAGTCAATTAAACTTTTAAATGATATCCTAAATGAAATAAAGGCTGAAGTAGTTCATGAAGGAATAAAAGTAAAATTTGCGCCTAATAAAGAAGCCTTAAAGCAGTGCGAAGAACTTGGAAAAATTGTTGCCCAAAAAATTAAAAGCTCTTCCTAAAGAAGTGTCTATCTATTTAAAAAGAGAAGTTTGGGACATTCTTGAAAAAGAGAATCTTAAAGATTTTTTGAATTCTCTCAATAAATTTCCTCCCACTAAAATTGTGAGTTTCCTTATAGGAGCTTTTTTACATCCGAAAGAAGAAGTTCGCTGGAAAGCTATAATAGGATTTGGATATGTAGTTTCTCAAATAGCAAATAAAGACCTTGAAAGGGCAAGAATAATAATAAGACGCTTAATTTGGATGCTTAATGAAGAATCAGGAAGTATGGCTTGGGGTGTTCCTGAAGGATTTGCTGAAGCATTATATAATCATGAAGTTTTGAAAAATGAATATCTCTCCATTTTTATTTCTTATATCTGGGAAACAGAAGATACGGGGAAATATAAGACAGATAATTACTTAGAGTTTCCTCCTGCTCAAAGAGGAGTTATATGGGGAATAGGAAGACTTGCCCAAAAATATAAAGAAGATCTTTTAGAAAAGAACGCACATTTTCATGTATACAAGTGTCTTATTAGCTCTCCTGACTTAGCAGTAAAATTTTTAAGTCTTTGGAGTTTGAATAACCTTTTTCCCTTCCCCGAAAATTTTAAAATAAATCCTCAAAAGATTGAAAAAATAATAAACCTTCTTACTCAAAAAGACTTTACTTATTTAATGTTTGATGGAGAAAAAATTATTCACTTGCACATCTCTCAGCTTAAAAACAACTTAAAACTTTTTTAAAGACTTTATTTTCTTAAAAATTGGTTTATATTTTATTTGCTATGCATAAGTTGGCTCAGATTTATAAAAATGTAGATTTAGAAAAATTAATCAAAAATTTTGAGGACAAATTAGAAGATTTAAGGGGGTGTCTTTGAACCTCAAAAATTAAAGACTCAATTAATTAAAATCGAAGAAGAACTTCAGAATAACAAAGATTGGGACTCCCAAAAAGTAAAAAAACTTCTTCAAGAGAGGACTCAGATTTTCGAGAAATTATCCATTCTTGAAAACTTTAATAGAAAATTTAAAGAAATTCTTGAATGGTACTCTCTTTATAAAGAGGAAAAAAATCCTGATATATTAAATACTCTTTTAGAAGAAATTACTTCATTTGAAAAGACCTTCAAAACTGAAGAAACTAAACTTTTACTCTCAGGAGAATATGATCACTCTTCTGCAATTTTAAGCATTCATGCAGGAACAGGAGGAACAGATGCACAAGATTGGGCTTCCATCCTTCTTAGAATGTACGTAAAGTGGGCTGAAAAAAAGGGATATAAGGTAAAAATTACTGATATATTGCCTGGGGAAGAGGCAGGAATAAAAAACGCTGTTTTACTAATTGAGGGAGAAAGGGCTTATGGATATCTAAAGGGAGAAAAGGGAATTCACAGACTTATAAGAATTTCACCTTTTAATGCAAATTCTAAACGGCACACCTCTTTTGCCTCAGTTACTGTTATCCCTGAAATTGAAGAAGATGTTGCAGTAGAAATAAAACCTGAAGATTTAAAGATTGAAACTATGAGAGCAAGTGGGCACGGAGGTCAACACGTAAATAAAACTGAAACTGCAGTGAGAATTACCCACATACCTACAGGAATCACTGTAACCTGTCAAAATGAAAGAAGCCAATATCTAAATAAAATGACTGCCTTGAAAATTTTAAGATCAAAGCTTTACCAATTAGAAAAACAAAAACTTGAAAGTAAAAAAGAAAGTTTAATAGGAGAAAAAAAAGAAATAAGCTGGGGAAATCAAATTAGAACTTATACTTTACATCCTTATAAAGTAGTTAAGGATCATAGAACCCAATACGAATCTTACAAAGTTGAAGAAGTTCTTAATGGAGAAATTGATGACTTTATAAGAGAATATCTACTTTGGGAATCAAAACAAAAATTAAAAAATAGTCAAACCTATGAAAAGGTATAAAGCACTTGTTATGTTAGAAGACGGAACCCATTTTTGGGGATATTCTTTTACTGTAAGAGGGGAAACTTTTGGAGAGATTGTCTTTAATACTGGGATGACTGGTTATCAGGAAATACTTACTGATCCCTCTTATTACGGACAAATAGTTACCATGACCTACCCCCTTATTGGGAATTACGGAATCACTCATGAGGATATGGAAAGTGAAAAGATTCAAGTAGCAGGTTTTATTGTAAGAGAATATCAACCATTTTATAGTAACTGGAGAGCTGAAAAATCATTAGGAGATTGGCTTTCCGAAAATAATATTCTTGGGATTGAAGGAATTGATACAAGAGCGTTAACACGACACATAAGACTTTATGGAGCTATGAAAGGTGGTATTACAACTGAAACTCTTAATCCTAAAAAATTCTTAGAAAAAGTAAAAGAAAGTCCTGATTATGTAGGTAGAGATTTAGTCCAGTATGTGACTTGTAAAGAACCCTATTATTTTGGAAAAAAGGGAAAAGAAAATTATAAAACATTTAAAGGGGAAGCTAAGTATAAAATAGCTGTTATTGATTGTGGCTTAAAATTTAATCAACTTAAACTTTTTACTGAAAGAGATTGCGAATGTCTTGTATTTCCTGCCTACACCAAACCAGAAGAAATACTTTCTCATAATCCTGATGGGATTTTTGTATCTAATGGACCAGGGGATCCTGCACCTTTAAAAACCATAGTAAAGAATGTTAAAAATCTTCTTGGCAAAAAACCCCTTTTTGGGATATGTTTAGGACACCAAATTTTGGGACAAGCTCTTGGAGCGACAACTTATAAACTTAAATTTGGACATAGAGGAATAAATCATCCTGTATTAAATCTTTTCAATAAAAGAGTAGAAATTACTTCACAGAACCACGGATTTTGTGTTAAAAAAGAAGAACTCCCCAAGTCTGCTTTAATAACTCACATAAATTTAAATGATCAAACTCTTGAGGGGATATTTGTACCAGATTTGAAGGCTATGTCTGTACAGTATCATCCAGAAAATGCTCCTGGACCACATGACTCAATTTATTTATTTAACAGCTTCATTAACCTTTTGGAGGGAAAGATTGAAAATCTATACCCCTAAGGATTTCCCCCTTCCTTTTGAAACAGTAATTACTATAGGAAGTTTTGACGGAATCCATTTAGGGCATAAAGTTCTTTTTGAAGAAACCAAAAACTTGGCTCGCCTCTTAAATGTTAAATCTGCTGTGGTCTCTTTTGATCCACATCCCCGTATGGTTCTTTTCCCGGAGTCAAATTTAAAGCTTTTGACTACCTTTGAAGAAAAACTTTATCTGCTTTCTCTATTAAAAATAGAAAATTTGATCCTAATACCCTTTACCAAAACCCTTTCAGAACTTTCTCATGATTTATTTGTTCAAGAATATATAGTGGACAAACTCAAAGCAAAAGGGATAATTGTGGGATTTAATTTTAGATTTGGAAAATTTAGGAAGGGTGATATAGATTATTTAAATAAAGTAGCAAAAAAATATAATTTTATAGTAAAAGCTGTTCCTCCTGTGATGTTAAATGGTGTTATAATTTCAAGTTCTGCAATAAGAAATCTCATAGAAAAAGGACAAATTGAAACTGCTAATGAACTCCTGGGAAGACCATATTTTATTATAGGAAAAGTGATCAAAGGAAAAGGAAGGGGGAAAGATTTAGGTTTTCCTACGGCAAATATAGAGGTTTCTCCTTTTAAACTTCTTCCTCCAGCAGGCGTATATGCAGTTTGGGTAATTTTAAATGGAGAAAAATTAAAAGGGGCTTTAAATATAGGTAAAAGACCTACTTTCGGAGAAAAAGAAATTTCTATTGAAGTGCATATTTTCAATTTTAACAAAGATATTTACGGAGAAACATTAAAAATTGAACTAATAAAACGTATACGGGAAGAAAGAAAATTTTTTTCTATAGAGGAACTTAAAAATCAGATTAAAATAGATTGTAAACTAATTGACGAAATTTTACACTAAATTTTTTTAGCTTTTTTAAGCTCTTCTACAAATTTATCATATACATTAATTTTTTTCCCAATTTTTTTAGGGATTTCAACTCCTCTTTTTCTTAATTCATTTACAATTTTATTTACCTGAAATTTACTTATCCCCAATTTTTCTGCAATTTCAGTGGCACTCATATTAGCATAGTTTTCATATACAAATTTAACATCTTCAATAGTTATTATTCTGCCTCTTTTTCTCATTTATAACACCTCCGTCATATTTATTATAATATTAATTTTAAACCAGGAGATAATTTTTTCAAATATCAAGATTTATAAAAAGATTCTATACAATCAGACTTTTTAAAATCTTATCATCCACTTGTTTAAGCTTATTTAAAGAAGAATAATTTGTTAAATCAAATCTAATGGGTGTGATAGTAATATAACCTTCTTTTAATGCTACTACATCTGTATCTGGATCTTTTTCTGTATATTCCTCTGCTCCCTGCCAGTAATAAATTTTATCATGAAGATCAAGTCTTTTATCAAAAATTTCTTTTAATTTAGCAATTGATTGTCTAACAAATTTAATTCCCTTGATTTTGTAAGGATTTATATGAGGAATATTTATATTCAAACAAAAGGGTAAATCAAGTGGCAAATCAAAAACATAATTTATAAAAGTACTTATAAAATTTGCTGCAAAACAATAATCTACATCTTTGTAAGCACTTATAGAAACAGCAATAGAAGAATATCCAAGTATTTTAGCTTCTGTTGCTGCTGAAACGGTTCCTGAATACAAAAGATTAATTCCTATATTTGCTCCTTTATTAATTCCAGAAATAACCAAATCTACTGGTCCTACGATTTCATAAAGAGCAAGTTTTACACAATCAGCAGGTGTTCCATTTATTGCATATCCCCAAAAGTATTTTCCTCTTTTAACTTTTCTAACCCTTAAAGGTTGTTCTATAGTTATAGCATGACCAACTGCACTTCTTTCACTTTCAGGAGCAACTATATAAACTTCGTGATCAAGAACTAAAGTTTCATATAATGCACAGAGACCCTCTGAATAAATTCCGTCATCATTGGTAAGGAGTATCTTCATGTTCTATAATGTGCATTTATTCTAATGTATTCTTCAGTTAAATCTGTGGTTAAAACTTCGTAGCTTATTTTCCCCTGTTTAAGTCTTATACAAAGTTCTATTTCGGGCTTTCTCATTTCTTCCTTAATTTTAGCTTCACTATTTACATTTTTAAAATTAGCAACCCAAGGAATTCCATTTAAATAAATTTCTACTTCTTGAGGATTAAATTTTATTCCACTTTTTCCAAGAGCTGAAAATATTCTACCCCAATTAGGATCTTCACCGTAAAAAGCTGTTTTTACTAATGGAGAATTGGCAATAGAGGTTGCAAGTATTTTCGCCTCTTTTTTAGTTTTAGCTCCTTTTATTAAAATTTTAACAACTTTACTTGCTCCTTCTCCATCTTTTATTATAAGATAGGCAAGTTCTTTAGCAACTTCTAAACATCTATTTTCAAACTTTTCCCAGTTTTTAATTTTTTTTAGATTACTACACAGCATATAAACTGTATCATTAGTACTGGTATCTCCATCAACAGTAATTCTATTAAAACTTTGTTCTACTATTTTTGGAAGACTTTTTTTTAGATAATCCTTAGATACCTCAGCATCTGTTAAAATGAAAGCAAGCATAGTTGCCATATTGGGAGCTATCATCCCAGCACCTTTAGCTATTCCAAATATAACTATTCCTTCCTCTGTCTTTTTTGACACTACCTTAGGAAAGGTATCAGTTGTCATAATAGCTTTAGCAAATTGTATGTAATTTTGTGCTGAAAGATTGGAAATAAGACTAGGAATATTTGGTAAAATCTTTTCTAAAGGTAATTGTTCTCCTATTACTCCAGTTGAGGCAGGAAGCAAACTTTTGTAGGGAATTTTTAAGTGTTTAGCAACTTCTTTAAGAACTGTTAAAGCTCTCTTAAAACCCTCTTCTCCTGTACAAGCATTTGCAACACCACTGTTAGCAAGAACTCCGTGAATTTCTTTTTCTTTAATAAATCTTTTCCCCAGTAAAACAGGAGCAGCTTTTACTGTATTAGTAGTAAACACACCCCAAGCAGTAAGTTCTTTAGGAGAATAAATTAATCCTAAATCAAGTTTATTTTCTTTTCTTATACCACAGCTGAGACCTGAAAATAAAAATCCTTCTGGAACAAACATAAACACCCTTCTAACCAAATCTTCCTGTGATGTAATCTTCTGTAAGTTTCTTTTCTGGAGTAGTAAAAATCTTTTCAGTTGGTCCCACTTCTATCAGTTCTCCTAAATACATGAAGGCTGTATAATCTGAAATTCTTGCTGCCTGTTGCATATTATGAGTAACTATTACTATAGTTATTTTAGATTTCAGTTTTACAATTAAATCTTCTATTTTAGAAGTAGAAATTGGGTCAAGGGCAGAGGTTGGTTCATCAAACAATAAAACCTTAGGTTCCACTGCAATGGCTCTTGCGATACAAAGCCTTTGTTGCTGACCTCCAGAAAGAGAAAAAGCACTCTCTCTAAGTTTATCTTTCACCTCATCCCATAAAGCAGCATCTATAAGAGCTTTTTCAACTCTTTCCTTTAATTCAGAACCTTTAATTCCTTTTAGTCTTAATCCATAAGCTATATTATCAAATATGCTCATAGGAAATGGGGTGGGTTTCTGAAATACCATCCCTATTTTAGATCTGAGACTAATTAAATCTACATTTTTATTCAAAATATTTTTTCCTTCAAAAATTATTTCTCCTTCGTATCTATTTCCTACATATAAGTCATGCATTCTATTTAAGCATCTTAAAAAAGTGGTTTTACCACAACCAGATGGTCCTATTAAGGCTGTAACTTTATTTTTATAAATGGTAAGGTTAATATTTTTAAGAACTAAAATATCTCCGTAGTAAAAATTTAAGTTTTTAACTTCTATTTCAACATTCTTTTCCATTTTTCAAAATCTTTATTATTTTTTAGTTTTCCATTTAAATGGGATAAGCGTACCAAAGTGAATAAGAGTTTTTGCAAGTAAGGAAAGTAACAATACCAAAAATGTCAAAAATAGAGCTGCAGCCCAGGCTTGTTTATGCCAGTAATCATAAGGTCCCATTATATAGTTAAAGATTGTTACTGTTAAAGTAGCCATAGGTTTAAAAAGATTAAATGAAAGATAGGCGTTATTAAATGCTGTAAAAAGAAGGGGTGCTGTCTCCCCAGAAATTCTTGCTACTCCTAAAAGAACACCTGTTAAAATCCCAACCTTAGCAGCTCTTATAGTAACATCTTTAATAATTTGCCATTTATAAGCTCCAAGTGCATAAGCTGCTTCTCTTAAAGTATTAGGAATTAGATTTAACATTTCATAAGTTGTTATAGCAATTACAGGAATCATAAGAAGTGCTAAAGCAAAAATTCCAGAAAGGGCATTAAAGTGTTTAAAAGGAATTACCATCAAAGCGTACATTACTGCACCCATAATAATAGAAGGAGTGCTTACCATTATATCAGTAATATTTTTTAGTGCCATAAAAATTTTAGAATTTTTCCCATATTCTGCATAATAAATACCTGCACATATTCCTGTAGGAACACCTATTAAAGTAGCTAAAGAGGTTATAATAAAATGACCAACAAAAGCATGTTTAAGACCTCCTCCTTCAATACCGGGAGGATTAGGATCCTGCAAAAAAAGTTCTAAAGTAAGATATTTAAAACCATTAACAAATAAGGTTCCTAAAATCCAAAAAAGCCAAAATAATCCATAAATTGCAGCTAAAAAAGAAATCAGTAACATTATATAATTTATTAATTTTCTTTTAAATACTTCTATTTCCATTTTTTTTCTAATCTTAGTATCATAAGTTTGGCAAAACTAAGAATTATAAAAGAAAAAACAAAAAGGATAAAAGATAAATAAAAAAGCGAGGAAAGATAAAGAGGAGTGTCTGCTTCAGTAAACTGATTTGCTAAAGCTACTGTTATAGTTGTAAATGGTGAAAACAACGAGGTAGGAATTTGAGCTACATTTCCTGCTAAAAAAGTTACTGCCATTGTTTCTCCTAAAGCTCTCCCTGTTGAAAGAACAAGTCCTCCTGTAATACCAGAGGCAGTATATGGAATAATTATATCTTTAATAACTTCCCATTTAGTTGCTCCTAAGCTATAGGCTGACTCTTTTATAACAGAAGGAACCAGATCAAAAGAATCTTTTACCACTGAAGCCATAAAAGGAATAATCATTATGGATAAAACTAAAGAGGTAGTAAGAACATCGATTCCAGTAGGGGGGCCAGAAAAAAGTTTCCCTAATAAAGGAATAGGAGAAAATATTTTTTGTAAAGTTGGTTCTACATAAGTTCTCATAAAACTGGCTAATACCAAAAATCCCCACATTCCATAGATTATACTCGGAATAGCTGCTAAAAGTTGTATAGCACTTGTAATTATTCCTTTTAGAAAAGAAGGAGCAAGTTCGGTTATAAAAATAGCTATTCCTATAGCTACAGGAGCTGCAATAAGAACAGCTATAAAAGTACTTATTAAAGTACCTGTTAACATAGTAAGCCCACCAAAAGTTTCAGAAACAGGATCCCAGGTAGTAGTGGTTAAAAACTTTATTATTCCAAAGGTTTTGATAGCTAAACCTGATTCATAAAACAAGATTAAAAAAACTGTAAAAGGGAAAAGAAGTCCTGAAAAGATAGCCCAAAAAGCTAAAAAGTTTTTTATTATTATCTCTAAATAATAACTTCTTTTTATCACTATAATTCTAAAGGGAGAAAAAAGATAGTTTTCAATAAAATTTTGGTTTAAATTCTAATAATTTATAATATTTTTTCAAGCTGGAAAATTTTTGAATTTACTGAATATTTTTTAATATATTTTATATTTCTTCCAATAATTTCTGATTTTTTCTTTTATCTCATCTGGAAGAGGTGTATAAGTTAATTCTTCAGCGATTTTTTCTCCCTCTCTAAATGCCCAGTCAAAAAATTTAACTACCTCTTTATTAGTTTCTTCTTTATCTTTCGAAAGAAGAATATAAGTTGCCCCTACAATAGGCCAAGCGGATTTTCCTGGAGTATTGGTAAGCCAAGTATAAAAATGTTTAGATGGTTCAAAACCCCCATAAAGAATTGCCTCTTTAATATTTTCTTCCTTGGGTTCAACTACATTACCAGATTGGTTTTTAAGTTTTACATAGGAAAGTTTATTTTGAATAGCATAAACTATTTCTACATATCCAATAGTATAAGGAGTTCTTTTAACATAATTTGCTACTCCTTCATTACCCTTAGCGCCTATACCAACAGGCCAGTTCACAGCTGTTCCATACCCTATTTTATCTTTCCAAAATTTACATACTTCAGTTAAATATTTAGTAAATATAGCTGTTGTTCCAGATGCATCAGCTCTATATATAGATGTTATAGATTTGTCTGGAAGCTCTATTCCGGGGTTTAAAGCTTTTATTTTTGGATCATTCCATTTAGTAATTTTACCCGAGTATATTCCACAAAGTGTCTCTCCATCAAGTGTTAAATAGAAGTTTTTTAATTCAGGAAGATTAACCACAGGAACCACAGCACCTACTACAGTAGGAAATTGTAGAAGTTTTTTACTTTCTACCTCTTCTGGTTTAAGAGGCATATCGCTTGCTCCAAAATCAACTGTTTTTTCTATAATTTGTCTGATACCTCCTCCAGAACCTATAGATTGGTAATTAATTTTAACTCCTGTAAGTTTATAATATTCATTTGCCCAATTTGCATAAAGAGGATACGGAAAGCTTGCTCCAGCTCCATTAAGAAATTTTTTTACTTCTGTTTTTTCAGAAGGTTTTTTACAAGCATAAATTCCAAAAATTATAAATAAACTTAAAACCCATATTATTTTCTTCATACTTTCTTCTCCCTTTTTAAGTATTTCTGATTGAAAATTCTTGATATTTTTTTAAGATCTCACTAAAAGTAAAAAAAGCTTCAAATTCATACCCTTTAGCTTCTATATTCTCTTTTCCTCCTTCTTCTCTATCAATTAAAGCAAAAATTTTAACAATTTGGAGTTTTTCTTTTTCAAGTATTTCAGCTGCTTTAAGAACAGAACTACCTGTGGTTATCACATCTTCTACAAGAACAATGTCCATTCCCTCTCTTATGTTTCCTTCAATTTGTCTTTGGGTTCCATATTTTTTTGGTTCCTTTCTCACCAAAATTCCTTCTAAGGAAATATCTTCTTCATTTGCTTTAGCAAGAATAGAACATACAATTGGATCAGCCCCCATACTCATTCCTGCAATTCCATCCACTCCTAAATATTTTATTTTCTGCCAAAAAAGTGCACCTATCAAACCAAAAGTCAAAGAATAAAGAGTGATCTTTCTACAATCAAGATAATAAGGACTTTCTCTACCACTTGAAAGAACAAAAGGTTTTTCAGGACTATATAAAAAAGCTCTTTCTAAAATGAATTTTAAGATTTCATTTTTCAAAGCTAAAATATTAAAATTTATAAAACCTTTAAATAAAGGGTGAGCTTCTCCCAAAAATCTGTAAAACTCTTTTTCTGCTATTTCTAAGGAAGAATAGTTGTAATTTACAAAATTTTTAAAGTGTTCAAAACTCTCAGGGGAAATATAGGTATATTTAACAGCAAAACCTTCTTTATTTGTTCTTACTACTTTTCCTTTAAAAAATAGTTTAATTAGAGGTTGTGTTCCTTCTAAAAACAAAATAATAGGTATTTCTTCATCTACGTGAGGAATAATTTTACTTTCAATAAAAGAGCCTCCATAACTTAAATCTTTTAAAAATCCTTTATGGCTTTCATTTTGCCAAAAAAATTCTACGATGTTAGAGATGGGGATTCTGCTAAATTTTCTTTTCATTTAAACCAACCCCATCTCCATCTTTTTCTTTTACAGGGCTTAAATTCAGAGGAACACACGGCAGTTTCTATTAATTCTACTTCAATATTTTTAGCTATATCTGAACTTATTACCAGTCTGTTGTTTCCATTTCTTACTAATAGGTTTCTTCCCCATCTCTGGATAACTTCAAAAGTATCTCCTTTTCTTAATCCCATAGCTTCTATCTTTTTAAGTACTGCTTCATTACCAAGAATTTCCTTAATTTTTACTTTATCTCCGCACCTTACATCAATCAATAACATTTTGATATTATACCCCCTTTTTGCAATTTGAACATATACCAAATATTTCCAGATGATATGTTAGTGGTGTATAATTTTTATTTTTAGCTTCTTTTTGAATAAGTTCTGCTAAATAATTATCTAATATTTCATCTACATTTTTACATTTAATACATATAAAATGAATATGAGGGAGCTTATCTAAAGTAAGTTCATAATAAGATCTTGCATCCTGTTTATAAACTTCCTGAATGTAACCTGCTTCAACAAGAAGAGGAATGGTTCTATAAACTGAAGCTTTAGAAACTTTGCTACCCCTTTTCCTCAACTTCATATAAAGTTCATCAACATCAAAATGGTTCTTAGATTTTAAAATTTCCTTTAATATTTCCTCTCTTTCAGAGGTATATTTCAATCCTCTTTTTCTTATAAATTTTTTAAAATCCTTTACTATTTCTGTTGATAAAACCATAACTCTACCCTCTTTCAATTTGAGATTTATTTTCAAAATTAAAATCAAAATTTATTTTGTCAATAGGAGGATAAAAAATTTTAAATTAGATTTATTAAATTATAAGATTGATCGATGCTTGAGATTGAAAAAAACTCTTTACAAAAAAGAAAGAAATGTTATATTTTTTAATAATATAAATAGTTCCGGGGTCGTCTAACTGGCAGGACATGGGACTTTGGCTCCCAGAATCGTGGTTCGAATCCACGCCCCGGAACCAGAAAAAAATGGAGGAGTGGCCGAGAGGTCGAAGGCGCTCGCCTGCTAAGCGAGTGCACGGGCTAAAAACCCGTGCCGCGGGTTCGAATCCCGCCTCCTCCGAGGAGCTTATATATATTGCCGGCGTAGCTCAATAGGCAGAGCGTGGGATTTGTAATCCCAAGGTTGAGGGTTCAAATCCCTCCGCCGGCTTATCTTTAGAAATTCAAATTTTTTATTTTTTTATTTTCTATTGCATTCTTTTTCTTATCCTTTATACTTATCTTTAATTATGCAATCCTTAAATAAGGAAAGAGAAAACCTGGAAAAAGAAATGGAAAAACAACCTGTTCTAACTTTTGCAGATATTATAAGAGCTTTAAAAGAACATCCTGAATGGCTGGAAGAGTTAAGAAAAATTATTTTAACCAGTGAATTAATAGAGCTCCCTAAAAAATTTGAAGAAATGCTTATTAGAATGGAAAAACTCGAAAAAAAAGTTGATAAAATTGAAAAAGATGTAGAAATATTAAAGCAAGATGTAGTTGTATTAAAACAGGATGTAGGTGTATTAAAACAGGATGTAGGTGTATTAAAACAAGATGTAGGTATATTAAAACAAGATGTAGCTGTATTAAAGCAGGATGTAGCCATATTAAAGCAGGATGTAGCTATATTAAAACAGGATGTAGAAATATTAAAGCAGGATGTAGCTATATTAAAGCAGGATGTAGCTGTGTTAAAACAAGATGTCTCTTATCTTAAGGGAGAATTTGGCAGATTTAAAGGAAAAGAATTTGAAAGAACAATCAGAGAACGATATTATGCATATTTTGGGAGAATCTTAAAGAAAAGTAAATTAATTCCTTTTGAAGAGATCATTCCTTTTCTTGAAACTGCTGAAGAAGAAAAAATAATTACTGAAGATCAAAAAGTTTCTGCATTACAGATTGATCTATTAATAAAAGGCGAAATAAAAAAAGTGAAAAAAGAAGTATATTTAGCAATTGAGGTTTCTTATAGCCTTCAAGAGGATGATATAGAAAGAGCCATAGAAAGAGCAGGAATACTTGCTTATGTTTTAAAAGGTGAAGTAATCCCTACCATAGTTGCGGTAGAAATAAAAGAAGAAATTCAAAAAAGTGCCGAAAATAAAGGTGTTTTTGTTATAAAAGCTGACTTTTAAAATGATTTTTAAAGATTATAAAACTTATTTAAAAGAAAAAGAAAATCTTTGTGAAAAATTAAAAGGAAAATTTGGTTGTATCTTAGAATTTAATGGATTTGTTAGAGAATATGATTTGAAGGGAGTAGAAAAAATTCCTGCCAAAGGACTTGATATAAAAGAATTGGTAATTGAAAAATTAAAGGAAATTAGAGAAGAAGCAATTAAAAATTTTGATCTTATTGAGACAATTATTTATCATGCAACTGGATTTTTAAAAGTGGGAGAAAGGGTTGCCTCAATTGCAATATTTGCTAAACACAGACAAGAAGCCTTTCTTGCTCTGTCTTTTATAATAGATGAAATGAAAAAATATCATTAAGTTTCTTATTTTTTAAATTCTCTTATTAATTCTTTTTTTCTTTTTTTAGAATATCTTTCTTCTTCACTAAAAATGCATCCACAGTAGCTTTGTCTATAAATATTAAGATTTTTAGCTACTTCTTCCCCTTCTTGATAACCGATTCTAAAATCTTCATAAAAAAAGGGTATTTTATAATGATAACTTAAATCTTCTGCAATTTCTTTTAAAAGTTCATGATTCTGATGAATACTATAAAGCATAGTTGTAGTAAATGCGGAAGCTTTTAATTCAAGAGCTTTTTTAACTGTAGAAGTAAGTCTCATAATATAACATCTTTCGCATCTCTTACCAGGTTTATCCCAAAGCATAAAAGTCTCTTTAATAAATTTTCGCAAACCATATTCTTTATCCCATATAACCTCAAAATCAAAAATTTTCTGAATTTCTTCCAAAGCCTTTATTCTTTGACGAAATTCTCTATAGGGATGTATATTTGGATTATAAAAATAACCCTTAAAATTAATTCCCTTTTTCTTAAAATAAGAAATAGGATAAATACTGCACGGTCCACAACAAATATGAAGAATTATCATAAAAATAAATTTTAAGTTATAATTACAATTTATGCAAATCAAGAAAAAAGATTTTTTAAGTGTTCCGAATATCTTAAGTTTATATAGATTATTTTTAGGATTAATTTTTCCTTTTCTCTGGATAAAAAGAGTAGACACAAAAATATTACTTTTTTTAATAGGCACTGCTATTTTAAGTGACACCTTAGATGGTAATATTGCAAGATTTTTTAAGCAAAAAACAGATCTTGGGAAAATTCTTGACCCTATCGCAGATAAAATTTTTATAAATATGCTTTTTATTTTGCTTTATTTAAACAAGAATATCTCTTTAACCCTTGTTTTAATTATCATAATAAGAGATATAACTATATTAACAGGAGCCTTATTTTTAATTTTAAAACATCCTAATCAAATAAACTTTAGCCCAACTTATTTGGGAAAGGCTTGCACAATATCTCAGCTTTTATTCTTATTTTTATACTTCTTGCATCTTTTTATAGAACCTTTAAAAGAATTTTTTATTTCTACAATTACGCAGATTGTCATTTTTTTAACTATTACTTCAGGATTTCACTATATGCTTATTTTTTACAAGAGTTTTAAAAAATCTCCTATTAGATAGTTCTTTTCTTTTTTAAAGAATCTTATTTTTATAATTTTTCCTTGCCAATTTCCATTTTCTTTATTAATTTTATTCAAATCTATATAAGTAGTTATATAATTTTCTGAAAGGGCTTTCCACATATTTTTGTTTTTATCAAAATATTCAATAACTGCTCTTCTTTCCTCTCCAAGCTCCTTTTCTAAAAATTTTTCTCTTTTCTTTTCTATTAGCCTTTTTAACATTTTTTTTCTATTTTCTATTTCTTGCTTAGATATTTTATAATTTAACTTTTCTACAAAGGTTCCTGGTCTTAAAGAAAAAGGAAAAATATGAAGCCGGTTTAAAGATGATTTTTCAATAAGTTCATAGGTATCTCTAAAATCTTTTTCATCCTCCCCAGGAAAACCTACAATTACATCTGCACCAAAAGTAGCATGAGGAAAAAGTTTATAAAGCCTTTCTAAAACTTCTAAATATTCTTCTCTTAGATATTTTCTATTCATAAGTTTTAAAATTTTATTAGACCCACTCTGTAAAGGAAAATGAAAATGGGGGGCTATAAATTTGCTATTTTTTACATAATCAAAAAAATCCTCATCAATTTCATTTACTTCTATTGAAGAAAGTCTCAAAATAAATTCTTTGTTAAAGGAACTTAAAAATTCTTCTATTTTTGTTAAAAGATGGGTCAGCTTTTTGGGTGGATTAAAGTCTTTTCCCCATTTGCTCAAATTAATCCCTGTTAACACTATTTCTCTGTATCCATTTTTTACAAAAATCTCAATTTGTTTTAATATATATTCTAAAGGAACACTTCTTGGTTGACCTCTTACATAGGGGACAATACAATAACTACAAAAATTATCACATCCATCTTGAACCTTTATAAACGCCCTTGAATGAGCAAAAAATTTGTTAATAATTATGGGATAGCAAGTTTTTTCTTGAGAAATATCTTCAACTAAAATAAGAGGAGAGGAGATTTCTTTACTTTCTTTGTTTAAAGAGTCTCTTAAAATTTCTACAATTCTAAACTTTTCTTTTTGCCCTAAAGTCAAAAATTTCTTATTAATGCTATTTTTGAAAAAATCATTGAAAAAATTAAAAATTTTATCAGAAAATTTTTGAGCATAACATCCTGTAAGAACAATAATTTGAGGGTTTAATTTTAACCATCTTTTTATAATCTTACGAGTTTCTGCCTCTGATTTTGAAGTAACAATACAACTATTTAAAATTAAAATTTCTGCTTCTTCTTCTGAAGAAAAAATAAAACCTTCCTCAGTTAATTTTTCTATAATATAAGCACTTTCTACTTGATTTACTTTGCATCCAAGTGTTTTTAAATGAAATTTCATCATTTTTACTTTATATTTTCTAAGAAATCTTTTATGGCTTTTTTTAAATAAATTTCATATTTTTTTTCTCCTATTGCTCTTCTTCCAAAAACAAAGTTAAATTCACTAACTAAAGGATTTTCGTTTTTAAATAGAAAATCTATAGCTACAAGATTAAAATAAGTATTTCTTATAATTTTATTAGTAAGATCTAAAACCTTCTTTTTTAATCCCTTTTTGGGACAAGGTATAATTTTACCTTCTTGAACTATATTTTTTTTAAATCCTCCTTTTCTAAAAATTATAAAAATTTTTTTTCCTATAACAATAGCTCTTGCATCAAAATCACAAGGAATATATTCCTGGATAAGGAAACCAAACCTATTTTCTATTTCCCAGCTTTTAATTATTTTTAAAATTTTCTTAAATTCCTCTTCATTATTTACCAAAAAAACCTCTCTTCCCTCATCTCCGTAATTTCCTTTTATTACACAGGGAAATTTTATTTCAAAAGGTCTTTTATAAGGATTTTCTTCTAATCCACAAAGTCTTGGTATTATAATAGTTTCAGGATGAGGTAAATTTAAAACCTTTAAAAGCATAATTTGTCCAATTTTTCCTGGATAAAAAAATCTAAAAGTATATTCTGGAAAAACAGGGATACCTAAATTTTTCACCAAAAAATAAATCTCAGGTGAAATAGTAGGAGGAAAAATAACTGCCTTCGCCTGAGAAAGCAGTTTAAAAATTTTTTCATCTAAGGGCTCAAATTGAAAAAAGTTATAATCTCCTTTAAATCCAGGAAAAAAAGAAATGATCATTTTGAAAAACGATAAGCTATAGTATCAAGCAAACTCAAAGTTTGCAATTTTACTTTCAATTCTTTAATATCCTCTTCTGAAAGAGGGAAAGTCTTAAATTTTTCAAGCTCTTTAATAGTTTCTGTTAAAATTTTATAATGTCTAAGAACTTCTTTTAAAACTATTTTATATTTTTCTTTCAGAGTTCAACTCCTTCTTTTAAAGCTATTTTTTCTATCTCTCTTTCAGAATCCTTCTCTAAAACTATATCTATTTTTTGTTCACCAAGTTCTTCCCATAATTTGATTAAAAATTTAATTCTTTTCTCCAATAAATAAATTCTTGTTAAATTTAGGTTTTATATATAAATCAATATCACCTCCTCTTTTTTTAGGATCTACTCTACTACCAAAAAGATAAATTTTAGTTCCCTTACCAAATATTTCTTCAGCACTTTTTTAATAACCTCTATTTCTTTTTCAGAAAGCCTTACTTTTTTACTCATTTCTTTTAAAAATTTTAATACACCTTTTTAAATGTTGCAATTTTTACATTTCTCTATAAATTTTTATTTTACTATGAATGAGCTTTCGGGTTTAGGAAAATTTTTAATACTTTTAGGTATTATAATAATTTGTTTGGGCTTTTTACTTACTTTTATTCCTAAGATACCATATTTAGGGAAGCTTCCAGGAGATATTTATATTAAAAAAGGAAATTTTACTTTTTATTTTCCTTTAGCAACTTCCATTCTTTTGAGCATTCTTTTGACTATAATATTAAATCTACTGCTTCGAAAATAAACAAAATTTAATGAAGAAAACACTCCTTATAATCTTAATTTTATTTCTCTTTGGATTTGCTCTTTATTTTCCCTTTCTTGGAGAAAAAGAATTTCAAGGAGAAGAAGGAAGAAGAGTTCTTATAGCACTTCAAATGCTTGAAAATAAAGAATTTTTAATACCAGAACTCTTTAACGAACCCTATTTTAACAAACCACCTCTTTTCAATTGGGCTTTAGCTGGTTTCTTTTTTATAACTAAAAGTTATTCAGAAGTTACTGCAAGATTATTTTCTTCTCTTTGTTTAATATTCACTTCTTTATTTTTAGTTTTTATATGGCAAAAACTTTTAACTAATACGAAAAAAACATCTCACAATTCTTCTTTTATAGAAATACTTATACCAGGGTTAGTGTTTCTTGCCACTCCTGAGGTTATAGACAAAGCTATAAGAGCTGAAATTGATGGCTTTTATACTATGCTAATAACTATAGCAGTTTATAGTTGGTTTTATCTTTACGAAGTTAAAAATAAAAGAAAAACTGCTTATATGGTCTCTGGTATATTTTTAGGATTGGGAATCTTAACCAAAACTTTTCAAGCTCTTGTATTCTTTTATCTCGCACTTTTTTCTTATTTTATTTTTAAAAAAAGAACAAAAGAGCTTTTAAGTATCCCTCATATATTAGGAATTTTTACTTATTTAGGGATATTTTCTTTATGGGCAATATTGGTAAGTCTTAAGATAGGGATTAAACCTTTTATAGTAGCTTGGATTAATCAATATTTATCTTTAGCAAAAGCTCAAGAGATGAGTTTTTCACAACATTTTAAAGCTTATACCATTTTTGCCTTTTTGGGTTATTCACCTTGGCTTTTGTTTTTAATTTCTTATAAAAATAAAAATTTTGTCTCCTTTATTAAATCTAATCCCCTTTTTTACAATTTAGCTATTTTTTCTTTCTTTCTTTTCTCTTTATCTTATATCTTTCATTTTCTATTTCCTGGAGCAAGACTTCGCTACATTTTACCCTCAGCATCTGGACTAATTTTTTTAAGCACTCTTCCTATATATTACTACCTAAAACAAAACTACCTTCCAAAAAATTTAAAAATCTTATTCCTAAAAATACTTCCCATTATTAACTTAATTCTTTTTGTCACTGGTTTTATTTATCTTTTTTCCTTCCCCAAATATAAACCTGAAACTATTTTTTATATATTTTATTTTATGTTTTTCTTATTAAATCTAATTATTTTATTAAAAAATTTTTCCTCCCCTAAATACCTTTTTTCTTTTCTTTTAATTATAGTTTTCTTATTAAAAACACTTTATGTGAGCTTTTATTATCCCTTACACAAAGAGGAAATGAATCATTTTAGAAATGGAGCTTTTAAAATTGCTAATATCGTGGGTAATAAGGAACTTTATCTTTGTCAAACAACTCCACATCATCTTCTATACTATTTAAAATACAAATACAAATTGGTGCCCAACATTTATTATCTCAAAACTTGCTCACATCTTCCGAAAAACAGTTTTATTTTGTTTAGAGAAGATAATATTTCTGAAGATATACTTAAGAATTATAAAATTTATCCTTTAAAAATAAGAACCAAAAATTATTTTTTAGTTTCTTCTTAAAGTCTTTAAAGCTTTTTCTCTTTTTTTTCTTTTTTTCTCTACTAATTGACTAAATCTTTCAAAATCTTTTTCTCTAAGTTCTGGAAAAAGTTCTTTATAAATCTCAAAAACTAAGGTTCTTGCATTAGCTATCTTTTCCCATTCAAGGCTCATAGCTAAGGTTGAAATGTCTTTTAAACGTTCTAATTTAGAAAGTGGTCTTTTATAAAATTTTATTCCATCAAGATCAAAAATTTTAAAATTTTCTTCAGAAGAATAATAAAAATTATTAAATTTAGTATCTTTAAGATAAATTCCCTTTTCGTGAAGTTCAAAAAGAAAGAAAATTAAGTTTTTTATAAGCCTGGAGTTTACATTTTCTTTTTTATCATCTAAGAAAAGATTTTTTCTTTTTAAGAAACCTTTTTCAATATAAGGAAAAACAATACCTCCATAAAAGGGCTCTTTTTTTAAAAAGGCTATTTGAGGACTTCCCCAAAAAAGAAAAATTGGATCAAGTAAAGAAACATTTAAATTTTTTAAAGTTTTAAAAGCTTTGAAATAATTTTTTATTCTATTTTTTTTAAATAGTCTTGGTATAAAGGCTTTCAAAAAAAGGAAAGGAGAATTTTCTGAAAGAAATCTTAGAATGAAATTTCTATGAGAGGGGCTCTTTTTAATACATTTTATTTCGAAAGGTTCATTCTCAAGCTTTTTTAATATTTTTTCAGCATCTGAAGTAAAAAAATAAAATTTAAAGTGTTTCCAGGTGGGAAATAAGGCAATCCACATAATTATCCCAAGTTAAATGTTTTATAGACTCATAAATTTTAAAGGGATCAAAAGAATGACCTATTGCTTTTAAAATAGCTGATCTTAGTGCAGACTCATTTCTTTCAACTACAAACCCGTTTATCCCTTCTTTTATAAACTCGCTTGTTCCCTCATAAGGAGTTGTAATAACAGGAGTTCCTGTAGCTAAAGCCTCTAAAGTTGCAAGAGCTCCTGGATCATACATAGTTGGTAAAACAAAAAGGTCTGCCATAGCATAATACTTTTCTATTCTTGATTTTTACAAGATATACTATTCTGTCTGTAAATTTTCCGTTAGCACCAGCTATTATAATTTTAACCCTTTCTGGTAAAGTGGCAAAATTTTAATTAAAAGATCAAGTCCCTTTTCTTTTTTATCATACTCTACAAAAAGAAATTAAAAATTTTTTTCTAAAAAACCTTTTTCTTTTTTTAAGATAAGTTTTTTTCTTTTTAATTTCTATATTAAAACTATTTATCAAGTTTTTTCCCCTAACCCAAAGAAATAATTAAATAACTCTTTTGTATTATTTAGGCTTTTTTCAAGTATTAAAGGTTTTTATTAAACATTTGTTTGTCTTTTTTATTATACCTTCATTTAAGCTTTTTTAAAGAAATTTAGAAACATCCTATCTCAGAGTAAGGAAAAAGTGAAAAAAGTTATAATACCAGAAAGCTTGTGGTTGACAATTTTTCACAATTGTGGTACTAAAATTAAAAAATTATAAATAAAGGATGAGGTTTTTAAATGAAAGCAGTTATCCTTGCAGGTGGTTGTGGAACAAGGCTTTTTCCATTATCAAGAAAAAATTTGCCAAAACAGTTTCTTAAAATCAGTAATGAAAAGTCATTATTCCAAAATACAGTAGAAAGAGTTCTAAGGGTGATTAAAGATACTCAAAGCTTACTTATATCTATAAATAGAGAATGTTTTTTCCATCTCAAAAATCAGTTAAAGGAATTAGGAATTAATGAAGACAATGTTCATATTATAATTGAACCTGTAAGTAAGAATACAGCTCCGGCTATAGCCTTAGCCATTAAATATTTGATCGAAAAACTCAATACTCCCTTTGAAGAAGTGGTTTTAGTTGCTCCTTCAGATCATATTATTAAACCGGTAGAAAAATTTATTGAAACTGTAAGAGAGGCAGAAAGTCTTACTCAGAGCGGCTTTATCGTAACCTTTGGTATAATTCCTAACAAACCTGAAACTGGCTACGGCTACATAGAAGCTGGAGATAATTTAGGACCTGCTTACAAAGTTAAAAGGTTCCATGAAAAACCAAATTTTGAGCTTGCCAAGCAATACCTTCAAAAAGAAAACTTTTTCTGGAATAGTGGAATGTTTGCTTTTTCATTAAAAACCCTATTAGAAGAATTTGAAAAGCATGCGGAAGATATTTATCATCTTTTAAAAGAAAACACTTTTGAGACGCTTCTCGAAAATTTTCATCAAATGCCAGACATTTCCTTTGATTATGCCATCATGGAAAAGACAGAAAGGGCTGTTGTCTTCCCGCTTAATCTATTTTGGTCAGACATTGGCTCTTGGGAAAGCCTCTACAACATCCTTCTCCATGATGAAATGGGAAATGTTAAAGTAGGAGGAGTCATTGATATAGACACAAAAAATTGTCTAATTCTTGGTAATAAAAGACTTATTTCTACTATTGGACTTGAGGATTTGCTAATAGTTGAGACAGATGATGTGATATTAATTGCCAAGAGAGGTGAAGGACAAAGAGTGAGAGAAATTGTAAATAGGATTAAACAAGATAAGGAGCTAAGCCACTTGGCAGAGCTTCATACCACCGTTTACAGACCCTGGGGTAGTTACACCGAGCTTGAAAGGGGTGAAAGGTACAAAATCAAGCGGATAACCGTTTATCCAGGAGAATCGCTTAGCTTGCAAATGCACTATCACCGAAGTGAGCATTGGGTTGTAGTTAAAGGGACGGCTAAGGTGGTTTTAGAAAAGGATGGAGAGCTAAGGGAGTATTTCGTACATGAAAATGAAAGTATCTACGTGCCAAAAACTACAAAACATAGGCTTATAAATCCAGGTAAAATCCCACTTGAAATTATTGAAGTTCAGGTTGGTGAGTATGTAGAAGAAGATGACATCGTTAGGTTGGATGATGTTTATGGTCGGTACTAAACTTTATGATTTTCTAAAACATTATTTACAAAGTCTATAAATTCCTTTCTAAACCTTTCAGTACTAAATTTTAATGAATGTAATCTTATTTTTTTAAAATCAAGTTTATGGTAAATTTGGTCTAACTTTTTTACTGCTTCTATTATAGCAGAAGGCATTTGGAAATCAAAGAACACCCCTGTAATTCCTTCTAAAACTGTTTCAGTTGCTCCACCTTTTCTAAAAGCTACAACTGGAGTTCCAGCACTTTGTGCTTCAACTAAAGCTATGCCAAAGTCTTCCTCTGCAGAATATACAAAAGCTTTTGCAGTTTCCATATATCTCCTAACTACGTCAGCAGGTTGAAATCCTAATATTTCAACATTTTTACCGGCTATCCTTTTGATTTTTTCCATTTGAGAGCCTTCTCCGATTACTACAAGTTTTTTATCTGGCATCTTGTTAAAAGCAGAAACAATAACATTTACTTTTTTATAGGGTTCAAGCCTTGAAACAACTAAGTAAAAATCTTCTTTTTTCTCATTTAAATTAAACTTGTTAACATCAACCGGTGGATATATTACATAAGCTTCTTTTCCATAGTTTTTTTTAATTTTCTCTTTTATGTAGTTAGAATTTGCTATAAAATAATCTACTCTATCTATCGTTTTTAAATCAAATCTTTTTATGTAGTCCAAAATAAGATTAGCGATGTATTTTTTTATTCCTCTATTAAATCCAGTTTCTTCTAAATATTGCTGTCTTAAATCCCAAACATATCTTGCTGGTGTATGTATATAGCTTATGTGTATTTGGTCTTTATGTTTTTTTACAGATTTAGCAATACAGTGGGAAGATGAAATTATAAAGTCATAATCCGAAAGATCAAAACTTTCTATAGCAAGAGGAAAAAGAGGAAGATAAAAGCGAAAATACTTTCTTGCAAAAGGAAATTTTTGTATAAAAGATGTATAAACCTTCTTATTTTTAATAAATGTCTTATCTTCTAAAAAATCTACTAAGCTATAAAGGTCTGCTTGAGGAAAGAGGTCAACGATTTGTTCTAATACTCTTTCAGAGCCTGCATACTTATCTAACCAATCATGAACTATGGCTACCTTCACTTTTTAATCTCTTTTGCAACTCTATCTAAATCAGCTTTTACCATTATTTCCACAAGTTCTTCAAATTTTGTCTTGGGATACCATCCAAGTTTTTGTCTCGCCTTTGTGGCATCACCAATAAGAATATCTACTTCAGCAGGTCTATAAAACTCGGAAGAAACTTCAACAAGTATTTTACCAGATTTTTTGTCAATTCCTTTTATATTCACACCTTCTCCTTCCCATTCAATATAAAAACCTGCTACCTCAAAAGCTTTTTCAACAAACTCTCTTACAGTGTGTGTCTCACCTGTTGCAAGAACATAGTCATCAGGTTCACTCTGCTGAAGCATCATCCACATTCCTTCAACATATTCAGGTGCATACCCCCAATCTCTTTTAGCATCTAAATTCCCGAGAACTATTTTATCCTGTAAACCATACTTTATTCTTGCAACACCATAAGTTATCTTTCTCGTTACAAATTCAATACCTCTTAAAGGAGATTCATGATTAAAAAGAATACCGGAACAAGCAAACATTCCATATGATTCTCTGTAATTTACCGTAATCCAATGAGCAAAAAGCTTTGATACCGCATAAGGTGAGCGAGGATAAAAGGGGGTTTTCTCATTTTGAGGTATTTGCTGAACTTTACCAAACATTTCGCTACTTGATGCCTGATAAAATTTTGTATCAGGCTTTATTATTCTTAAAACTTCAAGAATTCTTAGCACTCCTATTGCATTAATCTCAGCAGTTAAAATGGGCATTTCAAAGGAAACTTGAACAAAACTCTGTGCTGCAAGATTGTAAACTTCATCTGGCTTTATCATTTCAATTACTCTTTTAATATTTGTAATCTCAAGCAAATCCATATATACAATTTTTACTTTGTCTTCAATACCTAACTCTTTTAGCCTCCAATTACTTCCTTCACCACTTCTGCGGTCTGCTCCCCATACTTCATAATCCTTTTCAAGTAGGAATTTTGCAAGATATGCCCCGTCTTGTCCACGAATTCCTGTAATTAAAGCTTTTTTTCTCAATTTTCCACCTCCTCAAAAATTTTTAATATATTTTTTGCTGTTTTCTCCCAGGTAAAACTTTTTGCTCTTTGTATCCCCTTTTTTGAAAGATTTTTTCTTAATTCCTCATCCTCTAAAACTTTTAAAATTCCGTCTCTTATATTTTCAGGTGAATTTGGATCAACATAAAAAACTGCATCTCCGCATACTTCCGGAAGACTTGTTCTATTAGATACAATAACAGGACAACCACATGCCATAGCCTCAAGTGGTGGTAGTCCAAATCCTTCATAAAACGATGGAAATATAAAAACAGATGCTTTGTTATATATAAAGGGGAGCTCTTTTTCAGAAATGTAGCCTGTATAGATTACTTTGCCCTTTTTTTTATTTAAACTATTCATTATTTCTCTATTTTTCCATCCACTAAAGCCTACCAGAACCAGACTAAAATCCTTTTTAACATAATCAGGCAATATTTCATATGCTAATAGTAGATTTTTTAAATTTTTTCTTGGTTCTATTGACCCAACAAAAAGAATAAAATTTTCGGGAAGCTGATATTTCTCACACACTTTTTTTACCAAATCCGGAGAATACTTTCTGAAAATATCATGGTCAACACCAGGATAAACAATTCGTAAATTAGATTTATCAAATTTGTATCTGTTTACAGCCTCATCATAAATGAATTTAGAAGGCAAAATAATTCTATCTGCTTTTTTAATTGACTTCCAAAAATTTTTCTTAAAATATAAAACTCTATCCTCAGGATGCCACTCAGGATAAAGATCAAAGGAAAAATCAAAAACTGAAACAATTCTTTTTTTTGATTTAATATTATCAAGAAAAATAAAATTTGGCTCAAAGTAAATATCAAATTGGATTTTTCTGAAGGATGCAAAAGAAGCCCTTATATTTCGAAAAAAAAAAGAAAGAGGTATTGTCCTCGTCAAATCTTTAATCTTCTGGAAGATTTTTATAAAAGAAGATGTCCCAGGTTCTTTAATCTCTTTTGAATAGTATCCATAAAAGTACGTGTAATCATTTTGACTATCAATTTCTTTAAGACGTTTAGAAACATAATAAATATATTTCCCTATCCCCGTAACTAAAGATAAAAGAGGGATAGCATTTATTATTACTTTCAAATCTTTTACCCCCTAAAAAATATTTCACAGAAATCTTTAGAGATACTGGATAAAAATCTATCTTCTATATTATTAGCGATAATATAAGACATGAAAGGTATAGCAGTTATTAGTTCTTTTAAAAGCTTATTTAAGATCTTCTTTTTATTAATTTCAAAAGATGAAACTTCAATAAGATTTTTAAAATTTTTTATAAAAAAATCTGGATTAAAATTTTCAATAACGTAGTTTTTTGCTTTTTTGCCTAAATCTTTTAAAATTGAAGGATTAAAAACTATTTTAATAAGTTTTTCTTTTAACTCTTTAATGTCTTTTACTTTAATTAGAACATCATCAGGCAACTCGGAAAAAAAACCTCCATCTGAAGTTATAACAGCTTTTTCATTAAACATCTGCTCAAGCAGACTCCAAGATGCACCTTCTGTATTATATCTTCTTAAATTTATACACAAATCAGAGACTGCAAGATATTGGTAAAGTTCTTTATCAGATATATAACCATAAATCCTTACATTCTCATATAACTTATAATGCTTCACTATTAAATTTATTTCATCTAAATATTTATCGGAAATATTTCCTGCAATTATGTAAAACGCATTTCTTTTTATTTCTTCATTTTCTCCAATTACTCTTAAAACTTCTTCAATCATTCTGTTTTTATTTATAAAACCATATGAAAACAAAATAATCTTTTTATCAGGAAGATTTAATTTTTTTCTATCAAAATATTTATCAAAACTTACATCGTTAATCTCAAAAGGCAATGGTAAATAAACTTTAATACCCACATATTCTTTAGAGATAGTTTTTAAGTAATTTTTTGAATGAACAATAACTGCTGTAGTATAAGGATAGATGAGTTCTCGCATTGGGTATTTCACACAGTCTTCTGTCTCCCATATTGGTATATGCTGACTCTTAGCATATTGAGCCACAGATTCTCCATATAGAAAGCTTAAAGCTTTATAATATAAATCAGGTCTTTTTAAATACTCAAGGTAATAATAGGCAAAAAGATGATGATATGTTCTGTCATGGAGCACAGCAATACCGGGATATTTTCGTATTGCTTGATATAGAAAAAGGCTTTCTTTAGTGTTCCCAAAATTATAAACTATTAAGGGGAATTGTGAAAAAATATCTAATTCAAATCTTTTCTCAAGAGAGAAAATTATCAGTTCAAAATTTGACAAATATCTTTTTACTATTTCTGCATATTTTCCTATGCCTGAAGAAGCAAAAGGTATAACCCATGCAATTTTATTCATAACAGAGCTTCTGCACCACCTTTTCCCAGGTTATATCCATAGATGTAATCTTTTCATAACTATTCTTCCCCATCTTAATGGCTTTATTTTTATTTTTATAAAGTTCATCCATTGCCTCTGCTATTGCTTTTTCATTTGGTTCAACAATAATTCCATTCACATTATTCTCTATAAACTCTGTAGGACCTCCTGAATCTTGGCATATTATCACGGCTTTCTTTGAATACATAGCTTCAATTGTTACATAACCATAATCTTCGTCATAAGTGGGAAAAACTATCGCAAGAGCTTTTGAGTATAACTCAACAACTTCTTTTTTACTTAAATTTTGTAATATTTTAACTTTATCCTGCAAATTATATTTTGAGATCAAACTTTGCAGATTAGCAAGATAATTTTTGTCTTCAACTCCTCCAGCAATTATTAATTTCACTGGAGATTTTACAAATTTCATTGCTCCTATTGCTAAATTATGTCTCTTTATTGGACTCATTCTACTTGGAAAGAAAAAAAAGTCTTCATAACCTTCACAATAAAGATCTTCTTTATTTTCTATGGGTGGATACAAAACCTCTGCATTAATACCATTAAACCTTCTTAATCTTTCAGCAACTGTTTTACTTATGGCAAAAACTTTTTTTGCCTCTTTAAGTATCTCTGTATCAGATTGAATAATTATCTCTCTTATTGCTCTTGTTTCCTCATTTTTAGGTGGACTAAACGGAGTATCCCATAAATCATAAAACTGTCTATAATGATGCAAAAACCACACAACCTTATTTCTGTGTCTAACATAATAAGATGGAAACTTTAAAGCAATCACTTTATCTAAAGTTGTAGGTAGATTTTCAACTTCTATCATTCTTGTCTGTATTATCATTTTTAGAAGATAATCATAAGAAGCACCCCAATTTTCCATAATTCTTATGATATCAACTTCATTTCCTGAATTTTTTAATGCATTTATAAGCCCCTTTTCAAAGGTTTCAGCACCACCTCTTACAAAGGGTACTCTTGTATTGAAAATTAAAACTCTCATTTTTTATCTCTTGAACCCTATAATTGCGTAGTCCATATAATCACCAAAAGGATTACCTGTTCTAAAAGCTCTATCAACTGGACTGCTTAATATAAGCCTTATATCTTTAAACCCTACATATTCAAAGAGAAAGCATAAAAATTCATAAGGGCATGGTCTTATATGGGTAAAATCTATATAAAAATTGGCAAGTGCTATAGAACATTTTGGATTTGGAGTTTCAACTATAAGCAACCCCTCAGGTTTTATCTTTCTATATGAAAGCTCAATAAATTCTTTTTGTCTCTCCAATTCAAGATGCTCAATAACATGAATTGCTGAAATACCAAGTAATGACTCATCTGAAAATCTTTTTAAAAACTCAATCCCATCTCCATAATGAACACTAAATCCCTTTCTATTTAATAACTCTACATATTCTTTATTTATTTCAACACCCACTACAGGGATCTCATTTTCCTTTAAAATCTCCATTAATTCTCCTCTTCCACATCCAAAATCAAGAAATACTGAATTACTTCCAATTTTATCAAAAGACTCCCTAATAAAGGGCAAATACTTGCTTAATCTCTCTTTTATGTCCTCACCTCTAAAGACTTCTTCAAAAAGAATGTAAAAATCGGAACTTTTATCCTTTAATTCCTCTTTTATAAATCCGTCTAAATTAAAAACTTTAAATTTTTCTGGTTCAGTATATCTGAATGAAAAGTCATTTTTAAGTAAATTAAGCTCTTCATAAATTTGTTCTTTTTCTTTATTCCAATTTGTTCTAAGAAAATTAAGCTCTTCGTAAAGTCGTTCTCTTTCTTTATAAAGTTCTCTTATTCTAAAAGGAGCTTTTAGAAAACCATAAAAATACCAGAGAATCCCTCCTAAGATAGGAATTTTTTTTATCTTTCCCTTAAGATTAGATGACCCTTTAATTTTATTCTCAACAAATGTTCTTAACTCTTCCCCCTCTTTCTTTTCAAGAAATAGAATTTTTAAATCTCTTTTGACCAATTCTCTTAAATTCATCACTTAAGGAATGAAACTGCTAATCTATCAAGAAATGGCTTAAATATGTAACTTAAAAAGGTTCTGCTCCCAGTTTTGACTACCACCTGAACAGGCATACCTGGAATTATATCTTTGTTAAGCTTCTTTAATTTTTCTAATGAATTATTCTCTATTTTAACCCTTATTAGGTAGTAACTGATTTTATGTACTTCATCAAACATAACATCAGGTGAAACGTATATTAACTCACCATCAAGCACTGGTGTTTTTTTAGGATCTAATGCTACAAATCTAAGATCAACTTTTTGACCTACTTTTACATCCTCTACATGAGTTGGCGAAAGTTTCCCCTCAATTATTAATTCTGAGTTTTTAGGAACTATTTCCATTATTGTTTGTCCTTGTGGAATAACTTGTCCAATTGTATGAACTTTTAACGCCATAACGATACCATCATCCGGTGATTTTATTTCAGTCTTTTCAAGCATGTCTTTAACAGCCTCATAATTATCTCTCAAAGCTAAGAGCTTTTTCTCTACTTCTGCAAACTCTGATTCTACATCTTTTATATATTCTCTTTCTAAGGCATTAGCTCTTAAAAGATACTCACTAACTGAGGCTTCTGCTCTTAGCTGATTTGCTGTTATTTCAGCAATTTTACCCCTTAATTCTTCTGCAATTCTTTCAAGTTCAAGAAATCTGTTTTTTGGGTAATAACCTTCGTTAGATAAGTCTCTCAAATTTTCCATCTGTTTTTCTACAATCCTTAATTGATTTAAATAATAGTTTTTTTGTTTTTGAAGATTAATAGCATAATCTTTTAAGCCTCTCACAGATTCCATAATTATTCTTTTTTCTGTATCAAGTTTCATCCTTCTTGCTCTAAATAGAGCTTCTTGTATGTGAATCATTCTTCTTATCTCAGGATCATCTTTCATCTGTATAACTTCTTCTGGATAAACAATTTTAGGCATAAAAGCTCTTTCAGCCTGAAGTCTTGAATAAACTACTAATGCTGATATATATTCTGCTTTCACAGTAGCGTATTTTGCTTTTATATCTGAATCTTCAAGTCTTATAAGAACCTGGTCTTTTTTCACAAGGTCTCCTTCTCTTACCAGAATATCCTTTACTACCCCACCATAGGGATGCTGAATTACTTTTTTGTAATTTGCAACAGTAACATAACCTGTTGCTGGAGCTCCCTGCTCAATAGGAGCAAAAGCAGCCCAAGCAAAAAAAACACCAATTGTACAAGCAAGAATAATTAAAGTTATTTTTATAATCTTCTCAATTTCTTTTTTTTCTGTAACTTTTTCTCTTACTTCTTCGTTCTCCATTTTGCTCTTTCTTTAAAATTATCCTCTTTTTATTTTTTCTCTTGTTGTAATTTCAGCCCTTTTTAATATTTCCATTATTTCTTCTCTTGGACCAAAAAGCTGAATACCTCCTCCACTAATAAGCATAATTTTATCACTAATAGAAAGAATATTCGTTTTATGTGATATTACAAAAATTGTTTTATTCATCTTTTTAAGTATCATTAATGCTCTTATTAGAGCAATCTCACCTTCTTCATCAAGATTTGAGTTTGGTTCATCAAGAACAATTAGCACAGGATCACCGTATATTGCTCTTGCAAGTGCAATTCTCTGACGCTGTCCACCGCTTAAGTATCCTCCAGCCTCACCTACCTCTGTCTCGTATCCATTTGGGAAATTTAAAATTGTCTCATGAATACCTGCAATCATTGCTGCTTTTATAACAAGCTCCATATTTATCTCACCAAATCTTGCAATATTTTCTGCAACAGTCCCAGAAAAAATTTCTATATCTTGAGGCAAATATCCAATGTACTTGCCAAGTTGCTCTTTGTTATAAAACCTTAAATCTGCTCCATCAAGTTTTACAGAACCACTAAAAGGTTTCCATACACCTACAATTGTTTTAGCAAGGGAGCTTTTACCTGAAGCAGTTGGACCAATAATTGCTATTATCTCGCCAGGATTTGCAGAAAAATTAACACCTCTTAAAACTTCCTTATTTGAGCCTGGTGGAACAACAACCACATTTTCAACCTTAAGCTTACCTGTTGGAACAGGAAGAGGTAAGCGCTTTTTAGGAGGAGGATAACTGACAAACAGCTCTTCAAGCCTTCTATAAGCTTGTCTGGCAGAAATGAATTGTCTCCAATTTCCTACAATTACATCAATAGGAGACATAGCTCTTCCCATAAGAATTGAAGCCATGATCATCATCCCCGGAGTAATTATGTTATTAATTGCAAGATAAGCACCTAAACCAAGAATCATTGATTGTGCAGAAATTCTTATAAATCTATTAATACTTTGAATTCTTCCTGCTTTCTCACTACCTTCAGTTTGCAAAGCTATTACTTTATTATATCTTTCCCTCCATTTTTTTTTGATGTTTTCATGTATCCCCATAGCTTCAATTACTTCAGCATTCCTTAAGCTTGTTTGAAGAAATACATTTGCTAATTGATAAGCCTTATTTGCTTCCTGAATAGGCTTCTTTGTAACACATTCAGACCAAAGTGCTGTAGAAATAGTAATAATCTGAACAATCAAAGCAAAGATACCTAAAACAGGATGAATTATAAATATAACAACTAAATAAATAAATGCCCATGGAGCATCAAAAAAAGCAAAAAATCCAGTCCCAGTTAAAAACTGCCTAAGTGTTGTAAGGTCATTAAAGTATTGAGAAGGTGCAGTAGAACCTGAGTTTATTATTGCAGAAAAAGAAGCCTGAAAGGTTCTATCACTAAGTTTATTATCAAAATCATTACTTAATCTTACAAGTATTTGAGATCTTGCCCACTCAAGAAAGCCCATTACTAAATAGAAAAACACAGCTATAAAAGAGAGAACTAAAAGTGTTTCAAAGCTTCTACTTGTAAGAACACTATCATAAATCTGAAACATATAAAGGGCAGGAACAATCAAAATAAAATTAATAAGAGCTGAAAAACACAATAACCAGTAAAAAACCTTTTTATAGGAATAAAGTATTTCAAGTAGCTCATTTTTCTCAGGCTTTTTTAAAACCCTTCTTAACAATGTTAAATTAAATTGCATTCTATCTCCTTGTCAGCCAGCTATTAATTTGTCTTACATCCTCTTCACTTAAAACCCCACTGTAATATTTAAGTCCAACTAAATATTTTATATAATCATATTTTGCTTTTACAAGATCTAATTTTGCTTTATAAACTGCACTTTCTGCATTAAGAACATCAACCACTGTTCTTATTCCTGCCTTGTATCCCTTTTTAGAGGACTCTAAAGCTATTTCAGCTGATCTCAATGAAGTTTTAGCTGCATAAATCTGTGCCAGTGCTGTTTTTATCCCAAAAAAATTATTAAATACTTCTTGAATAACATCTGAAACTACTGATTCATAGTCTTTTTTTGCCTGTTCAAATTTCTCAATAGCTTCTCTTCTTTTTGCTATGAAATAACCTCCACTAAATAAATTAAAATTTATCTGGATTCCAAAAATGTAGTAATCTATAGAAGCTGTTTTTAAGTATTCTAATGTATTTGTTTTTATATATCCTGCAACAAAGTCAATTTTTGGTAAATTTTCAAAAGTCTGTTTTTTAATTTCATATTCTGCTATATCCTTAGCAAGGGAATAGTATTTAACCATATTATTATTTTCCTTTGCAATTCTTATCCATTCATCTATGTTTGAAGGTTTAGGCTCAGGAAAATAAACCTCCTCTCCAAGCCTTGCTAATGCTATCGGTTCTTCTCCTATAATCCTTCTTAAGTTATTCTTTGCAGTATATAAATTTTTTTCTGCCTCAATTAGTCTAAACTGAATACTACTATATCTTGCTTCTACATCATGAACATCTGTTAGTGTTGCTTCTCCTGCTTCAAATAATTTTTTAATCATTTTTAATTGTTCAAAAATTGCTTTTTTTTCCTCCTCAATAACTCTTAAAGCTTCTTCATAATAAAGCACTTCAAAATAGGCATCTGCTACTCTTTTAATAAGCTCTTGAGTAGCATAATTAAGTTTCTTCTCACCCATACCACTTCTAATATCATTTTGTTTGTATTCTATAATATTAGGTATATTTAAAATAGCCTGCCTCAAATTTATTGCACTTGTATCAGCTGTATAGTCAGTATAATAATAAGGAGCTGTAACAAATCTATAACTCCTACGTGAATAACTAAATTCAACCTGAGGAAGAAGGCTTGCAAGTGCTTGCTGAGGAAAGGTA
>Ga0197143_1000395_pt1 | contig 49837 bp, 50 predicted proteins | sample GBS70_MetaG_FD_148603 | JGI IMG/M metagenome (GOLD analysis project Ga0197143, IMG submission 148603) | Sediment microbial communities from Great Boiling Springs, Gerlach, Nevada, United States - GBS 70_MetaG | ecosystem: Environmental > Aquatic > Thermal springs > Hot (42-90C) > Sediment... | reverse complement strand
CCTCGACCTCGCGCTTGTGGTCGAAGCCGGGTTGCCAGCCGCGCAATTGCTGCGGGCGGTGCGCAGTCACCGCAGTGGCAGCGTCACCATCGAGGCGGACCTCTTCGACGAATACCGCGGGCCAGGCATCCCCGAAGGGAAGAAATCCCTTGCCCTCCACCTCCGCCTGCAGGCGCCCGACCGAACCCTCACCGATGCGGAGGCGAAACGGGTGGTCGAGGGGCTGCTCGCTCGCCTCGAACGGGAACTGGGAGCGCGGCCCCGAGCTGCGCTGTGAACAGGCCGCTCGACCCAGGGCTCTGCCGCTCTTGCGCCTTCGCGCGAACGGTCCGCTCGTCCCGCGGGTCGGTCTTCTGGCTGTGCGAGCGCTCCCGAAGCGATCCGCGCTTTCCGCGCTACCCGAGCCTTCCCGTCACGGCTTGCCCTGGGTGGGCGGACGGTGAGCCGAAAGGCGCAAGGCCGTCTCGGTGACGCGGCGGCCCAGCATTCGCGCTTGCTCGCGATCGTCCTCCGTAACCTCGCCGTGGGCCGTCGCGCCGTAGTAACTGCCCGAGCGACGCATGCGCTCGCTCCAGGGGAGGCCGACGAAGAGCATCCCGTGGCTCAGGAGGAGGTGGAGGAGCTGGAGGAGCGTCGCCTCGGTGCCGCCGGAGGGGGAGTACCCGGCGGTGAAGGCCCCCGCAGGCTTCCCTGCGAGCTCGCCCGTCTCCCACAGGTCGCCCGAGCGGTCCCACCACTCCTTCAGCTTGCCGGTGATACCGCTCCAGTTCGGCGAGCCCAGCACGAGGCCGTCGCAGCGGAGAAGGTCGGCGGGCTCGGCCTCATCGGCTCGCCGTTCGACGGGCGTGCCGCCGGCCTCGCGCACCCCTTCCGCTACGGCTCTGGCGAGCTGTTCGACGAGGCCTCCCCGGCTGTCGTAGAGCACCAGGATCGCCACCATGCTTCCCCCTGCCTCTCCAGGATTCCGACGACGTCCTCCAGCCGTACGAAATGAAGGTCGCCGCGCGCGCGGCCGATGGCGGCGTGGGCCGCTGCGGCCGCCTCCGGGGCCCCTTCGGCCCCGAGGTACACGACGAAATCGCCCGCAGCCCGGTAGGCGGCCACGTAGGAGAGCTTGAATCGTGCCTGGATTTCGATGCCGCGCGGGCTGAAGTACTGCGCCCGCCAGCGATACCGAGTCGTGGTCCGAGCGCAATGACGCGGAAGCCGCGGCAGCCCGAGGGGCGCCAGCGAGGGCTCGACGTAGAAATCGAAGCCGTCGGCCAGGACGACGAGGAACCAGTCGTTCCAATGCGCCCAGTCCCAGAGCTCGGTGAGACCCCGCTCCAGCTCGGCGGTTTCGGTAGCGAACGGAACGACCTCGTCGGCCGGCGCTTCTATCGAACGTAGCGCTTCGGCGAGGTAGCTCTCGCGACTCCGAAAGCCCCGCTGCCATTCGGCGCGGAGTGTACGCCAGGATTCGTCGGCGAACCGTTCGAAGATGGCCGCTGGCACGTCCCGCCTAGCGAGTGCCCCCTCGTAATCGACGCACACGACCCGCGCCATACCCTCAGTGTAGACGTGGCCGCGCGCTGCTATCGTCGGTGGCGATGGATCGCGAGCGGGCCCGCTTCCTCCTCTCACCCAGAGGCCAGGAGCGCCTCGCGGCAACGGAGAACCACCACCGTGACCCTCTCGCTCTCCAGCGGGCCCTTCGGAATGAGCTCCCCCCAGCCGAGGCGGCCGCGGTGGGCGAGCAGGTAGTTCTCCGCGCTCGCGCCCGCGAGCGGTTCGGGCGGGCATTCGTGGGCTGGCTCTGGACGGCGGAGACGCTGGAGATGGCCGCTCACCCGGGCGCGGCACACCGCCGCGCCCAGCGCCTTGCACGGTCGGCCGAGTCGGTGATCGACGGAACCGTCGGGGCCGGCGTCGACCTCTCCGCTTGCGCCGAGGCTGGCCTGTGGGCGGCCGGCTTCGAACGGGACGAGGTGCGGGCGCTTCTTGCGGCCCACAACCTCCGGGGGCATGCCTCCGTCGCTCGCGCCGACATCCGTCGCCCGCCTGCGGACCTCGCGAGACATGCCCTCCTGCTCGACCCCTCGCGCCGCGGTCCGGACGGCCGCCGCTTCGACCCCTCGCGTTTCGAACCGTCGTGGCAGACCTGCCTGGCGCTGGCACGGAGCGCGCCGCTCTCGGTCGTGAAAGCGCCGCCAGGGATCGACCGAGGCGACGTTCCGTCCGATGCCGAGGTGGAGTGGGTACAGGCCGGGCGGTCGCTCCGCGAGGCTGCCCTCTGGTTCGGACGGGGCACCGTGCCCGGACTGCGTCGGGCGGTGGTTCTCGAGGCGGACGCGGAGCTCGATTCCCGCGCCCCGGCTGTGCCCTGGGAAGCACGCCCGTTGGGGGGCGTCCTCTACGACCCCGAGCCCGCGGTGACGCGCGCGGGGCTCGCCGCACAACTGGCGGCCATGCTGGTCGCCTGGCCGCTCGACCCTGACGTTGCCTACCTCTCGGCGGAGGATTTCCGCCCGACGCCGTTCGCGCGGGCCTTTGCCATCCTCGATGTCCTGGATTTTTCGCTCGGCAGGCTGCGGGCCCACCTTCGCCGCCGCGGCTGGCGGCTCGGCGAAGTGCTGCGCCGTCGGTTCCCATTGGAGCCCGAAGCGCTACGCCGTCTCTGCGGACGCGTGGAAGGGGAGCCCGTGGCAGCCATCTGCACGACGGTCGCCGGGCGGCGGCTCGTCATCCTCGGCCGGCCGCTGGCGACCGGTCCGGGGCGGGAGACCCCATGCCGTTAGACAATAATGTGCGCGCGGGTGTATCGTTGCTTATTGCTTACGCCCTTGATCCGTTCTTCGGGCGGCAGGACGCGACGACCGGAAGGGTGAACGGCACGATGGCAGCGTCGAGGCTCTTCGAGGACTACTACGATCTCGTGGAAGCGGCGCGGGAGCTGGATATCCATCCGCAAAGCCTCCGGCGCCTCATCAAGCAGAAGAAGATCCCCGCCACGATGTTCGCGGGGAAGTACCTGATTGAGCGCGACAAGCTCGAGATGTTCAAGGCGAACTACGACCCCCGCCCGGGGCGGAAACCGATTCGCCGGCTTCTGTAGCTTCGGACTCCCGGTTCGTCCTACCCGAACAGCACGCCCCGGTCGACGAGCACGACGAGGGTGATGAGCCCCGCCGCTTCGGCCAGAAGCAGCGTCCCGATGATCCCGGCCCAGATGGCCTGTGCCCGGCCGCGGCTGGCAAACACGGGGATGGTGAGAACGACGGCCGATACCAGGAAGGCCAGTAGCGACATGACGCCCATCGAGAGTGGGCTCACCAACACGGGCAAGTCGACGCTCATTTCCTCTCCGCTTCGGTCAGGGGCTCGTGGTCCGCGTCACAAGCGGACCCGTGGGGATGATACGCAAACGTAGCTTTACGTCCCACGTCCGAGGCGGCTCCGGTAATCGCGCACCGCCGCCCGGAGGGCATCGGCTGCCAGCACGCTGCAGTGGATCTTGTCCGGCGGCAGTCCGCCGATTCCCTCGGCGATCCGCTCCCGTGTGAGGGCCTCGACCTCGTCGAGCGTCCATCCCTGCACCAGTTCGCTGGCGAAGGAGCTCGTGGCGATGGCAGGCGGGCAGCCCCGCGTCTGCCACCGGACCTCGGCGACGCGCCCGTCCCGGACCCGGATCATCACGCGCATTCGGTCGCCGCACACGGGATTGGCCACCGTCGCCTCGCCGTCCGGGTCCTCCATCACGCCGGCGTTCCGGGGGTGCTCGAAGTGTTCGATCACGAGGGGAGAGTACTGGCCCATGGGCGCCCCCTACACCAAGCCGAGCGCGCGGAACACCTCCTCGAACGCGCTCACGCTGTTGGGGTTGAAGTGGGGAAGCGTGAATCGCACCGTTCCGTCCTCGCCGATGACGACGACCCCGCGCCGGGATTTCCCTTCGTCGGGGTCCCAGAACCCGTACGCCTTCACCGCTTCTCCGTAGAAATCGCTGATGAGCGGGAAGGGGAAGCGGTCCCGCTCTTGGAACCGCTGGTGTGAGTAGATCCCGTTCGTGTTGATGCCGAATACTTGGACGCCCGCCTCGGCCAGCAGCTCGTGCTCCTGGGCGAACGCCTTCAACTCGCTCGTGCACACCGGCATCCCGTCGTCCTGGTAGAAGACCAGCATGACCGGCCCCTTGGCGAGGAGGTCGCGCAGCCGCACCTCCAGCGATGAGCCGTCGGTCGTCACCGCGGGAAGGGTGAAGTCGGGCGCTTCCTCCCCCGGTTCAATGGGCCGGTCGCGGAAGGTTGTCGGGGCAGGATCGCTCATGGCTCCTCCTCGAATCCGGGCGGCGGGCCCCCGATCCCCCGGAGGCCGGCGATGACGCGGATGCGGCCGAGCCCGGCGCTGTCGGTGAGCTGCTCGAGTGCCCGCCGCCGCACGAAGTACTCCTGGAGGTCGTGGCGCACCGCCTCCACAAGCCCGTGCGCACCGAGAGCGTACAGGAACTCCCGCTGGGTGCGGGGCCCATAGGTCTCCATCTCTTCCGCCTCGAGCGCCGCCAGCAACTCGTCGAGGTTCACGTGCGCGGTGAGGTCCTGCTCGCCCACGTGCACGTACGGGTCGGTGTGCACCGTGTGGCGGTAGAAGCAGAGGAGGGTCCCCTGCGTCCGCCAGGGCGCCCACAGCTCCTGGCGAGGGTAACCGTAATCGAAGACGAGCACCGCGCCCCGGCGGACGAAGCGTGCCATGGCGCGCATCGTCCCATAGGCGAGGGGGCTCACCTCGAAACGCCCCGCGGGCGGCGCGCCGTCGACCGTGGCGATCCGGCCCCGTACTTCGACGAACCGCTCCCCGTTCCAGGCAACCATCACCTCGGCCGGTCCGCGTTCGGTCACCTCGAAGAGTTGCACCGGAAGGGCGTCGAAGAACTCGTTGGCGACGACCGCTCCCGCCTCGGCCGGCTCCTCCGGCTCATCGATCCAGATGACCCGAGGATCGTCGCCGCGTGCCCCCCGTTCGATGGCGAAGTACCGAACGGCCGCCGCGAACTCGGGGTCGCGTCCTTCAGCCCAGTCGAGGATGGCCCGCGCAAGGTGTCCCTCCCCGGCACCCGGCTCGAAGATGGCGAAGGGAGTGGGCCGGCCGAGCTGCTCCCATACCCAGCGGCACCACGCCCCGACAGCCCAGCCGAAGAGGGGGTGGATCGTCGGGCTGGTGAGGAAATCGCCGTGTCGGCCGATGCGGCCAGGCTTCCGGTAGTAGCCGTGTTCGGGGTGGTAGAGCGCCAGCTCCATGAAACGCTGGAACGGGATCGCCCCGCCGCCCATCTCCGCGATGATGGCGCGGACGAGTTGCGGATTTCCTAGCGCTGCCAGTCCCGGGTCGAGGTCGAGTGGCATATCTCCGCGATCTACGGTACGCTGTCGCGCCATCCGGGAGCCACTGGAATCCGGTTCGTATCCGTTTCCGCGTCGCCGCTCCGGGCTCCCGATGCTACCGCTGGGGGGAAAGCGATGAGCGCAACCGAACAGTGGGAAGAGCTCATGGATGCAGCCGTCCGCAACCTCGGCCTCGCGCTCGCCATCTTCGACCCGCTCCGGTTCCGCGCTTGGGCCGAGCTCGGGCTCACCACCGCGCAGCTGCGCGTCCTCTTCCTCATCCGCGCGAAGCCGGGCGTCACCGCCGGCCAGCTCGCCACTCGGCTCGGGGTCACGCCGCCGACCATCTCCGGCATCATCGACCGCCTTGTCCGCCTCGAGCTCGTCCGGCGCGAGGATGACGCCTGCGACCGCCGCCTGGTTCGCAACTTCCTTACGGAGGCGGGAGAGCGGTGCTGCTCGCGGATGGCCCGCGGCGGCGATGCCTTCACGCGTCGTATCCTGTCGGAGATGGCCCCGGCCGACCTCGAGGCGCTCAACCGCGGTCTCCGCGCCTTCATCGAGGCGAGCGAGGCGGTGGCCCGCGCCGAGCCGAATCTGGCCGCGGTCGTGATGCCAGGTACCAGTAGCGAATGACGGAGACGACCCGCCGAGTCCGAACCATCGACCTCGAAGACCCGTTCGTCCCGTCCTTCGAGGGGATGTGCGAGCTCCTCCTCGTCCGCCACGGCGAGCAAGCCTTCCGCGACAACATCCCCCTCGGCGAGGCGGTCGATGCCCCGCTCTCGGAGCTGGGGTGGAAGCAGGCCCGGGCCTTGGGGGAGCGCTTGGCGAAGGCGCGCATCGGCGCCGTCTACACCAGCCCCCTTCGCCGCGCCTACGACACCGCGATGGAGGTGGCGAAGCACCACGGCCTCACGCCGATCGTTCGCGAGGACTTGCGCGAAATCGACCTCTGGCAGCGGGCTCCCCAGGACAAAGGGCTCCTCGACCTGTTCAGCCGCGACGAGCTCGTCGCCATCTACCGCGAGGTCGCCCGCGCCCGCCGGCACGAGGCCTGGCCGTACGTCGAAGACGTCGAAGCGTTCCGGCGGCGGGTGGTCGCTGCAATCGACCGCATCGCCGAGGAGGGCGTTGGCCATCGGGTGGTCGTGGTCTGCCATGGCGGCGTCATCAACACCTACCTCTCGCACCTGTTCGGCAGCCGGTTCGACCACCTGGTCGCGGTGCACCACACCTCCATCACGGTGGTGCGGGCTGCCGATACCCGCCGCGCCGTGCTCACAATCAACGACTACAGCCACGTGATGCCGATTCAGAGCAGTCGAAACAAATTGAACGCCTGAGGCGCTGGCGCGTGCGCACCTCTGGTACCCTTGGCCCGTGAGCCGCGTGGTGCCTCGGCAGAAGCTCTGGCTCGAGCGGGACGGGCGCATCGCCCTCTCCGATTACCGGGTGCGGCTGTTGGAGCTCGTCGCCGAGCGCGGGTCCCTGGCGGCCGCCGCCGAGGCGATGGGCCTCTCCTATCGCCGGGCCTGGGGAAAGATCAAGGAGCTGGAAGCGAACCTCGGCGTCCGCCTCGTTGCCTCCGAAGTCGGTGGCGCCGGGGGCGGCCATACCCGCCTCACTCCCCTCGGCGAGGAGTTCGTGGCCGCCTACCGGCGATTCCAGCGGCGCCTCGAAGCGGCGCTGGGAGAAGCCTTCGCGGCGGAGCTCGAACCCGTCCTGGGAAGCCGCCTGGCGGGCGGCTGAATGCCCTCGCCCGCAGCTTGGCGCGCCGGTACGCTCCAACCATGTTGAAGGACACGTACTGTGGCGACCTCCGCGCCTCCGATGCCGGCCGCACCGTCCGCCTGGCCGGGTGGGTACACCGGCGGCGCGATCACGGTGGGCTCATCTTCATCGACCTGCGTGACTCCCACGGCATCGTTCAGCTCGTCTTCACGCCCGACCGTCCCGAAGTCCACGCCGTTGCCGACCGCGCCCGCGTCGAGTGGGTGTTGGCCGTCGAGGGCGAAGTCCGCCTGCGCGCGCCCAACACGGTGAACCCACGTCTCCCAACGGGCGAGGTGGAGGTCGTTCCCATTCGCTGCGAGGTGCTCAACGAATCGCTGACTCCGCCCTTCTACATCAACGAGCCGGCCGACGTCGACGAGCGCGTCCGCCTCACGTACCGCTACCTGGACCTGCGCCGGCCGGAGGTCGCCCGGGTCATCCGCCTCCGCCACGAAGTCGTGCGCTTCATCCGCGAATTCCTCTACGCCCGCGGCTTCACCGAAATCGAAACGCCGACCCTCATCAAATCCACTCCGGAGGGGGCGCGCGACTTCCTCGTTCCCTTCCGCCATCGGCCCGGCTACTTCTTCGCACTCCCCCAATCCCCGCAGATCCTGAAGGAGCTCCTGATGGTGGCGGGCTTCGAGCGATACTTCCAGCTCGCCCGCTGCTACCGCGACGAGGACTTCCGTGCCAACCGCGTGGCCGAACATACCCAGCTCGACCTGGAGATGAGCTTCGTCGACGAATCGGACGTCATGGGGCTCATCGAGGAGCTGTACACGGAGATCGCCCGTCGCTTTGGGAACGGGCGAATCCTTCAGTCTCCGTTCCCGCGCCTCGACTACTTCGACTGTATGGAGCGGTACGGGATCGACCGGCCCGACCTACGCTACGGTCTGGAACAGGTCGACATCACCGAGCCGCTCCGCGGAACGACCTTCAACGTCTTCGCCTCCGTCATCGCCGCCGGCGGTGTGGTGAAGGCCATCCGCGTTCCCGGGAAGGCCGATTTCACTCGCCGCGAGCTCGATTCGCTCACCGAGATCGCGAAGGGCGGAGGCGCCAAGGGGCTCGCCACGATCGCCTGGCTCCCGGGAGGCGAAGTCCGCTCCCCCATCGCCAAGTTCCTGACGCCGGCGGAGATCGACGGGATTCGGATGCGCACCGAAGCGTGCGAAGGCGATATCGTCCTCATCGTCGCCGACGAGCGTGAGGTCGCGGCGAGGTCGCTCCACCTGGTACGGGACGAGCTGGGCGACCGTCTCGGCCTCAAAGATCCTTCCGTCCTCGCCTTCGCTTGGGTGACCGGCTTCCCGCTGCTCGAATGGCGCCCGGAGGAGGGACGGTGGGACGCCATGCACAACCCGTTCAGCGGCTTCCGTCCGGAAGACGAACCCTTGCTCGATACCGACCCTGGCCGAGTCGTCTCCCGCCAGTACGACCTCGTGATGAACGGCCAGGAGCTTGGCGGCGGCTCCATCCGTATCAACAAACGGGCTCAGCAGGAGAAGGTGTTCTCCCTCATGGGGTATTCGAAGGAGGAGATGGAGGCCCGTTTCGGCGCCCTGCTCCGCGCGCTCGAATACGGCGCGCCTCCCATGGGAGGCATCGGCGCCGGCATCGACCGACTCATCATGGCGCTCGTCGGTACCGATAACATCCGCGACGTCATCGCCTTCCCGAAGACCTCGAACGGGACCGACCCCATGCTCGGCGCGCCCTCGCCCGTCGACCCCGAGCAGCTCCGTGAGCTCGGGCTGATGTTGACGCCAGAGGCGGAGAGGAACGTGCGCGAAGCCGCCGAGCTCTAACCGGCCCCGCCGGCTATACTCTTTTCCCAGCCTTGACGGGCCGCCCGAGCGGGGCCATCCCCTTCCGGGCCGGTCGTCGTACAGTAGGCGGGAATTCCCGCCCGAGGGCCTGTCGGATGTCGAATCGCGCCCTCACCCTGATGATGGGGTTCGTGGCGGCGCTCATCGTGGTGGTGGGCGCCGTGCTGGTTATCGCCCTGCTCGGCGACGGGGGAGACGGCTCCCCCGCGCCCGGTTCGCCCTCGGAAGGCGGCAGCGGCGGGTCCTCCTCCAGCGCGGGCTTCTGCCGCGACAACGTCCTCATCACGTTCGGGGCGGACCCAGCCTCGGTGCTCGACCCCATCCAAGTACGCGACGAGGGAACCGCGGAGTACGTCGTGGAGATCTTCGGCGGCCTCGTCACCCTCGACCTGAACATGAAGGTGGTGCCCGACATCGCCGAGAGCTGGGAAGTCTCTCCGGACGGGCTCACCTACACCTTCCACCTGCGGGACGACGTGGTGTTCCACAACGGCCGCCGCGTGACCGCCGAGGATTTCAAGTACTCGTTCGAACGTGCGGCCGACCCCGCCAACGCCTCGCCTACCGTCCTGCTCTACCTCGGCAACATCGTCGGCGTGCGCGAGCGGTACGCCAACCAGGCCTCTGAAGTCTCGGGCGTTCAGGTTATCGACGAACGCACCCTCCAGATCCGCGTGCGCCAGCCCACCTCGTACTTCCTCGCCGAACTGACGTATCCGGTCGCGTTCGTGGTCGATCGCGAACAGATCGAGCGGGACCCCCGCAACTGGACCCGGCGACCGAACGGGACGGGGCCCTACCGGGTGAAAGAGTTCATCCCCGGGCAGCGCATCGTGCTCGTCCGGAACGAGCGTTACCATCTCGGGATGCCGAAGCTCGAGGAGGTGCGCTTCGACCTGGGCGGCGGCTCGCTCCTCACACGGTACGAGAACAACGAGATCCACGTCGCCCTCGTCCCCGCGATCGAGCTCGGGGCGATCAAGGAGGGCCGGAGCCCCCTGGCGAAGGAGTACGTGCCCAATCCGCGAATGGCGGTCTCGTATCTTGCCTTCAACGCCAAACAGCCGCCGTTCGACGACCCGAAGGTGCGACAGGCGTTGGCCATGACCGTCGACCGGGAGCGCATCAACGACGTGCTCCTCTTCGGGACCCAGCGCCCCGCCGACGGCATCCTCCCTCCGGAAATGCCAGGCTTCGACGAGTCAATCAGCGGCTATCCCTACGACCCTGCTCGGGCCAAACAGCTTCTCGCCGAGTCGCGGTACGCCGGCAACATGCCGCGCATCGTGCTCACCTACGCGGGCGCCGGAGGAGAGCCGCCCGATGTCCTTCTCGCCATCACCGAGGAGTGGAAGCAGCAGCTCGGCGTGGAGGTGGAACTCCAAGCGACCGAATACAGCGCGTTCCTCCGGGAACTCCGCCGTGGAACGTTCCAGGCGTTCTCGGCCGGTTGGATCGCCGATTACCCCGACCCCGAGGACTTCCTCGACAAGCTGTTCCACTCCGAGAGCCCCCAGAACGAGATGGGCTACCGCAACCCCGAGGTCGACCGCATCCTCGAGCAAGCCCGCGGGGAACGCGACCAGGCCCGCCGGTTCGAGCTCTACCACCAGGCGGAGCGGCTCATCCTCCAGGACGCCGTCGTCATCCCGCTCTTCTGGCCGGTGGAGCACCAGCTCGTGAAGCCTTGCGTGAAGAACTGGCCCGTCGTACCGATGACCGTGCCGAAGTACCGGTACATCGAAATCAGTCCCGATTGATGCCATGCCGCCCGGCCTTTCGGCCTACCTGATTCGGCGCCTCCTCTGGACGATCCCCGTTCTCTTCGCCATCTCCTTCATCGTCTTCACCATCCTTCGGCTCGCGCCCGGAGACCCGGTCGATACGCTCCTCGGCCAGCGGTACACGGAGGAGACTGCGGCGCGGCTGCGCGCGAAGTACGGTTACGACCGGCCGCTCCTCGTCCAGTACGGGAAGTACCTCTCGAACCTCATGCGGGGTGACCTCGGCGTCTCAACCCGGCATGCCGATTTCACCGTGAGCGAGGTGATCTGGCCGAAGATCAAGGTTTCGAGCCAGCTCGGGGCGATGGCGTTGGTCATCACCTTCGCCATCGGCATCCCGGTCGGAGTGTATGCGGCGCTGGCCCGCGGCACCCCGCTCGACCCGCTCACCATCGGCTTCTGGCTGGCGATCGACGCCGTCCCGGTCTTCGTTGCCATCCCGATCCTCCAGTGGGTGCTCGCGGTGAAGCTCGGGTGGGTCCGCCTCGCCTGGGAAGGGGTCTGGAGCCCGAACATCATCCTGCCGGTGCTCATCATGAGCCTGCCGGGGGTGGCCGGGGTCGCGCGCTTCACCCGCGCCTCGGTTATCTCCGTCATGTCCGAAGACTACGTGCGCACGGCCCGAGCGAAGGGTCTGCCCGAACGCCTGGTGGTGTGGAGACACATCGCCCGCAACGCCATGCTGCCGCTCATCACCGTTATCGGCCTTTCGCTCCCGGGGATCGCCGGCGGCGCGCTCTTCGTCGAGCTCTACTTCGGCATTCCCGGCATCGCCCGCGAAGCGCTCGAGGCGGTCCTCGCCCCCGATTTCGACGTCGTCCTCGCCCTTGTGCTCTTCGGGTCGCTCCTGTTCGTGCTGGCCAACATCCTCGTCGATGTCTCGTACGCCATCATCGACCCCCGGGTCCGGGTCCAGGCGCAGCGAGGCTGAATCGTGCAGGACGTCGCTCTGCTCGAATTCGAGAGCGTGGTTCGGCCGGGTGCATCCCCGTGGCGGCGCTTCCTGCGCGACCTCCTGCGCCGGAAGGTGGCCGTGGTGGCGCTCGCGTACATCCTGCTCTTCTACGCTGTCGGAGCCTTCGCGCCGCTCGTTGCACCCTACGACCCGAACGCCCAGAACCTTTCGGTCGAATCCAGGCTGCAGGGCCCCTCGTGGGAGCATCTCTTGGGCACCGATTCGCTCGGCCGCGACATCCTCTCCCGCGTGGTCTACGCCGCCCGGACCACGCTCCTCTTCACCGTCGCTGTGTTAGTCACGGGGGGGTTGGTGCTCGGTTTGGGGCTCGGCCTGCTCGCCGGCTACCGCGGTGGCTGGGTCGATACGCTCATCATGCGCGTCGGTGAAGTCCTCGCCGGCATCCCTACCCTCTTCCTCATGATCGCCATCGCCGCTGCCTTCCGAACCCGCATCGATGACGCGGCCTACTGGTTGCGGCAGAACACCTTCCTCGGCCAGGACGCGAAGGCCTTCCTCGATTTCGTCATCATCGTCGGCGTGACGGTCCCCTTCGCCTGGGTGGGTACGGCCCGCATCGTCCGCAGCCAGGCGCTCGCCATCCGCGAGATGGAGTACGTGCTTGCGGCCGAGGCGCTCGGTGCGTCGGTGTGGCGTATCGTTACCCGGCACATCCTCCCTGGGGTTCTGCCCCTCTTCCTTGTCGGCGTTTCGGGCGGGATGGCCGCCATCGCCGGCGTCGAGGTTTCGCTCAGCTTCCTCGGCCTGGGGGTCGACCCTCCCACCGCCAGCTTCGGGACGCTCATCGGCGATGGGGCGGGGGTTCGCACTTTCCAGGCATACCCGCATCTGCTCCTCTCGGCTGCCGTTCCGGTGGTGCTCTTCTTCTTCGCCTGGAATTTGCTCGGAGACGCGCTGGTCGACATCCTCGAACCGCGGATGCAGGCGCGCTGAGCTCCCGGTCCCTCTCCGCTGCTCTGGTATACTCGCTTTTCGGAGGCCCCCAGACGGTGAAGGTTACGCTCGAACGACTCCCCCGGAGCCGCGTCCAGCTTGAAATCGAGGTCGACCCGGAGCGGGTCGAACGCTCTCTCGAGGCTGCCTATCGCCGTATCGTCCGGCGCACCAAAATCCCGGGATTCCGCCCTGGCAAGGCGCCTCGCGCCGTCGTCGAGCGCCTGGTGGGGCGCGAAGGGCTCCTCCGCGAGGCGCTCGATGACCTCGTGGGCGACGCCTACGGCGAGGCCGTAGCGCGGGAGAACGTGGAACCCATCGGCCGCCCGCAGGTCGAAATCCTCGATTTGGAGCCGGTCCGCTTCAAGGCCGTGGTAGCGGTGAAGCCGACCGTCGAGCTCGGTGATTACTCCTCGCTCCGCATTCCCCTGGAGCCCACTCCCGTCACCGACGAGATGGTCGAAGAGCAGCTCCTTGCCCTTCGCCGTCGGCGCGCCCTCTACGTTCCCGTCGACCGGCCCGTCCAATGGAACGATGTCGTCACCGCCGACGTGAAGGGCACGACAGCGGAGGGCGAGACGTTCATCGAGGACGAGGCGGCCGAGTTCATCCTACGCGAAGGGCAGACGCTCCTCCTTCCCGGACTCGCCGAAGCCTTCATCGGCATGGCCAAGGGCGAAGCGAAGGAGGTGGAGCTCGACGTCCCGGAGTCCTTCTCCATCGAGCGGTTCCGGGGGAAGCGCGTCCGACTCTCCATCACCGTTCGCGAGGTGAAGGAGGAGCAGCTCCCCGAGCTCGACGACGAGTTCGCCCAGCAGATCGACGCCGAGGAGTTCCCGACGCTTGAAGCGTTGCGGACGCGCATCCGGACGGAGCTGGAGGAGGCCTTCCGCCGCGAAGCCGAGGAGAAGCTCCGCCTCGAGGCGCTCGATAAGCTCGTCGAGCTCTCGAAGCTCGAGTACCCCGAGCTCCTCGTCGAGCACGAGATCGACCACATGGTGCGGGAGATGGCGGGCGACGACCGCCAGGCCTTCCTCGCTGAGCTCCGCCGCATCGGGCGGAGCGAGGCCGAGTTCCGAGCCTCCCTCCGCGAGGCAGCAGCCCGCCGCGTCGAGCGCTCCCTCGTCTTCGAAGCGTTCGCCGAGCGGGAAGGGATCGAGGTGAGTGAGGAGGAGGTCACCGCTGAGATCGAACGGCTCGCCGGCGAGCGGGAGCCCGAGCGGAGCCGGTTCATCGAGGTCTTCTCCGACCCTCGGGGCCGGGAGGCTATCCGCAACCAGCTCTACCGGCGCAAAGCATTCGAGCGGCTGCAGGCCGTCGTCACCGGCACCGACGGCGCCCCGGCCGCGGCAGAGGAGGCATCCGCGTGACCGAGCGCCCCGTCATCCACCCCCTCGTTCAGGCCGTCATCCCCATGGTCATCGAGTCGGGCCCACGCAGCGAGCGGGCTTTCGACATCTTCTCGCTCCTGCTGAAGGAACGTATCGTCTTCCTCGGCACCCCGATCGATGATCAGGTTGCGAACCTGATCGTCGCCCAGCTGCTCTACTTGCAGCGGGAAGATCCGGAGCGCGATATCAGCCTGTACATCCATTCGCCGGGGGGCGTCATCAGCGCCGGCCTCGCCATCTACGACACCATGCAGCTCATCCAGCCGGACGTCTCCACCATCGCGGTCGGCCAGACGGCCTCCATGGCGACCGTACTCCTCGCCGCCGGCGCGCCGGGCAAGCGGTACGCGCTGCCGAACGCGACGGTGCACATGCACCAGGCTCTCGGTGGTGCGCGGGGCCAGGCTGCCGATATTGAAATTGCGGCGAAGGAAATTCTTCGCAACAACGAAATCATTCGCAACCTCATCGCGAAGCACACCGGACAGCCGCCCGAAAAGGTCGCCCGGGACTTCGACCGAGACTTCTACCTCGACGCCCAGGGGGCGAAGGAGTACGGGTTCGTCGACGAACTGCTGATGCCGCCCGCCGAGAAGGCCGCGGAAAAGCGCTGAGGGGGTTCCACGTTGGCCGGCAACCGCACCAACCGCGTCCAATACCACTGCTCGTTCTGCGGAAAGAACCAGGACCAGGTGCGCCGGCTCATCGCTGGCCCCGGGGCGGTGTACATCTGCGACGAGTGCGTCGACCTCTGCCGTGAGATCATCGAGGAGGAAACGGGGCCTGCCTCCTCTCAGGCGCGGGGACGCGCTGCCGGGGCGCCCGCAGCCTCCATCCCCCCGCCTAAGTACATCTACGAACATCTGAACGAGTACGTGGTCGGCCAGGAGCACGCGAAGAAGGTGCTCTCGGTCGCCGTCTACAACCACTACAAGCGCATCAACTCCATCGGCAGCAGCGACGTCGAACTGGAGAAATCGAACATCCTCCTCGTCGGTCCCACCGGCGTGGGGAAGACGCTCCTCGCCCGCACCCTGGCCAAGATCCTCGACGTCCCCTTCTCCGTGGCCGATGCCACGGCCCTCACCGAGGCGGGCTACGTGGGCGAAGACGTCGAGAACATCCTCCTCCACCTCATCCAGGCGGCCGACTACGACATCCAGCGGGCCGAACGGGGCATCATCTACATCGACGAAATCGACAAGATCGCCCGAAAGGGCGACAACCCCTCCATCACCCGCGACGTCTCGGGCGAGGGTGTGCAGCAGGCGCTGCTGAAGATCATCGAAGGCTGCATCGCCAACGTCCCGCCCCAGGGTGGCCGCAAACACCCTCACCAGGAATTCATCCAAATCAACACGCAGAACATCCTCTTCATCTGCGGCGGCGCCTTCGAAGGGCTCGAGAACATCATCGAGAAGCGCCTCACCCGCGACCACGTCCGCATCGGGTTCACGGCCGACCGAGGCTTCAAGGGTCCCAAGCGCACCGACGAGCTCTTGCGACACGTCACCCACGATGACCTCCTCGCCTTTGGGCTCATCCCCGAGTTCGTCGGCCGCCTCCCGATGGTCGTGCCGCTTCAGTCGCTCGACCGGGACGCGCTCATCCGCATCCTCACGGAGCCGAAGAACGCGCTCATCAAGCAGTACCAGCGGTACTTCGCCATGGACGGCGTGGAGCTCGTGTTCACCGACGACGCCCTCCGCGCCATCGCTGACGAGGCGCTGCGGAAGAAGACCGGCGCCCGCGGGCTCCGCTCTGTGCTCGAAGACCGCCTGCTCGACGTCATGTACGAGATCCCCGGCCGCACCGAAATCGTGAAGTGCGTCGTCAACGCCGACGTCATCCTCAAGCGGCAGCGACCGATCCTGCTCACACGGGGCGGCCAGCCGGTCGAGCTCGAGACATCTCCCATCGAAAAGGTCCGCGGAGAGTCGGCCTGAAGGACGGCACGGTTGGCACGTGCCCACCGCGCGGGTAGGCTCGTGCCGATTCCTTCGCAAAGGTTGCGCCGTGCTCACCGCCGTCGATCGCGTGATCCTCGTTGCCGACGACCCCAGAACCGCCGCCACTCCCTTCGAACAACTCCTCGGCGCCGCCATCGTCGGCGCGCGCTCGAGCGCGGTCCTCGGCGGCGAAGGCCTCGTCCTGCGGCTCGGGACGAGCGAAGTCGAAATCTACCGACCGACCGAGGCCGGGCCCCTGCACGATTTCGCGACCCGCTGGGGGCGAGGCCTGGCGGCCGTAGGCTTCGCGACCGCGGACCTGCCCGGCGTCGAACAGCGCCTGCGCGAGCGCGGCGTCGCGGTCCAGGACGACGGCGGGCGCCTCTTCGTTCCTGCGGAGGCCACGTTCGGGATGCCCTGCCTGGTGGTGGCGGAAGAGCAGCGTCGGCCCGTCGGCCTGGTCCGGCACCTCTACGAAGTGACGAACGTCGTCGACGACTGGCGCGCCGCCGAGGCACGGTACGCCGACCTTTTCGGGCTGGACCGCGGCGTATTCTGCCCCATCCGCAGCGACCGATGGGGATACGAAGGCGTGCTGACACTCTTCCATCCGCGGCGGCTGCACCGCATCGAAATCACGCAACCGTGGGGCGATGGCGCCATGGCCCGCTTCCACCGGCGGCGCGGCCCCTCGCTGTACATGTGCTTCGCCGAGGCGGACGTCATCGCTCCCATCGCCGAGCGGTTGCAACAGGCGGGGGCTCGGTTCGCCTGGGAGGACGAACATGACCCCACGGTAGGGCTCTTTATCCATCCGAGCGCGCTGGCCGGGATGCTGATGGGGATCAGCCGCACCCACCACGCGTGGACCTGGAGCGGGCACCCCGAATGGGCGGTTGCCGGCCCGCCCGATGGCTAACCGGAAGCGGCGAGCACCGATACGGCCGTGACCACGAACCCGAGGACCGAAGCGACGATCGCGGGGTCGGTGAAGAGGATGCGGTCAGGCGCATCGCCGGCACGTGGTCCCGCGAGCAGGTAGAGGTAGCGGAAGATCGCGAAGGCGACGAAGGGCACTGTCAGGGCCATCGCCCCGTTGCTCGGCACGTTCGCCGACTCGATGGAATAGAGCGCGTACGACACCAGCGCTGCTCCTGCGCTGACCGTGAGCATCTGGTCGAGGACGACCGGAGGGTACTTCGCCAGTGCGGGACGGTGATTCCCCGCATCGTCGCCCAGCGAACGTGCCTCGGCCCATCGCTTGCTCACAGCGAGGAACCAAGCTGCGGCGGCCGAGCAGACGTACAGCCAGGGGCTGATGGCTACGTCGAGGACCACCGCGCCGGCGGCCGCGCGCAGAACGACCCCTGCGGAGAGGATGAGCACGTCGACGACAGGCATCGCCTTCAGCGCGAAGGTGTAGGCTAGCATGCCCCCCGTGTAGCCGGTGAGCATCGCTCCTGCTTCGGGCGAGGCGGCGAACCCCGCGGCGATCCCTGCCGACACGAGCAGCACGGCCGCGGCAACCGCCAGCCCCGGGTTTAGCTCGCCCGAAGCGAGCGGCCGTGAACGCTTCCGGGGGTGGAACCGGTCGAAGGGCGCATCGCGGAGGTCGTTCACCAGGTACACACCGCTGGCGGCCAGGCACCAGGCGACGAAGAGGAGGGCGACCCGACCCGCGAGCGGCTGCCATGATTCCGGGTCGCGCGGCGTCCACACATCGCCGACGCTGAACAGCAGGGCAGCGAAGACGATGAGGTTCTTCGGCCACTGGAACGGGCGGACGGCGGTGACGAGGGCGCGGAGCTGCGCCCCCGGCCGCGCGACGCCACCGCTCAGCGCTCCTGCGCGATCGCTGCCCATTGGCCCTTTACCGCCCGCGCAAGCTCGTCGGTCCCGACCGGGAAGACGGCGTTGGGGGTGCCCGCGGCTGCCCAGACCGTTCCGTATCGCCGAAGGCTCTCGTCGATGATCACGTCGAACGTCTCGCCGTGGCCGACCGGCGGCACACCACCCACGTCGTAGCCGGTCGCTGCCCGAACCTCCGCCGGGGTTGCCATCCGCACTCGCTTCCGTGGCATGCCGAGGATTCGCGCCAAACGGGTCGGGTCGACGCGGCGGTCGCCGGCCACGAGGACGAGCACGCAGCGCCCGTCGGCCATGAACACGAGCGTCTTCACGATTTGGCCGAGCTCGCAGCCGACGGCTGCTGCAGCTTCCTCCGCAGTGCTGGTCGGCTGGCTGAAGACGACGGGTTCGCTGGGGATCCCCAGCTCGTGCAGCGCGGCCGCGACCCGGGCTACGGCTGCCTCCATGGCCTCCAAGCTTACGGGAAGGCGTGCTCCCGCTCATGCCGCGGGTTCGCAGCATCTTGTCATGGCGCCCCGTAGAGCCCTAGCCTTGGGCCGTGATCGGAGCCAAGCGCGTGCGCGCCGATGTCCTCCTGGTGGAGCGGGGGCTGGCAGAGAGCCGCGAGCAGGCTCAGCGGCTCATCTCCGCCGGACGCGCCCGGGTGGGGACCCGCGTCCTCGTCAAGCCGAGCACGCCGCTTCCTTCCGACGCTCCCATCGAGCTGTTGGCGCCCGAGCGGTACGTCTCGCGGGGCGGCTACAAGCTCGAAGCCGCGCTCGAGACCTTCGCCATCGATGTCCGCGGGCTGCGTTGCCTCGACATCGGCGCCGGGACCGGCGGCTTCACCGACTGTCTCCTCCAGCGCGGCGCGCGCGAGGTGGTCGCCGTCGACGTCGGCCGCGGGCAGCTCCACGCTCGCCTCCGCTCCGACCCTCGCGTCGTCGTCCTCGAAGGAGTGAACGCCCGGGAGTTGCCCGACGTCGGCCCGATCGACTTCGTGACTGCCGACGTGTCCTTCATCTCGCTCCGGCTGGTTCTGCCGGCCGTCGCCCGACGCGTTTGCGGAGGCACACCGTGCGTCGTCCTCTTCAAGCCGCAGTTCGAGGCTGGCCGTGACCGGGTTCCTCGCGGCGGGGTCATCCGCGATGAAGCGCTTCGGCAGAGCCTGATCGAAGAGTTCGCCGCGTGGGCCGCTTCGGCCGGATGGGAGGTGCTGGGGCGAACCCCCTCCCCGGTTCCGGGGGCCGACGGGAACCGGGAAGAACTCTTCTGGCTCCGGACGCCCCGAGCGGAGGCTCGGTCGTGCTAGAGCGGGTGGTTATCTTCCACCACCCCCGCAGCGAAGGCGCGGCGGCGCTCTCCCGGCAGCTCGCCACCGAGCTCGAGCGCCACGGCGTGGAGACGTTCGTCGCTGACGCGTGGGAACAGGCCGGGGCCGCGCACGTTGAACGGGCGAGCCTCGTCGTGTGCATCGGCGGGGACGGCACCGTCCTCCGTGCCGCGCGTGTGGTCGTCCCCCACGCCACGCCCATCCTCGGAGTCAATATGGGGCGCTTGGGCTTCCTCACGGACATGAGCCCTCGCGACCTCTTCACGCACTTCGAGCGCATCCTCGCGGGAGAGTGGCGGCTCGAGGAGCGGGTCATGGTCCGGGCCGACGTCGTCGATGGGCCGGGCGCGGAGCCGCGCACCTTCCACGGGCTCAACGACATCGTCCTCAGCCGGGAACACGTCGGGCGGCCCATCTACATCGACGTGCGGATCGACAGGGCGCGGGTGGCCGTGTACCGCTGCGACGGCATCATCGTGGCTACTCCCACAGGCTCGACCGGCTACTCCCTCGCCGCCGGCGGGCCGATTATGGCTCCCACGGAACACCACCTCGTGCTCACACCGGTATCCGCGCACCTGGCGCTGGGGCGCTCGATCGTGCTCCAGCCCGATTCCATCGTCGAGCTGCGGGTCGCCTCGGAGCACGATGGCATCCTCTCCGTCGATGGGCAGGAGGACCTCCCGGTGAGCAACCGCGTGCGGGTCGTGGTCCGGCTGAGCGAACACATCACCCGCTTCGTGCGCTTCCGCGACCCGTCGTCGTTCTACGCCGAGCTCGCCGAGAAGCTCGAAGGCACGCTTTCGAGCCCGATGAGCACCGGTGTTTGAGGAACTCGTCATCGAGAACTTCGCGGTCGCCCGTTCGGTGCGGCTTCCCCTCGGGCCGGGACTCACGGTATTCACGGGCGAAACCGGCGCCGGGAAGTCGCTCATCGTCGACGCCATCGCCTTCCTCCTCGGCGCCCGCCGGGGCCGCGAGGCGATCGCGGCGGGAGCTTCCCAGGCGACGGTTCGAGCCCGACTCCGCATCGGCGGCGCCGTGCACACCCTCGAGCGGAGCATCTCCCTGTCGGGTCGCTCGCGGGCGGCGCTCGACGGCGAGCCCATCCAGCTCGAAGCGCTCCAGGAGCTCGCCGGCGAGCTCGCCGATATCCACGGCCAGGCCGAGCAGCTCGCCCTCCTGCGGCCGTCCGTGCAGCTAGCGCTCCTCGATGCCTACGGCGGCCTCGAAGCGCAGCGAGACGAAACGGCTCGGCTGGTACGGGAGCTACGGGCCGTGCGTCGCCGGCTCGAGGCGCTCCGTTCGGACGCCCGGGAGCGCGAACGCCAGCTCGACCAGCTTCGGTACGAGGTGGCGGAGATCGAACGTGCCGAACTTCGTCCGGGCGAGGACACCGCCTTGCGCGACGAGCTCTCCCGCCTGGCCAGCATCGAGCGCCTTCGGGAGGCGGCGGCAGCGTTGGCCGAGGCACTCGATTCGCCCGCTTTCGACGCGGCCTTCGCGGCTGCCCGCGCGATCGTCGAACGCGACCCCGGCGCGGGCGAGGTTCGGGACCTCGCCGTCGTGTTCGAAGAGACCGCGGCCGAGCTCCGCCGCGCCGTTCGGCGGTATGCCGAGGGGCTGGAGGCCGACCCCGAGCGGCTCGTTGCCCTGCAGGAGCGGTTGGACCTCATTGCCCGCCTCCGCCGGAAGTACGGCGAGACGATCGAGGAGGTGCTGGCGTACCTCGAGGCGGCGCGCGAACGGCTCGCGGTCCTCGAAGGGGCCGAAGAATCGGCGGAGGAGCTGCAGCAGCGCGAGGCGGAACTCTCCCGGAGGCTCGCGGCGGCGGCCGAGCAGCTTTCGGCTGCCCGGCGCGAGGCCGCAGCGCGCCTCACGGCGGCCGTGGCTGCGGAGCTGGCCGAGCTTGCCATGCCCCACGCGGCATTGGCCGTCGGCTTCGCATGTAGCGACGCTCCGGATGGGGTGCCCGTGAGGCTGCCGGATTACGAGGTGGTCGGGCCTTCCTCGTCGCCCCTCCCGCTGGCGGACGCGGAGGCGGCTCCGCGCGCATTCACCGAATCCGGTGTCGACAGGGTCGAGTTCTTGGCCTCCTTCAACCCTGGCGAGTCGCCGCGTGCGCTGTCCGCCGTAGCCAGCGGGGGCGAAACGTCGCGGTTCCTGATCGCCCTTACGGCTGTCTTCGGCAGCGCTTCGCCGCCCCGCACCATCGTGCTCGACGAGGCGGACGAAGGGGTGGGTGGCCGGGCGGGCGCCCTGGTTGGCAAGGCTCTGCGCCGCCTAGCCCAGCGTCACCAGGTGCTCTGCGTGACTCACCTCCCCCAGGTGGCGGCCTTCGGTGACCGCCACTTCGTGGTGGTGAAGCACACCGACGGCCGCCGAACGTGGAGCGAGGTCCGCGACGTGACCGGCCCGGAGCGCCTGCGCGAACTCGCGGCGATGCTCGGAGGGCCCACGGAAGCAAACCTTCGGGCTGCCGAAGAACTCCTCGCTGCCGCGGCCGCCCAGTAACCACGCGGGGTCGAAATCAGGCGTACCGCTGCTCTTTCCAGGGGTCGCCGTACATGTGGTAGCCGTACGTCTCCCAGAAGCCTGGGCGGTCGTGGTCGAGGAACTGGAGGCCGCCGACCCACTTCGCGCTCTTCCAAAAGTACAGGTGCGGCACCACCAGGCGCATGGGCCAGCCGTGCTCGGGTGTGAGCGGCTGCCCGTTGTGGCTGTGGGCGAAGAGCACCCCGTCGCGCAGCAGGTCCTCCAGCGGGATGTTCGTGGTGTAGCCGCCGTAGCAGTGGACCATCACGTACTTCGCCTCGGGGAGCGGCTTCACCGCCTCGTAAACCGCTCGGAACGGCACGCCCTCCCACTCGTTGTCGAACTTGCTCCAACTCGTGACGCAGTGGATGTCGCTGACGTCCTTCGTCTGCCCGAGGGCGTTGAACTCCTCCCAGGTGAAGGTCCGCTCCTGGGGCACCAGACCCCACACGTGGAACCGCCACGTCTTCAGGTCGAGCCGGGGGATGCTCCCGTAATGGAGGACGGGCCAGCCGGTCGTGAGGTGCTGGCCGGGTGGAAGCCGAGGCTTTCCGTCGGGGCGAAGTTCGCGGGTTGGGTCGGCGGTGCGCATCGATCGGCTCCTTCCGCGCTGCCGCGTTCGAATCCAGCCTAGCTCGCCGGGCTTGGCGCGGGCAACGGCCCAGCCGAACGGCTCCCCGTTCCCAGCGCCTTCCGCACCCGCGGCGCCACCTCGCCGCCGTACAGCTCGATGGCGCGGAGGACATGCCGATGAGGGATGGTGCCCACGGTGAGTTGAAGGAGGAAGCGCTCGTGGCCGAACAGCTCGTGCTGACGGAGGATCTTCTCCGCTACCTCGTCGGGGGTGCCCACGAAGTCGGCGCCGTTCGGCCCTCGGCCAGCCTCGAACGCCTCCCGCGTCAACGGCGGCCACCCCCGCTCCGCTCCGATGCGGTCCATCTGCAGCTTGAAGGCCGGGAAGGCGATGTCCGCGGCCATCCGCGAGGTGTCGGCGATGAACCCGTGGGAGGCGATGCCGACCTTCGGCGGCTGGTTCGACTCGGCTGCCGCCGCGCGGTACAGCTCGATCAACGGGCTGAACCGTGCCCATCGGCCGCCGATGATCGCCAGCACGAGGGGCAGCCCGAGAACCCCGGCCCGCACGCAGGAGTGCGGCGCCCCTCCAACGGCGACCCATACCGGGAGTGGCTGTTGGACGGGGCGGGGATAGACCCCACGATCCTCGATAGGCGGCCGGTGCTTCCCCCTCCACGTGACCCGCTCCCGTTCCCGCAGCTCGAGCAGGAGGAGCAGCTTCTCTTCGAACAGCTCGTCGTAATCGGAGAGGTCGTAGCCGAAGAGGGGGAAGGATTCGAGGAAGGACCCGCGCCCGACCATAATTTCGGCTCGGCCGTTCGAAAGGAGGTCGAGCGTGGCAAACTGCTGGAACACCCGTACCGGGTCGTCGGAGCTGAGCACGGTCACCGCGCTCGTCAGACGGATGCGCGAGGTTCGCGCTGCCGCGGCCGCCAGGATTACGGACGGCGCCGAGGCGACGTATTCCGGGCGGTGGTGTTCGCCGACGCCGAAGACATCGAGCCCGACCTGGTCTGCCAGCTCGATCTCCTCGAGCAGCCGCGCCATCCGCTCCCGAGGGGAGATTCGGCTCCCAGTTTCGGGGTCGACGGTGCAGTCGCCGAAGGTGTAGATGCCGAGTTCCACGGTCGATACGCCTTTCTGCGGCCCCAGAGCGCCTGCTTACGGAAGGTAAGTGTACGTGCTCATCGTAGCACACCGGGGCCGCCTCGCCTCCGCTAGGATGGAGTCGTGCCCTCGGACGATTCGGCCCCTCTTGCTGTCGTTCGTGCCCAGCTTGCCCAGCGCACACGTCGCTCCGACCTCCGGCTGCTGGCGCTTGCGGCGAGCGTCGTGGCGGTGGACCAGGCGACGAAGGCGGCGGTGCGGGCCTGGCTCGCGCTCGGAGATTCGTGGCCGGCGGATGACTGGCCCGTTCGTCTGGTCCATTTCACGAACACGGGCGCGGCGTTCGGTCTCTTCCAGAACGCTGCCCCCCTGTTGGCGGTGGCCAGCCTGGCTGGCATCGCGCTGATCCTCGTCTACCTGTTCAGTCCCGACTTCGCCCAGACGCCCATCCGCCTTGCCCTTGCCCTGATGCTCGGTGGGGCGCTGGGCAACCTCATCGACCGCGTGACGCGGGGCGAGGTGGTGGACTTCATCAAGGTGCCCCAGTGGCCCGCATTCAACGTGGCCGACTCGGCCATTACCATCGGCGTGACGCTCTTGCTATGGATGACGCTGTTCGGACGGTCCGACCCGGAGAGCGGATCTGCTTCACCGCCCCCCGCCGAGGACGGGTCGACTCCCTCGTAGCTCGGGAGATTCCGGCTCTCAGCCGGGCGAGGGCTCAACGCCTCGTCGCCGAAGGTCACGTGCGCGTCGGGGGCCTGCCCGTGGAGAAGTCCCGCGTCGTGGAGCCCGGCGAGCTGGTCGAGGTGTACGTTCCCGCCCGGCATCGCTCTCCCGAGCCGCTCCCCTTTGACCTCCCGGTCCTGTACGAGGACGACGCTCTCCTGGCCATCGACAAGCCGGCTGGAATCGCCACGCACGGCGCTCCCGGCGACATGCGCCCGAGTGTGGTGTGGTGGTTCGTGCAGCGCTTTCCCCGGTTGGCGGAAACGTTCGATGCCGACCGTCCCGGCATCGTCCACCGCCTCGACAAGGGCACGAGCGGGGTCCTGCTGCTGGCGAAAACCCCTGCTGCCCAGCTGGCCCTCAACCAGGCGTTCGAACAGCGGCGGGTCCGGAAGGAGTATCTCGCCCTCTGTGACGGCGTCCCGCCCCGCGAGCGGGCGGTGATCGACGCGCCCATCGGGCGGCATCCGGGCGATCGCACGCGGATGGCGGTTACCATCCGCGGTCGGGACGCGAAGACGGAGTACACCGTCCTCGGGGCCTCCCAAGGGAAGTCCCTGCTCCTCGTTCGCCCGCTCACCGGCCGGACGCACCAGATTCGTGTCCACCTGGCCGCCATCGGTGCACCAGTGGCCGATGACCGGGTGTACGGCCGGCGGGGCGGCGAACGCCCGCTGCTGCACGCATACCGGTTGGTCGTTCCTCACCCCCTGGGCGGGGTTCTCGACGCTGCCTCGCCGCTGCCCGACGATTTCTGGGCAGCAGCGGTGGACGCGGGGCTCGCCGAGGCTGCCCGCCCCTACCGCCAGTCCCCACCCCCGCGGCGTTTCGAGGAGGCTTCGTGACCGAACAACCCGTCCGCACGCGGTACGCTCCCAGTCCGACCGGCGATCCCCATGTCGGGAACATCCGGACGGCTCTCTTCGCTTGGGCGCTGGCCCGCCGCACCGGCGGCCAGTTCCTCCTGCGCATCGAGGACACCGACCGTACGCGGTACGTGCCCTCCTCGCTCGAGGCGATCTACGAAAGCCTTCGCTGGCTCGGGCTCGATTGGGACGAAGGCCCCATCGTGGGCGGCCCGTACGCTCCCTACATCCAGTCGGAGCGGCTTCCCTACTACCACGAGGTCGCGAACCGGCTCCTCGCCGAGGGGAAGGCGTACCGCTGCTTCTGCACGGTGGAGCGCCTCGATGCCCTTCGCGCCGAACAGCAGCGCCGTAAACAGCCGCCCGGCTACGACGGCCTCTGCCGGTCGATCCCGCCCGCCGAGGCGGAGGCGCGAGCTGGCGAACCCCACGTCATCCGCTTCAAGATGCCACGCGAGGGGCAGACGGTCCTCCGCGACGCGATCCGCGGAGAGGTGGTATTCGAAAACGCCCTTCAGGACGACTTCGTCCTCCTGAAGTCCGACGGCTACCCCACGTACCACCTCGCCGCCATCGCCGACGACATCGCCATGCGCATAACGCACGTCATCCGCGGCGAGGAGTGGCTCTCGTCGGCTCCCAAACATATCCGCCTCTACGAAGCGCTCGGCGCGCCGGAACCGGTCTGGGCCCACCTGCCGGTGATCCTCGGCACGGACCGGAAGAAGCTCTCGAAGCGCTCGGGTGACACCTCCGTCCTGGAGTACCGCGAGAAGGGATACCTCCCGGAGGCGATGGTGAACTTCCTCGCTTTGCTGGGGTGGTCGCTCGACGACAAGACCACCATCGTGGACCGGGAGACGTTCGTGCGGAACTTCTCGCTCGAGCGCGTGGGCGCGAACCCTGCCGTTTTCGACATCGAGCGGCTCGACTACCTGAATGGCTACTACATCCGCGCGATGTCACCCGACCGCTGGGCGGCGACGGTGGTGGAGTGGTGCGAGGCGCACCTGCCGTCCTCCGTCCCGCGGCCCCTCGACCGCTCCGTACTCGAAGCTGCCGCCCCCCTCCTCCAGGAGCGGGTGACGCGCTTGGCCGATATCGACGACCTCGTCCTCTTCCTCTTCACGGAGCGCGCCCCCGAGTACGAGCCCGAGCTGCTGGTTGAACGTCTTGCCGGGGACCGCGACTTCGCCCTGCGCGTGGTGGATGCCGCGCTCCTCGCGCTCGATGCCCTTCCGCCGCAGGAGTGGACCCGGGAGCGGGTGGAAGGGGCGGTGCGCAGCCTCGAATCGGCCCTGGGCACGAAGCTGCGGAAGTTCGTCGCCGTCCTCTACGTCGCGGTGATGGGTCGACCGCAGGGCATCCCGCTCTTCGATTCGATGGCGCTCTTGGGACGAGAGCGGACGCTGCTTCGCCTGCGAGAGGCGCGGGCGAAGCTCGAACGGATGCACGGGTGAGGCGGGCGCCGATTGACAGCCTCCTACCGGTCGGAAAAGATGCCCCTGGCATCTCACTTCGAGCAGGAGGGTCTGGATGCGTGCCAAGGCGGCCGTGATGTACGGCGTCAACCAGCCGCTCGTCATCGAGGAGATCGAGCTCGACTCGCCTCGGGCCGGCGAGGTGCTGGTCAAGACGGGGGCCAGCGGGGTGTGCCACTCCGACCTGCACTTCATGGAGGGTTCGTACCCCACCGCTACGCCCATCGTTCTCGGCCACGAATCGGCAGGCACCGTGGTCGAGGTCGGTGAAGGCGTCACCAACGTCAAGCCCGGAGACCGGGTGGTGGTGGCCTTCGTGGCCTCGTGCGGCCACTGCGCGAACTGCGTTACCGGTAAGCCCTACCTCTGCGAGAACACCCAGGCGCTGGGCCGCGCCGACCGCGTCCGCCTGAAGGGGCAACCGATCCCCCAGTTCGCCAACATGTCGGCCTTCGCCGAGTACCAGCTCGTGAGCGCGAATGCCTGTGTGAAGGTCCCCGACGGTGTACCGCTCGAGGCGGCCGCCCTCGTGGGCTGCAGCGTCATGACCGGCGTGGGCGCGGTCGCCAACACCGCCAAGGTCCCCGTCGGCGCGACGGTGGCGGTGGTCGGCTGCGGGGGCGTCGGCCTCAACATCATCCAGGGGGCCCGGCTCGCCGGCGCGTCGCGCATCATCGCCATCGACATCGTGGAGAGCAAGCTTGCGGCGGCGAAGGAGTTCGGCGCCACGGATGTCATCGATGCCTCCTCGAAGGACCCGGTGGCCGAAGTCATCCAGATGACGGGCGGGGGCGTCGACTTCGCCTTCGAAGCCATCGGCCTCGCGAAGACCGCCGAGCAGTGCTTCGCGATGATCAAGCGGGGCGGGCGAGCGGTCGTGGTGGGCATGATCCCCGTGATGCAGCAAGTCAGCCTGCCGGGGTTCGGGTTTCTCCAGGAGAAGGGCATCATCGGCAGCTTCTACGGGTCCACCCGCCAGACCTACGACATGCCCTGGTTGATGGAGCTGTACCGCCAGAAGCGCCTCAAGATCGACGAGCTCATCTCGCGCCGCTGGAAGCTGGAGGAGATCAACGAGGCGTACGCTGCCCTCAAGCGGGGCGAGGTGAACCGCAGCGTCATCGTTTTCGATTAGGTTCGGGCAACGCGCACCGAGGGGTCGGGCAGCACGCCCGACCCCTCACGCTCGCCCGCGGCGACCTCCGACGTTTCAGCCCTTCAAGCAGCTCATCACCGGGTCGTAGTCCGGAAGCTCGACCACCTTGGGAGCAGGCTGGATCCAGGCGATGCGGCCGTCCTTGTCCACGACGATCACGACGCGATTGCTGATGCCGCGTTCCTCGATCAGCACGCCGTACTTCCGGGACACCTCGCCTTTCGGGAAGTCGCTGAGCACCGGGTAGGAAATCCCTAGCTGTTCTTTCCACGCTTTTAGGGCCCACGTGTTGTCGACCGAGATCGCCACCGGAATGGCGTTCTGCGCGGAGAACTCGGCTATCTTCTGCTCAACGAGCTGGAGCTGGTTCGAACAGACCGGCGAGAAGGCCGCGGGTACGAAATTCAGCACCACGGCGTTCTTGCCGCGATAGTCGCTGAGACGGAACGTGTCGCCCGTGGGGCTGCTGGGGAGTTCGAAGTCGGGGGCCTCGTCGCCCACCTTCAGGGTCGCCGTTTCTGCCATGCGTTCCTCCGGGGTGAAGACTACGCAAATGCTAGTGCCAGCGCTTCGGCTTTGCAAGCGAGGCGTTAGGGGATCCGGATCGTCTGGCCCGGCTGGAGCGCCTGACAGTCGAGCCCGTTCAAGGAGATGAGGGCCTGGAGGTCGACCCCGTACGTTCGGGCGATGTCGTAGCACGTGTCGCCAGGTTGGATCGTGTGCGTGCGCCCGCCAGTTCCCGCTGCGCCGGTGGGCGTGGGCGTCGCGCGGGCCGCAGGGGCGCTCGCCCCCGGCACGACCAGGTCCTGCCCCGGCTGCAGGTTCGTACATCCTGGGTCGATACCGGGATTCGCGTTCCGGAGCGCCTCCACCGTCACGCCCAGCGCCTCGGCGATGCTGATGCAGGTGTCGCCGGGCTGCACCGTATACGTGCGCCCGGTCGTCGGTGGCGCGGTCGGGCCCGCGGTAGGCGAGCCCGATGGCGGCACGATGATGCCTCCCTCGAACCGGAAGATGCGCTGTTCGGAAGCGGGCGTCGCGGTGGGGACCGTTGCCGGGTCGGTCAGGCGCAGCGAGGGACCTTCACCAGGGCCATCGCCGTTCCCGCAGGCCGCGATGATGGCTGCGACGACCGCAACCACCAGAGCCGTGCCGAAACGTGCTCGCACGCTCGCCATGCTAGGAATCCTCGGCGAAGGGCGGCAACTCGGCGAGTAACGCTGCCAGCACGGCGAGGCCGACCCGGCCGATGCGCTCCACTTCCGCCGCGTCGATGGCCTCGAAGCGGTCGTCCGGCGTGTGGATGACCGAGAAGTCGCCCGACGTGAAGAGCACGACCGGCACGCCGGCAGCTTCGAAGCTCGCGTGGTCGCTCGAGGCGTTCGGCGGGAGCGTCGAGGGCACCGCCGGAATGCCGAGCGTCGCCGAGACCTGAAGGGAGCCCTGGACGAGCACGGGTGTGCCGATCACCTCCACTCGGCTCCCTATCCCGGTCACGTCGAAGTTCAGCATCGCTTCGGGGAGGGCCGCTGCGGCCTGCAGCTCCTCCGCCATCGCGCGTGAACCGTGCAGCCCGAACTCCTCCGCCCCGAACGCGGCGAAGCAAAGCCCCGGGTCGAGACCATCGGCAGCCATCGCCCGGGCAAGCTCCAGCATGGTCGCTGTGCCGCTCGCGTTGTCGTTCGCCCCGGGCGAGCCGGGGACGGAATCGTAGTGCGCTCCGACGAGAACGCGACAGCGCCCCTGGGGTGCGGCGGCCGCGAAGACGTTGATGGACTCGAGCGTTCCCGGTGGGTCGGCGCGGACCGTCACGTCGTCCCCCCGTTCCGCCGCGGCCAGGAGCGCTTCCCGCGCCTCCTTCCCGACGGCGACCGCCGGGATTTCGGACGCCCCCTGGAGCGTGCCGAAGAACGCCCCCGGGGCGTCGTTCACCACCACCAGGGCTGCTGCCCCTTTCCTGCGTACGTTTGCGTACTTCCCTGCGAAGGTGACCGCGCCCCGGTCGGCGATGGCGACCGCGCCCTGTAGGTCGAGACTTGCGACGTCGGCTTCGCTGGCGAGCCCCACGAACACTGCCCGGCCGGTCACCTCCCCGCTCGCCGACCCTCCCAGCGGCAGGGCGTCCAAGCGCTCTCCGCCCACCTCGACCGCCGCGCTACGTAGGGCCTCGTCGCGAACACGGAAGGTTCGCAGCTCGGCGGCGTACCCGTAACGTGCGAGCTCGCCGCGGATGTACTCCGCTGCCCGGCGCTCGTTACCGCTACCGGCGACGCGCTGGCCGATCTCCACGGCCAGGATGCGGATGTGCGCCATCGCCCGCTCCGCCCTGAATTCGGACGGCCCCAGGTCGATGAGAGCGCGCGTGGCCGGGGCCGACGTCGGCTCTGCCGTGATTGCCGCCTGCGCCGCGGTGGGCGGCGGTGCCCCGGCCGGCGCCGCCCGGTCGCCACACGCCGCGAGCGCACAGACGGAAAGGAGCCCTACGAAGGCCCAGAGGCGGTGACGCACGAGTCCCAGCCTACCCCAGAGGGGCGAAATGCTCCGGAAACCTCAGCGTCGGCCGAACCAACGGCGGATACGCCGCGCCAACGAGGGCCGCTCCGGTTCGTACTCGATGTACCGGTCGCGCCAGTACACCCGGCGGGGGCCGCCTGGCGTACGCCGTCCCGGCTCGCGGAAGAACGACCACACGAAGGCTCCCAGGAACAGGACGATGCCGACGAACGAGAGCCAGATTCCCTGTGCCCAGGCCGCAGAGGCGACGAGGCCCGCCAACACCAGCCCGGCGCCCGCGAAGAGCAGGGTCGCCGGCTCGATCGGCAGCCGCAGGCGGGGGAGCCGAGGGCGGCGGGGACGCCGTCTACGCCGAAACGGGATCGGCTCACGCGAAACGGGACCCTCCCCGGGCAGATCCCCTGCCCGTGCCAGGATCTCCTCGATCTCCTGCTGGATGCGATCGGGCATGGCGCTCACCGATAACCGTAGGCTGCCCGGGTGCGCTTGTCACGCCGGCCCGTGGCCGTAGCCGCCACCCCCCGGGGTTTCCAGGCGCAGCCGCGTACCGGGTCCGGGCCGGATGCTCGCCACCGCCGGGAGTTCGGTCGGCTCGCCGTGTGGCCCCACGAGCAGTGTGGTGCCCGGCGTGCCGGGGCCACCGCCCGCCAGGCCCCATGGCGGCACTCGGTGCCGGTTGGCGACGACTGCCGCGTTCACCGGCGAAAGGAACTCCACCTCCTTGACGACTCCGTCGCCGCCGCGGTGGGCTCCGGCGCCGCCGCTCTCGCGCCGCACTTCGAAGCGCCACACCACCATGGGGAAGTCGCGCTCCAGCATCTCGACCGGGGTGTTCGCGGTGTTCGTCATGTGCGTCTGGATGGCAGGCTCGCCGGGCCCCGATGGTCCCGCCCCCGCCCCTCCGGGGATGGTCTCGTAGTAGGCGAAGCGGGTGCCGTCTGCGCGAATGCCGCCGAAGGTGAAATTCGTCATCGTGCCCGCGCTCGCGGCGGGGATGCGTCCGGGAAGGGCCGCCGCCAGCGCCTTCATGACCACGTCGACGATGCGCTGGGAGGTCTCGACGTTGCCAGCCGAAACCGCCGCTGGCGGCCGCGCATTCACGAGGCTGCCTTCGGGGAGCACGAACCGGAGCGGACGGAAAAACCCCGCGTTGGAAGGGGCGTGGGCGGGCAGGAGGCAGCGGACGCAGTAGGCCGCCGCCGATACGGTGACCGCCGCCACCGCGTTGAACGACGAGTGATGCTGGGGCGCCGTCCCGCTGAAATCGAACGTTGCCGTTTCGCCTTCGATGCGAAGCGAAAGCACGATGGGGAGCAGTGAACCGTCCGGCGCCTCGATGACGTCGGAGGCGGCGTAGGTGCCGTCGGGGATCGCCGCGAGCGCCGCCCGGGTGAGCCGCTCGGTATACGATTGCAGCTCCTCCATCGCTGCGAAGACGGTTGACGCGCCGTACCGCTCGAAAAGTGAGCGCAGCCGCCGCTCGCCGGTCCGGAGGGCTGCCAGTTGGGCATCGAAGTCCCCGCGGCGCTCTTCGGGCGTTCGGACGTTCCGGAGGATGAGGGCGAACACATCCTCGTTCAGTCGGCCGGCTGCTGTGAGCCGCAGCGGGGGAACGATGACTCCCTCCTGGTACAGCTCCTCCGAGGGCGGCATCGAGCCCGGCGCCATCCCGCCGATGTCGGCGTGATGGGCGCGGTTCGCGAGGAAGGCGGCCACTCGGCCCTCCCAGAAGAACGGGGCGACGAGGGTGACGTCGGGCAGGTGCGTTCCGCCGAGGTAAGGGTCGTTGACGATGGCGATGTCGCCGGGCTGCCAGGGGGCGAGCGTCTGGACCGCACGCACCGCTTCGGGCATCGAACCGAGGTGCACCGGGATGTGAGCCGCTTGGGCAACGAGCTCTCCCCCCGCGTCGAACAGCGCGCAGGAGTAGTCCCGACGTTCGCGGATGTTTGGGGAGTGGGCTGTCAGCCCGAGCGTGACCCCCATCTCTTCCGCCACGGAGGCGAGCAGGCCGTTCCAGATGGTGAGCTGGGCGGGCGTCAGGTTCACCGGCTCGCCTCGAGCAGGAGGTTGCCGAAGACGTCAGTTCGTCCCCGCCATCCCGGGGGGACGTAGGTGGTGCAGTCGTCCTGGACGATGACCATGGGACCCTCGACGGTCGCGCCAACTCCGAGCGCCTCACGGTGGAGCACGGTGGCCGCCTCGAACCCGCCGTCGGTCCAGACCATCGCAGGGGTTCCCTCCGCGAGCGGAGAGGCAACGTGGCTGCGGGGGAAGATGATTTCGGGCACAGGGACTTCGGCGCGCACGCGCAGGGCTACTAGCTCCACTGGACGGTCGGGTGCGTGGAATCCGAAACGTTCGAGGTGGGCAGCGTGGAACGCCTCGGCTATCGCGGCTGGCGCGGGGGCCGCGACCGCTACGCGAAGCTCGTGCGCTTGGCCCACGTAGCGGGCATCGGCGTACCAACGGAGAGCGGCCGGCTCGCCGGCGAAGCGCGCCAGTCGCTGCCGAGCCTCCCGCTCGAGGGCGGCTGCGAGGTTGGCGATGGCAGGGGCGGCGGCCTCGTCCACGGCGCAGACCATGCCCCGTTGCACCTCGACGGCCTCCGGCGCCGCCAGCATCCCGAGGGCGGAGAGCACGCCTGGGTAGCGGGGCACTAGCACCCGCGGTATGCCGACGTCCGCAGCGAGTTCGCAGGCGTGGAGGGGTCCGGCGCCTCCGAACGCCACCAGCGTGAAGGTCGCCGGGTCGTGCCCGCGCTCGAGGCTAACCCGGCGCAGGGCGCGGGCCATGGCGGCGTTCGCCACGGCTACGACCGCTGCGGCCGCCTCGACCGGGCTGCCGAGGCGAGCGAGCGCGGCGGCAGCCCGCTCCGCCTTCGGCTGGACGCTGCCACCGAGAGCCTGCTCCGGGCGAAGGCGTCCGAGGACCAGATTCGCGTCGGTCACGGTGGGGAGGAGGCCACGCCCGTAGCACGCGGGCCCCGGGTCCGCCCCCGCGCTCTCCGGGCCCACGAGCAGGGCCCCGCCGGCATCGATGCGGGCGATCGAGCCGCCCCCGGCGCCGACGGTGACGACATCGAGCGCGGGCGTGCGGATGGCGAGCCCGTCCACCTCCGATTCGTTGCGAACGGAAGGCTCGCCCAAGCAGAGGGCCACGTCGGTGCTCGTTCCGCCCATGTCGAAGCTGAGGATTCGGTCGAAGCCTGCCGCGCGGGCCACTGCAAGCGCGCCCAGGACTCCTCCTGCCGGCCCCGAGAGGATCATCGAAGTCGGCCGGGCCAGCGCCTCCTCGGGCGCTACCAGACCACCTGCCGAGTGGATGAGGCGAAGCCCGCGCAACGCCGCCTGCAACGGCTCGAGGTAGCGGGCAATGGTGGGGCGAAGGAACGCGGCGATGGCCGTCGTGCTCGCGCGCTCGTACTCTCGGGGTTCCGGTGCGATGTCGGCCGAGAGCACGCACTCGAGCCCCGCCGCACGGAGCGCGGCCGCGACCAGCCGTTCGTGGCGGTCGTCGACGTACGAATGGAGGAGGCAGACGGCAAACGCCTCGCCTCCGGTCGCCCGCGCCGCTTCGACGACGCGCTGGAGCTCTTCGTCGCCGAGAGGAACGAGGACTCGCCCGTGAGCATCGAGCCGTTCGCGGACGCCGATCGTGTCCTCCGGTCGGACCACGTGCGGCGTGCGCCGAGGCTCGAGGTCGTAGAGGGAAGGACGAGTCTGGCGCCGTATCGTGAGCAGGTCTCGGAAGCCCTCGGTCGTCAGCAGGACCGTGCGGGGGCCGCGGCGTTCGAGCAGGGCGTTCGTGGCGACCGTGCTCCCGTGGACGACGCGTTCCGGGGGCACATCGGGAAGCCCCGCGAGGACCGCCTTCGAGGGATCGGCGGGAGTCGAAAGCCGTTTCCAGGCGCGGATGACGCCGTCCGCAAGAAGGACGAAATCGGTGAACGTTCCGCCAACGTCGATGCCGATCGCGGCCACGGGTTACGATTGTAGCGGGCAGGCGCCGTGTCCCCTCGCGGAGGATGCCTGGCTCGGCAGCGGCTGCGGCATGCGTTCGAGAAGATTGCTCCTTGCAACCCGCGCCCTTGCCGATTATAGTGGTGGCGAGCCCCTTGGAATCGCACTGCACCGTGTCATCGCTGGTCACGCCGTCCCGCCGCGGGGGTGGGCGGTAGGCACGTTTGGGTTCGGTGCAAGGGTCGATCGCCGGGGAGCGCGACTCCAGGTTCGTAGTGATGAGTGCAACGGGCGCGATGCCCATCGTCTCGGCGCGACAAATCTCCTCGCGGGCTCGGAGTTGACATGGCAGGTGGAGTGAACGACGACGTGGTAATGGCAATGGCCCCTGGGATGGGCGACGCCATCGAGCGGCTTGGTGTCGCCCGCGAGGCGGACGAGCTCGAGGAGCTCGGCCTCGATGTGGAAACGGGCGAACTGGTGGTCGACGAAGAGCCGCTCGCAGCCGAAGAGGAAGTCGAGGAAACCCTGTTCGAAGAGGAGGAGGAAGGCGAGGCGCTCGAGGACTCCGTTCGCGCCTACCTGCGCGAAATCGGGCGCGTCGACCTCCTCACCAAGGCCGATGAGCAGCGGCTCGGCGCGGAAATGGAGGCGCGCGATTACCTGAAGCGCCTCGAAGAGGAGTACCGCGAGGCGCACGGCACGGAGCCGTCGCCGGCGCGCGCGGCCGTGCTCCTGCTGGAGCGGCTCACGGCCTCCTGGCAGGCGCTCGCTGCTGCCGCGGCCGTCGCCCGTGGCGACGCGGAGGAACTGGGGAAGCTCCGCCGCCGGCGGAAGCCAGCCTTCGGGCGACCGCTGACGGAGGTGGCAGCCGATCCTGCCGTCCGGGCGATCATCGATGGCGAGTTCAAGCCCGACTTCGTGAAGACGCTCGAATCCGCGCTCGGCCTGACCACCGAGGCCGCGCAGCGCGCCATCGTCGATGTCTCCGTCACGACGACGATCCTCGACCCTGCGCTGCTGAAGGCGATGGCCGAGGCGGCGGGCGGGGAGGAGAAGCTGGTGCCGCCCGCGCCTGAACTCGTCGAGGCGCTCCTGCCGCTCGAAGGTCAGCTCCGTCGCCGTTTCGAGGAGGTGAAGCGGAAGGGCGACCGCGCCCAGAAGCAGCTCGCCGAGGCGAACCTCCGCTTGGTGGTCTCGGTCGCGAAGAAGTACATCGGCCGGGGCATGTCCCTCCTCGACCTCATCCAGGAAGGGAACATCGGCCTGCTCCGGGGCGTCGAAAAGTTCGACTATCGGAAGGGCTTCAAGTTCTCCACGTACGCCACCTGGTGGATCCGCCAGGCCATCACCCGCGCCCTGGCCGACCAGTCGCGGACCATTCGCATCCCGGTCCACATGACCGAGGTGATGAACAAGCTCGCCCGCGTCACCCGCCGGCTCATGCAGCAGTACGGCCGCGAGCCGACGGCCGAGGAGCTGGCGGCTGCGATGCAGAAGGAGGTTCGCCCCAACGAGGCGGCGCAGTACACTCCGGAGCGGATCCGGGAGATCCAGGCGCTGGCCCGCGACCCGGCCTCGTTGGAGACGCCTATCGGCGACGACGAGGAGAGCGAGCTGGGCGACTTCATCGAAGACGAGAACGCCATCGCGCCCGAAGAAGTGGCGACGATGCAGCTCTTGCGTGAGCAGGTGGAGGATATTCTGGCGACGCTCACCGCTCGCGAGCGCCAGGTCCTGAAGCTCCGCTTCGGCCTCGAGGATGGCCGAGCCCGCACTCTCGAAGAGGTCGGGCGGGAGTTCGGCGTCACGCGGGAGCGAATCCGCCAGATCGAAGGCCAGGCGCTCCGCAAGCTTCGGCAGCCGAGCCGGGCGCGGAAGCTCGCTGGCTACCTCGAATGACGAACACCGTTGCGAGGAGCATGAGGGTGACGACGGAAGTCCCACTGCTCACCTGCAGCCGCTGCGGGAGCGAATTCGAACCCTTGGACGACCTCCCCACCGAGGAACGTGGCGAGGTGCTCTGCAGCGAGTGCCGCGGGGGTGAGGCTCCCTCCCGTCGGCGGCAGAAGCGGCGGCGCATTACCGTCGAGTGCGCCGCGTGCGGTGAAAAGGCCCGCATCTCCTTCGAACCGCGTGAGGGACGTCCCGTCTACTGCAAGCGCTGCTTCAAGAAGCAGCAACAGGACGCCCAGGCCGGCGAAGCGGAGGAGGAAGAGGACATCCGCATCCCGTCCTCGGTCGACCTGTACATGCGCAACAACCGCTGGACGCGCTGGGTGCGAGGCCACGCACGGCGGAATGGGGCCCAGAACGGGTTCCGCCCTGGCATGGCCTGGGAAGGCCCCATCGAGCGCCCGCCCCTGCCCCGCCGAGGACTCGGGAGTGCCGGAACGTACGACTGACGGCGAGCCCTCCGCCTGCTATCCGTTCGACACCTTTTCATTACCTGCGATACGATGGAGCCTGCTCGGTGCGGAAGCGCACCGGGCAGTGCTTCCCTCCTGGCAGGACCGGTCCCCCGGTCCTGCTCATTTTGCGGTTCCACCGGAGGGCACGCCGTGAGCGGCACCGCCGCCTACGTGTACTCGCCTGAACTTCGCCAGTACGACCACGGGCCCCTCCATCCCCTCAAGCCCGAGCGCTTCACCCTCGCACGAGAGCTCTCCGAGGTGTGCGGACTTCTCAGCGCCCCCGACGTCCTCGACCTGCCGGCTCGGCCGGCCCGCGATGAGGAGATCGCAACCTGCCATTCGACGCGGTACATCGAAGCGGTTCGTGCTGCCGGCGAAGGCGCGCCTGGCCGCTGGGAGGCGTTCGGGTTCGGCCCGGGCGACAACCCCATCTTCGCGCGCATGCACGATGCAGCCGCTTGGGTGGTCGGCGCCACGCTCGAGGCGGCCCGGGCGATCGCCGAAGGGCGAGCGCTGCACGCCTTCAGTCCCGCCGGTGGGCTCCACCACGCGATGCCCGAACAGGCCTGGGGCTTCTGCATCTACAACGACCCTGCCATCGCCATCCGCTGGCTCCTCCGACAGGGGTTCCAGCGCGTCGCCTACATCGACCTCGATGTCCACCACGGCGACGGCGTGCAGGCCATCTTCTACCGCGAGCCGCGGGTGCTCACGATCTCCATCCACGAAAGTGGGCAGTTCCTCTTTCCGGGAACCGGGTTCGTGGACGAGATCGGAGAGGGGCCTGCCGAAGGCACGAAAGTGAACGTACCACTGCCGCCCGGAACGGCGGACCCGGAGTGGCTGCTCTCCATCGACGAAATCGTCCTTCCCCTCGTGCGCGCTTGGCGGCCCGACATCCTCGTCACCCAGCTCGGCTGCGACACCCACGCGACGGACCCACTCGCCCACTTCGAGCTTTCGACCTTCGCCTATCGGGAGGCGTACGCGCGCATGCATGCCCTCGCCCACGAGGTGGCGGGCGGGCGCTGGCTCGCTACCGGGGGAGGCGGCTACCAATGGGCAGCGGTGGCTCCTCGCGCGTGGACGCTCGCCTTCGCGGAAATGGTGGGTCGCGAGCTTCCCGAGACGGTTCCCGAGGCGTGGGCGGCATCGGTGGCGGAGCGGTACGGTGTCGACGTTCCGCGGCCGTTCGTGGAAGAGCAGGCTCGGCCGGGCGCGTATGCGCACCACGTCCGCCGCGTGCTCCAAGCGGTCAAAGCGGCCGTCTTCCGTTATCACGGGCTCGACGGAGAGAGCTAAGGAGCGCTCCGTGGCTGCGGCGACGGCTCCCCCTGGGCGTCGCCGCGCCCTCGCCGCTGCTCCCAAGGGAGGAGGTCACTGAACTGGAGCCTCATCTGCCAGGCGGCCAGCGGACCGAGAACCAGGAACGGAAGCGATAGCACCCCCTGCAGCCCGATCGCGTAGGCTGTGGCCAGCTCCGGGTCCTGGCCGACGGCGATCAGCGCCTGCTGCGCCAGGAGCAGGAACCCCACGCCCGACTGGGCGACGGGGATGGCCGCCCCGACGTTCGCCGCTGCTACCAGGAATACGAACACGAGCGGTTCGGCGGTCACCCCGAAGGCACGGGCGGTCAGCCAGAACAGCACGGCCTCCGTGAGCCAGATCGCTCCCGACAGGAGCGCGAGGTCCGCGAGCTGGCGAGGCCGGCGGACGGCTGCCAGGCCCTCCGCGAACCGCTGCCCGCCCCACCGCCGCAGACGCGCGTTTCGCGCCGGAGAGAGCGGCGACCCGGGGCGCGCGATCTCGACTGCGAGCAGCATGCCCAGCGCAGTCCCCACGAGCATGAAGATGGTGAGACCGCGGAAGGCGGGGCCGATCGGCAGGAACACCATCGTGACGCCGAGAAACAGCGCGAACGTGACGCCGTCCCAGAGGCGCTCCACCGCCTCGGCGCCGAGCAGGTGCAGGCGGGAGATGCCGAACTTCCGGGCCGAAATCTGGATCATCACGCCGTATCCGAGCTGGAAGGGAAGCACGAGGTTCGCCCCCTGGGAGAGCACGACGCGTGGAAGCGCATCCCGAATCGCGATCGGCTTGAGATGCGCCACGAGGGCGCGCCAGCGCAGGGCGCGGAGCCAGAACCTTCCCACGTACACGGCCGCAATTTCGGGCAGGTAGGCGATGTTGGCGCCCGCGAGCGCGCGTCCTACTTCGCCGATGTGTATGTCGCGGAGGATGAGCCAGAGGAAGGCCCCCGTGGCGCCGGCTCCCAACGCTGCCCGCAGGGCTTGCGCGCGAAGCCGGGAGCGCACGGGGATCGCCTACCGCCCGGCGCCGCTCGGCTCTTCGGCCCACACCAGGAGGTCGTCGACCTTCGCGAAGGCGAACGGAAGGAACGTCTCGGTGGGCACGGTGGCCGCGACGGCGCCTGAAGTCTCCGTGACCCCCTCACTGAACGCGGCGCCGAGCACCTTCAGGATTGGGATGTCGAACAGGGGGTCGTGCGGGGATTCGCGTACGGTCAGCGAAGCCTGCCCGCGGGCTGTCACCCGCAGCCGACTCCGGTGCAGTACCCGGACGAGCTCGACCGGACCGGCGATCCGACCATCGGGGGTGGGGAGGAACCGGAAGTGATAGCGGATCGTTTCGGTCTCACGCTCCGGCTCCTCAGTCGGGTCGAGGACGGCGCTCAGCTCGAGGAAGGTGATCCCATACCGCGTGACGCTCCCGTGCACGACCCCGTCGCCGCGCTCCTCGAGCTGGATTTCGGCGAGCTTCTTCGGCTCCCCGTACAACTCGCGCCCGAAGGTGAGCGCTGAGTCGGTGCTCACTGGCATCGCCAGGCAGTAGAGCGCGGTCTCGCCCTGGTACGTGCATGCGATATCGACGGTGGCGACGAAGAACGCGCCGACGCAATTGGAGCGGCGGACCTCGGCGACGGAGAAGACGATGCGCGGCTCTGCTGCCGGCTCGAGCGGCGGCGGGAGGAGCGCCGCCAGCGTCTCCGGATCGCTGTCGGCCGTCACAGTGAGCGCACGGACATCCCGGAAGAGCGGACGGCGGAAGGCAGCGAGGAACTGCTCGATCTCCTCGTTCGTGCGGCGGAAGCGGGGATGCGGCATCGAGCCTCCTTCCATCGGTTGGCTCGAAGCCATTCTAGGGGAGCGGGCAAGGCTACCGGCGGATGCGGACGATGGGCCCCTCGCAGTACAGGTTGCCGATGTGGATGCCCGCGTGCTCGTACACCTTTCGCGGGATGCCCAAGTCGGCAAGGAACAACTCGCCCACGTATGGCCGCGCCTGCTCGATGAGGAGACCTTGTTTGGGCAGGTCGAGGGCGAGCGTCGTCACTGCGGGTACCACAGGGCTCGTGACCTCGCCGGTGGTGGCGTCGATCCCCGTGGGGACGTCGAGGGCGAGGATTGGCCGCTTCGATGCCACGGCCAATTCGGCGCAGGCGAGGGCGATCCCGGACCTCGGCGTCGGCCGACCGTACCCCACGAGGGCATCGATTACGAGGTCGGCGTAGCGGAGGTGCTCCTCGAGCGTGCTCTGGCTCGAATCCCGGTCGAAATGGTCGGAGATGCCTGCCTGGCGGAGGATCTGGAGCTGACGGCGGGCGGCGAAGGAGGATTCTTCCTCGACCTCGCCGAGAACCGGCTCGACGATGCACCCCCAGTTGGCGAGGTTGCGGGCTGCGCAGAGCCCCGCGGCGCCCTTGTTCCCGCCCCCGGCGAGGACGATGACCCGCTGACCCCGGCCGCGGCCGCCCAGCATCGCCAGGGCGAGCGTCGCCGCGGCACGGCCGGCGTTCTCCATCATCTGGAGAATGTCGAGCCCGAACTCCTCTTGGGCGATGCGCTGGACTTCGCGCATCTGTCGGGCGGAGACCCAGGGAACTTCCGTTGCGCGCCGCTGGGGGAAGCCGCCCGGCACCGCTTTCACCGCGTATCCCCTCGGCTGGGGGCCGCCCCGAAGTCGTCCGGGGCTCCATTCGCGGCGCCGCACGGCTGGCAGGTTCATCCCCGACACCTCCGCCTCGGTGCTGCAACGCAGTCTAGAGAGCGCTCAGGAGTGAGCAAGCCATCCGCCGAGGACGAGCTCACTTGGCTCCTTCACTTCTAGTGTACGTTGCCGTCACCCGCGCCGAGATGCCGCCGCGGGTGTTGAAGTCGCCGATGACCGTGCAGGAGCGGGGCTGAACTGCGGCCACGATGTCATCGAGCACCTGGTTGACCACGTCCTCGTAGAAGATTCCCCGGTTGCGGTACGTGTGGAGGTAGTACTTGAAGCTGCGCAGCTCGATGCACCGCCTGTCCGGCACGTAACGGATGGTCAGGGTGCCGAAGTCCGGCAGCCCGGTCATCGGGCAGACGCTCGTGAACTCCGGCGCCGTGAACTCGATGACGTAATCACGCTCAGGGTGGCGGTTCTCGAAGAAGTCGATCGTGCCATCAGTTCGGAAAGTGTTCTCGCCCATGCCACCAGCCTGGTGCGCGTCGGCCCGGGGCGCAAGCGCGCGCGCCGGGCTACAATGCCACCGCTTGAACTTCCCGTGGAGGCAGCCGTGGAGTACCGCTCCATCCTCTACGACGTCCAGGACGGCGTCGCCGTGATCACCCTCAACAAGCCGGAGCGCCTGAACGCTTTCGACGACGAGATGCTCGCCGAATGGCACGATGCCATCGTCCGCTCCGACCGAGACCGGGATGTGAAGGTCATCGTCGTCACCGGCGCCGGCCGCGGGTTCTGCAGCGGCATGAACGTCGCTGCCGAGGCTGCCGGTCGCGGCGTCTTGCGCAGCCAGCAGACCATCGCCGAACGCCGGCACAGCCTGCGCAATTCGGTGCACCCCATCCCTCGCGCCCTGATCCAGTTGGAAAAGCCGTACATCGCGGCGGTGAACGGCCCAGCGGTGGGTGCGGGCATGGACATGGCCAGCATGGCCGACATCCGCTTCGCCAGCCGCACCGCCCGGTTCGGCATGACGTATGTCCGTATGGGTCTCATCCCCGGCGATGGCGGTTGTTGGACGCTCCCTCGGATCGTCGGCATTTCCCGTGCGCTGGAACTCATCTGGACCGGCCGCCTCTTCGATGCCGAGGAGGCGCTGGCGATGGGATACGTCAACGCCGTCTTCGAGCCGGAGGAGCTCATGCCCAAGACGCTCGAGTTCGCGAGGTCCCTCGCGAAGGGCCCGGCCACGGCAATCCAGCTTTCGAAGAAGCTCGTCTACCGCTCCCTCAACATCGGCTTCGACGAGCACCTCGATATGGCGCAGCTCGCGATGACCATCGCCCAGTCGACCGAAGACGCGAAGGAGGGTCCGCGGGCCTTCGTCGAGAAGCGCGAACCGCAATTCAAGGGCTACTGAGCGGCGCCCCTGCGCCCCTGTGCGAGGAGGAGCGTAGCGAGGGCTGCCACGGCGAGGGCGCTCTGGTACGTGTTATGGAGCCCCAGCCCAGAGGCCGCGAGCAGGGCGACGGGCACCCAAACGCTGCGGGGGGCGGCGGCGAAGGAGGCGGCGCCCGTGGCAACCGCAATCCCGTAAGCGAAGGGAGGGAACGTCCCCGCAAGGCCGAGATTCCAGAGGGTGAGGAAGCGGAGTGTCCAGCCGGAGGGGCCGGCCATTGCGGCGGTAGCGGCGACGCCGGCTGCACCCGCCGCGAACCAGCGGCGGCGTCCCCGCGGCCGGACCGCGACGGCGGCAGCGAGGGGAATCGCCAGGGCGGCGGCCTCACCGAGCCACAACATCCAGCGGCCCGCTTCGCCCGGTGCGACCCCCAGGCTCTGGATAGCCGTGTGCCCCCCGATGAGCAGCCAGGCCGCGGTGAAGCAGGCGAGCGCGGGTGTCCTCCGGCCTCCCGCCGAGGCGGCGGCCAGCGAGGCAACGGTGGCGAGGGTCGCCCATTGCCACAGGCCGGGAGGTCCCCAGCCGAAGCGGATGGCGGTAGCCGCGACCGCGAACGCCCCGGTCAATGCCATTACGGCTCTTCCGCGCCAGTCACCGCGGAGCCATCCCTCGGCGGCGGCGGCCGCCAGCGTCACGATGGCCAGCGACTGCGCCAGCACCAGCACGACGTCGCCGGCTTCCGTCATGAGCGCGTAGGGCTTGCGCAGGGCAGGGAGCGCAGGGATGTGGATGGCCGTCCGCGAGCCAACCCGCACGAGGAGGAGCTCGGCCAGGGCCGCGACGGCCAGGGCACCCGCGAGCTCGCTCCCCCGTGGTGCCGCGGTCCGGCCTGCGATGGCAAGGCGCGGCGCCCTCCCGACGGCCGTCACCGCCCCATCCTCGCTTCGCGGTAGCCGTACCAGCCGAGGGCCAGGCCGATCGCGCTCAGCCCGAGGAAGAGCGCGATCGCCGCCACGGTCCACGGCCAATCCTCGGGGCCTCCGCCGGCCAGCGGAGCGCCGGAGATGGAGAGGGTGATGAACTGCGATACGGACTTCATGCCGTCGCGTTCGCCCTTCGAGCCGTCCCAGACGGCGAAGGCAACGTCCGTCTTCGTGCCAGGGCCGAAGGCCGCCAGCTCCGGGTCCGATGTGCTGAAGGGGCGCGCGAAGACGACCTGCCACTTCCCGTTGGCGTACACGCCGTGGCCCTGGACGGATTGCTCGGCTGCCGGCGTCAGCGTGCCGAACGCCTGGGCAACCAGGTTCTGGACGGGGCTTGCGTTGAGGGCGTACGGATTCCCTGCGGCGCGAGCTGTGAAGAAGAGGTCCTCGGTGCTGGGATACCAATCGACAACGGCGTTGGAGTAGTGCTCGGTGGGCAAGGCCAGCACCTGTTCGGAGTCGGCCCGCCAGTGCCAGATGTTCACCCCTGCGCCCGGCTGGCCCATGCAGAAGGAGGGAACCGTCGTTGCCGCCTGTGCGGGGAACTCGACCGCCGCCGCGTCGGCGAAATCCTCGGGCCGATAGCTGCTGGTGTCCGCTGTGGGGTCGTCCCACTCGAGGCGGAGGTACAGCGTTCCCTTGTGATGGACCGCCCGCACCGACACGACAGGCACGGACCCGCCACCAGCGGCGTAGGTGGCTGCCTGTCCCGACAACGGGACTTGTACCGGCTGCGCCCGCTCCCAGACGGAGTTCCCGGGGTCGAGGCCCGGGTCGCGATCTGCTTCGTAGGCGAAGAGCGTGAGGTTCTGCGTTTCAGCGGGCTCCGTGTCAGTCCATTGGAGGAGGGCGGCGATGGTGAGCACCGCTGCGGCTCCCAGCCAGAACCGCCATGCTCGGCTCTGCAGCACCGCGGCGAAGAGTCCCTTCATCGGTCCATCACCTCGATGGTTTCGAGTGCAACGATGGGCGGTGCGATGTCGTCCCGAGGCTCCGACGCGAGCTGGTCGACCGTGACCTCGTCCGCTGCCGCGCTGATGTCGGCGCCGAGGTGCGCGGCATCCTCGGCGAGCCAGGTCTGCAAGGCGGCGCCTGCCAGGGCGTAGAAGCTCCCCACGGGCGCGCAGCGAACGAGGCGGCGGGCGAACGACGGTGCCCAGCGTCCGAGATGCTCCCGGAAGAACAGCCGCTGAGCTTCGGCCGCGATTGCTTCCCGCTCAGGGTCGCGCTCGTGCAGCGCCAGCCACTCCTTCGCTGCCAGCAATCCCATGAACTCGAGCTCTGTGCCGATTTCGTCGGGTCGGCTTCCGCTCCGTTGCGCTTGCACCCCCCACGCGCGATAGAAGCCGCACAGCTCGGCCATCCGATGCGTCTGTTGGAAGGTGTCGCGGCAGAGGTACGCCGTTTCGTAGGCTGGGCAGTCGGGGTTCGTGGTGTGCGTGAAGGTTTCGATGTAGTGGGTGCGCAGGTCTGCCTCCCGGACTTCGTCCGCAGCCGTTGCCAGCGCGGAAATGGGGGTGCCGGCGCAGACGCGTCCCGCGACGCCCGCGACCTGGCGGAGGGCGCGGACGGCCTCCGGGCTCGGGTAGGCGAAGGCCCGGGCGAGGAAGCCGTAACCCACGGCTCGAATGGCGGCGCGTTCCTCATTCGCGGTGAGCTTGGGGGCGGTCATCGGTCTGCCTTTCAAATCGAGTTCAGCGTCTTGCGCTGCGGACGTTCGTAAATCGGCTCCTCCACGGTGACGCGGACGATCTCCTTCCCGTCGCGACCGTAGCCGATGACGGTGTCGTTGAAGATCTCGCGAACGGTGCCGTTGATGCGCACCTCGCCGACCTTCGGTCCGGGCTCGATCGCGTAGGAGAAGATGATGCGCTGCGTCACCCGGAATAGCTGCAGCACAGCCAGCAGCTCGCGCGAGGGGTTGGTGTAGCGCTCGATGGCGTGGTCGACGCCGGGCCCGAACATCTGCCGGAGGTAGGCGCGCGGCACCCACCGGGGAGGGATGTAGTAGACGTTTGGCTGGGTACCGAACTGCGGATACAGCGGTAACGCAACCTTTTCCACGTGCACCAGGTAGTAGATGGGGTTCTGCCGGTCTTCGACCCATCGCCCCGTCTCGTCGACGCGAACGAGGCCCTGGAGCCGGATCTTCCCCACGCAGGTCGCCATGCAGCGCGTTTCCATCGGCTCGCCCTGGGTGAGGGGGTCGCTCCCCTCCACCCGGGGGAAACAGGCGATGCACTTTTCAGAGGTTCGCGTCGTGGGGCGGTACATCGCCTTCTTGTAAGGGCACGCCTCGACGCATTTCCGGTAGCCGCGGCACCGCTCCTGGTCGATGAGGACGATGCCGTCCTCCTGGCGCTTGTAAATCGCCTGTCTCGGGCAAGCAGCGAGGCAGGCAGGGTACGTGCAGTGGTTGCAGATCCGCTGCAGGTAGAAGAACCATCCTGCATGCTCGGGGAGCTCCGCTCCCTTCGCCGACCAACCCGTAGCGACGTCCTCGCCGTTGTTCGGGCCTTTCCACTCCTCTTCGCTGGGGAGGTAGCCGAGCGCCCGCTGGGTCATCCCGTCGGCAGCCTCGAAGATGGTCTTCCCCTCGAAGCGGCCGTACGGAGCGTCGTCGCTCTTCGCCGTGGCGTCCCACACCTGTCCACCGGGGTTCGCCTTCTCCAATAGCTCCAGGATTTTCACGTCCCAGTTGTGCGGGTATCCGCCGTACGGCTTCGTTTCGACGTTGTTCCACCACATGAGCTCCTGCCCGGGTGAGAACGTCCACGTCGACTTGCACGCCATCGTGCAAGTCTGGCAGGCGATGCATCGGTTCGTGTTGAAGACCGCTGCGAACTGCCACCCGCCGGGCCCGTTCTGGTACGGGTACGACATCTCGCGGCCGAGGTGCCAGTTGTACACCGTCGCCATCACTGAACCTCCTGGGGCGCGGGCCCGAAGACTTCGTCGAGGATCTCGCGGACGAACTTCTCACCTCGCCGTGCGAGGATGGCGTGCGTCCCGGCGAAGAACGGTGACGCGAACAGCCGCCAGACCTTGGCACGTGGCATGCCCAACAGGGCGTACTCTTCGACGATCGCCCGCGTCATCTCGCGGTCGAGCTGTTCGGCGTCGCCGGCGGGAAACGCCACCCCGACCAGCGCGTACGGGTCATCGAGCTCGAACGCTTTCTCTGCCATCTCAAGCCCCCCGCACCTGCACGTACCGGCCGGCAAGGTATGCGCGCATTGCCTCGTTCTCGGTCCCAGGGCGGTATCCCGCTTTCGCCCACACCCAGTTCCCATCCTCCGCCTTCGTGATGCGCACGAGCGTTTCTTTGGGAACGGTGTTCACGGCGTGGTTGTCGGCTTCGCCGCCGAAGATGAAGGCGTGTGCCACTTTCGCCTTGTGGAAGAGGGTGTCGGTCTGGTGCATGGGCATCGACCAGTCCCGAGTCAGGCTCTGGTGCGACCCGTACCGAAACGTCGACTGGTAGCCGGTGTCCGCGGAAATAGCGCGCCGGTCGGGCCGCGTCTCGTGGGCCAACACCGTCTTCTCCGTGGCGATGAAGCCCCCGTGCTTCGTCATCACGACGCCTCGGGGGTAGGCGGGGTTGTACTTCACCCGGAACATGGCCCGGGCCACCTTGTAGCGCGGGTCGTCGGGCTTCCAGCCGGGGTAGGGTCGGTCGACCGGATTGGCGTCGACCCACACGTAGTCACCGTCCGCGATGCCCAGCTCCTTCGCGTCTTCCGGGTTCATGTGGAGCTGGTAGTCCCCCACGCCGGGCAGTCGGTTGTCGGCGCGGTAGGGGTCGGAGAAATCGTTCGAGAAGAGCATCGTCCAGTCGGTCGCTGCCCAGGACGAGTGGGTCGTGTGTCGAGACTTCGGTGTGAGGAAGTAGAATCGGAAGCCCTGCTCCCAGAGCGGGTTCCTCGTCTTCTTCACCTCCGACCACGGCATCTTGATGTTCCGCACTGTGCGTAGCTCGGGGTCCATCTCGGTCGGCGGGATGCCGTAGTCGTTCGGACGAATGAGAGGGTTCGAGCTCACGATCACGTTGGGCAGGTAAGGCGTCGCCTCCGGCCCCTCGCGGTGCACGACGAAGTTTTCCCCGTACTCGATGGCCTCAGGGATGTCGCAGTACGAGTTCAGCCTACCCGTGTCGGTGAAGAACGGGAGGCTATCGTGGACCTGCTCGTAGAACGGCACCCGGGGGTAGGTGCGGAACATCATCAGCGCGGTGCCGGGCTCACCGTACTTTCCGGCGACGATGTCCTCTACTCGGTACCCGGCAGTCGGCCCGGATGAATCGAGCAGCCGTTGGATGTAAACCTCTGACTTGCCCTCCAGCGCGAACTTCCAGTAGTCGGCGAAGCGCTGGTCGCCGGTCTCCTCGGCGAGAGCCTTGGCGACCCCGGCGATGATTTCGATGTCGTCTTTCGTGTCGAACATTGGTTCGATCCCGCCCTTCCAAATCTGCAGGAACGGGTTCGAGCAGGACGCCGTGACCTCGTACTGCTTCATCTCCAGCCAGGAATTCGCCGGCAAGATGAAGTCGGAGTACTCGCAGGTGGCGGTCATCTCGATGTCCTGCGTAATGATCAGGTCGATTTTCGGCAGGACATTGAAGAGAACGTTGTAGACCCACTTCGCGTTGTTGATGAGATTGACGTTCGTCGTCCACGTCACCTTCGTTGGCGTGGGCATATGTGTCTTGCCCGTGAACACCTTTCGCCCCGCCTTCGGTGTCTCGACGATGAGAGCCCGGTCGCCGTGGCTCCAATAGGCCGGCTCCTCGTCCTTCGTGTAGGCGTGGGCAACGATGTCCTTGCCATGGGCGTTCGGGTCGAGGTTCGGATGGAACGGGTCTTCGGCAACCCAACCCTTGAAGCCCGGGCCTGTCTCCGGCGTGCCCTGGAAGAGCGCCGCCTTGTAGTTGCCGGCCCAGGTATAACAGCCCGCCCCCGGCTTCCCGATGTTCCCGGTCAGCATCAGCGGGAGATACGTCGCTCGGTTGTGCAACGTGGCGTGGAACCAGTGGTTGATGCCTTCCCCGACGTGGATGGCGACCGGCTTGATGGTGGCGATGTCCTGGGCCAGCCGCTCGATGAGCTCCTTCGGCGCGCCGCTGATTTCGGCGGCCGTATCCAGGTCGTAGTCGCGCAGATGGAGCTTGTACGCCTCCCAAAGGGTTATCACCTCGACGACGCTGCCGTCGAGCAGGGTGACCTTGCCCTGGTACTCCAGCTTCGGGTCGATCCCCTTCGCCGCCAGCCGCTCACCCACATCGTCACGGGTGATCGCCTTCAGGCTGTTGCTGCGCGCGTCGAAGACGACGTAATCCTGGAGCTTCTCGTACTGCTCCTTCTTCAGCCCCTGCAGGGTAAAGCTCGGTCCGTCGGGCGAGAGGCCTGGCTGGTAGTTCGGGAAGACGTCGCGCGGGTCGAGCCGCTTGAGGGTGTCGGTGCGGATGATGATGGGAAAGTCGGTGAACTTCTTCACGAAGTCGGCGTCGTACAGGTTCCGCTCCATCAGGTAGCGGGTGATGGCCAGGAAGATGGCCGTATCACCGAGCCCCGGCCGGCAGGGAATCCAGTAGTCAGCCTTCGTGGCGGGAGGGCTGTATTCGGGCGCGATGACGACGATCTTCCCACCGCGCTCCATCAGCTCGATGAAGAAGTGCGCGTCGGCCCGCTTGTTCTCGATCAGGTTCTTCCCGACCTGGATGTGGAGCCTCGCGTGCCGCATTTCGTTGAAGTCCACGTCCGCCGTTTGCAGGCCGTGGACGAAGGGGAAGCCGGGGGCCTGGTCGCCGTGCCACGTGTAGTTCGACCAGTTCCGACCGCCCTTCGCCTCCTCGGGTGAAACCTTCCGAACGTAGACGTCGAGGAGGGCGAGCATGTTCGACGCGCGGTACAGGCCGTACTTGCCGGTCACCCCCAAGAGCCCCATGCCTCCGCGGAGCTTGAAGGTCCGCGTGCCCGCGCCCTCCATCGCCTCCACCATCTCGGGCTGATACCCCTCCTCGAGGAGGATGCGCTTTCCGGATTCGCCCGAGTACCGCTTCGCGATGGCGATCATGCCCCTGGCGATGTAGCGGAACGCGTCGTCCCAGCTGATGCGCTCGAAGGTGTCGGTGCCGCGCGAATCGAACTTGAACTTGGTGCGGTTCTCGGCGTTCAGGTCGGGGAAGCCCGCGTCGGCCCAGGCCTTCCACCCTGCGCGTACCATGGGGTACTTCAACCGGTACGGACCGTAGATTCGCCGGGGCAGCGTGGCGCCGTTGTTGCAGCCGCGCGGGTTCCAGGCCACCGTGGCCTTGTTCCCGAGCTGGTCCATCACCCGCTGACAGTCGTAGTTCTGCTCCGTTCGCAGCACCACGCCGTTCCGCACGAATGCCCGCAGACGGCAGTTATGGGTGCAGTTCGGGGCGCACACGAAGGTGAAGCTCGAGTCGTACCGGTATTGGTCGCGGTAGACCGCCTCCCAACCGCGGTTCGGGTACTCCGCGAGCGGGTTCTGCACTCCCTGGGCCGCTTCAAGGAAAGCGAAGCGCTGGCCGGCGTAGAAGGCCCCGACGCCCGCAGCGGTGCCACCAGCGAGCTTGAGGAAGGAACGGCGGCTGAGAGCCATCGACGGTCACTCCTTCCGTGTATGCGGTTCGTCCCCCGCGCTCCGGACCGTCGGAGGCCTACCGTTCCCCTGAGCGCTCCTGCGGAGCCTACCGACGCCCCCTGGTCACGACGACGGCCGAACGGTCTATCGCCTTCCGGCCATTCGTCCGATTCGCTCCGAAGCCCCCGGGGACGGAGGCGCGGGCACGACCGGGGGCGAGCTCCCTGCCGCGAACCGTATCGGGCTGCCGCCAGACGACCTCGGTGCGACCCCGGGGGCGGCGCCGAGCAGGCCGCGCACCCGGTCGCCGACGTGCTGGCGAAAAAGCTGGACTCCGTCACCGGGCACGGGGGGGGGGGGGGGCGGGCGG
>Ga0197143_1000391_pt1 | contig 50207 bp, 41 predicted proteins | sample GBS70_MetaG_FD_148603 | JGI IMG/M metagenome (GOLD analysis project Ga0197143, IMG submission 148603) | Sediment microbial communities from Great Boiling Springs, Gerlach, Nevada, United States - GBS 70_MetaG | ecosystem: Environmental > Aquatic > Thermal springs > Hot (42-90C) > Sediment... | reverse complement strand
ATCTTCCAAGAGACAGGCGACATAGCTGGCAACTATGCTGTGCCGGCATGGATGTTTTGTAGCATACAATGTGATCCAGCAAGGAATATGCGCGTAAGCCAGCTTATACATGGCACACATGCAGGTTCTGGCGACCTCTGGAGGAATATGCCACATGTTACTCCAAAGAGCGCTTCACAGATGATCGTCATAACTGAAGTTGGTGGTGGGTGTAAGCACATTGATTTCAGTGGACACTTTAGGTGTGGTGGTATGAATGAGTGGTTCTGGGACAGACCATTCACTGGACATAACAAAGGCGCAAACTTCGGTTTCGCAGATGGACATGTCAAGTGGATGAAGTGGCTCCACACATTTACGCCAATCTTTATGTATCCGGGTGATTGCTGTAGCGTTGGAGAATACCCGAAGTTTTTCAACCTGCATCCGAGGGTGCTTGAGGCGATCCAATAGGTTGGTTTACCTGATATGAATGCTTGTGCATGGTGTGATTATTTGAGTGATGGGCAGTTTCATAAGAAGGGCGAGACGCTATCGGTGGCAGGTAGGTTGTGTAGGGTGTATCATTTTTCTTTTCTTAATTGCTAATCGCTTCGGTGCTAATGTCGCTGATCGCGGTGATGAAGGACAAATTAGCAACCTTGTTGATTTAGCTCATCGTTGCGATTTCAAAGCCCCGTGCAAATCCTTCAAAGGGCAAAAGCTTACGGAGGCGGATTACGAAGCGCTTTATAAAGCGTGGGTTTACCCTGTGAAGCGTGAGCATGAGCGGAAGCTTCCTTTCCTCAAGCCCGTTGAGATTTACGGTAACATGAACGCTCATCTTTGTCTGAAGGCATTTTATCCATTTCATCGTGGGCATGAACATTTCAAGGATTACTTTCGCGAGCTTGGTAAGCGTTACTACCCCAACCTGCGTGTTGTATGTATCAACTTTGGCACACCAACTGGCTTTGAGCTGTTCCGCAAGCATGGGCTTTCATGTGGGACGGTGATACTTCAAGGCTATCCAAAAGCGCAATTGAAGGTTGGGGAGATTGAGCTTCCAGTTGTCTTTGAAGGTCCGATGGACGAGGCTTGGAAGAGGGAAGATTTGGAGTGGCTCATAGAACAAATAATTTCGGGGCACAAGTAACAGCTTCTCATCTTCGTCTTTTCCCCTAACTCACCGAGTTAGAAATTATTTGCCGTTGTAGTTATTACTGATGCGCCAAATTCGGTTAATTGGTGTGAATGAATTTGATATTAGTAACACGAAAACTGGTGCGCGGTGGTGTGATTTTTATCGCATTTCTGCACCAAATTAACGATGCACCTTTATACTTGACAAGAGAGAAAAACGCAACAGCATATTTGTGGCTATGCGTGATTGCTCAGTTAATTGACAGCATCATAAGAGGCTTGATATAAGCCGTTATTTTGCCATTGTGTGCTATTTTTGTGGTGTAGAGCAGTGTTACCTATTTAGCCTCAAATGTTACCCCAATTGTTAACAAATTTTTTTCCTTTCAGCTTTTACCGTAGTGCGAGTGTTGATGTTACTTATTATTGCATTAATCACACAAATGTTGGCAGTTAATATGGCGTTCATTTTCACCCACGTTCAAATTTAATATGTCAACTAAGCAATCCATTTGCTTACCGATATTGACCCAATTAGCTCATTTTAACCCCTTTCATATTTTCCTCGCTATTCCGCCAATTTTATTCGGTTATTTTTCTGACACCTCATTGGAAGGATCACCACTACATGTGCAGATTAATTGTGCAAAATCACACAAAAATTCAATTTCGTAACATCTTGGCGTAAAGTTGTCAATGTTGGAACTTAGTTCAGAAGCATTGACAATTTTTGTATGCCTGTTTTAAACACATTGGAGGCAGGGGTTGACATTTTCCAAATTTTTGGCTATACTTTAAGATGGAAAAGTGGAGTGCACAAAATAAGTGCATTCCACAACACTATGGCGAAAGGAGGTGTTGGGTATGGCACAAAAGAAGACCGCCAAGAAGACTGCCAAGAAGACCGCCAAGAAAACCACCAAGAAGAAGTAACCATTAGCGGCAGATAAGTGCACATAGTGGCGGGCATCAAAAATGCCCGCCACTTTTTAGCCCTGCAATTTAAACTTCACCAAAAATAAATGTCAATTAATCGTAGCTTCGGAAAACGGATTGCTGTGGATATAGTTTTTGGTAGTTCGTTAAAGCTCGGCGTTTTTTGAGTTTTGTGTTTGGTTAACAGGCATGGATAGTTGCTGTTCAAAAGTCGGTAGTTTTACTTCATCACTATCTTTACTATCTTTGACCTCTGCGTTTACGGTTTCGCCGAGCTTTTCCAAAATTTCTTTGGCGAGCTGTCTATATGCAGCTGCTGCCACATTGCGGCTATCGTAGTAGATAATTGGCAAGCCATGGCTTGGTGCTTCACTTAAGCGCACTGTCCTCGGGATAATGGTTCGTAAAACCCAATGTGGAAAATGCTTTTCAACCTCTTCCGACACTTGAGCTGAAAGGTTTGTGCGAGTATCATACATGGTGCGTAGTATGCCTAAGACTAAAACGGATGGGTTAAGGCTCATGCGCACCTTACGTATTGTGCTGAGCAGGTTTCCCAGACCTTCAAGTGCATAGTATTCACACTGTATCGGGATGAGGACATAATGTGCAGCAGTTAAGCAGTTAACCGTTAGCAAGCCAAGCGATGGAGGTGCGTCAACGATGATGAAATCGTAATCAACGAGTAGTGGTTGTAAAGCCCTTTGGATCATGAATTCCCTTTCGTCAAGTTGGCTCAGCTCAATCTCAGCGCCTGCAAGGTCAATATCAGATGGTATAATGTCAAGGCGGACGAATGGAGTGTGTTTGACTGCAGCTTTTGGTTCAACGAACCCTGCAAGCACATCGTAAAGTTGTGGGCGAGCAGCTTGTCTTGGTATGCCTATTCCAGATGTTGCGTTTCCTTGAGGATCTGCATCTACTATTAGCACACGCTTGCCCAGTTCAGCGAGGCATGCGCTCAAGTTTATCGCTGTTGTTGTTTTTCCAACCCCGCCCTTTTGGTTGACGACAGATATGATCCTGCCCACCTTACTCACTCGCTTTTTTGAAGTGTTAACTCACTGCACAATGAAATTTTGACTCGCTTACATGTGGCTGTCATGATGGTGCATAATTGCAATTGCGTTTTCTCGTAGCCCTAAGTTGAGAGGGCTCAATGGTATGCAAGAAAAGAGCGGTGCAGGTAATAAACCTGCTTTCGTAAGAGCAGTCAAATGGTGGGTGAAGGAAGTCGCATCAAGAGGCTTGTATTTTCTCCTTCGCTTACTTTATCCTCCACGATGCCTTGTGTGTGAAGACTTCTCTGAGAAAGCACTTTGCGATTCCTGTCTATCACAGCTCAAGTTCATCTTCCCGCCGGTGTGCAAGTTATGTGGCAAGCCATACGATGTTCTCGCGCATGCAGTTCCTTTGTGTTCCGATTGCAGGAACACGAAACGATGGTTTGATTGGTGCAGGTGCGCAGTTTCATATGAAGGTGTTGCTCGCATGATGGTGTTCAAGCTCAAGTATTCTGGCGAATTTCGTCTCTCAGTCGAGATGGCGAAGTTCATGGTAGATGCCATTGATAGGTTTGCAAAGCAAAGCGACGATGAACTAATACGCAACTTCGCTTTTGACCTCATAATACCTGTGCCGTTGCACGAAACGAGGTTGCGTGAACGTGGCTTCAATCAAGCCGAGTTGATAGCTCAGTCTTTATCAGAACTTATAGGCGTCCCATCAAACTCGTCGCTTTTGATAAGGACGAGGGAAACGAAACCTCAATTCGAGCTGAGCCCGAAGGAGAGATGGATTAATGTGCGTGATGCGTTTCGTCTGACGCGCCCTGAGGCAGTTTTCAACAAAGTGGTTATCATAGTGGATGATGTTATGACTGTTGGAGCGACACTTAATGAATGTGCTAAGGCAGTAAGAGCAGGGAGACCGAAGACTATTATCGCACTCGCGTTTGCAAGAGGTGGTGCCTCTGATTATGCGAAACCGTATGGTATGGATGTTGCAGTTTAAGGTATGTGCCTTTCACGTTGGTATGCTCAATCGACCGTATGTAAAGTGGGAGCAAAGATGGAGCAAACGAGTTGTGTGAGGTGATAGCTATGCGAGTTGGCTTCATAGGTGCTGGTGGTATAGCTCGCCTGCATATGCAGAACTTGAGCAAGATTGAAGGAGTTGAGTTTGTAGCCTTCTGTGATGTTGTGAAAGAAAGGGCTGAGGAATGTGCACGCCAATACGGTGGTAAGGCTTACGATGACCATAGGCAAATGTTTGATAGTGAGGAACTTGATGCGGTTTATATTTGCATTCCCCCAGTAGCTCACTCAGACCAAGAAGTGATGGCTGCTCAAGCAGGTGTGCACATATTCGTTGAGAAGCCGGTAGCACTATCACTTGATGTTGCCCTTAAGGCTCTTGATGCAATCTCAAGTTCTGGCATAATAAACTCTGTCGGTTACCATCTCCGTTACCTTGACACAACCGAAATCGCTAAGGAAAGGTTATACGGGCAAACTGTCGGTATGGCTCTCGGCTATTACATGGGCGGGTTGCCCGGAACACCTTGGTGGCGTAGGATGGAGCAATCTGGTGGTCAAATAGTTGAGCAGACAACGCACATATTTGACCTTGCAAGATACATCATCGGTGAAGTGAAATATGTTTGTGCTGCTGTTGCTCTTCGTTCCCTTCACGATGTGCCAGAGTTAAATGTTCCAGATGTTGGTTCGGTGCTACTTTGGTTTGAGAATGGTGCTATCGGGTGTATCTCAAACACATGTATGCTGAAGCGTGGACATAGGTTTGGGCTTGAAGTCTTCTGTCGCGAGTTAGTGGTTGAGCATTACGGTGGTAGCGTTCGTTTCCTTTATCCAGAAAGAACCGAGGAGATATACTCAAGGCGCAGTGGGCATGCATACGAGTCAGAAGTTTTTGTTAAGGCGGTGATGGAGAGAAACCAATCGCTTATAAGATCCGATTACGCTGACGCTGTAAAGACGCTCGCAGTCACACTTGCAGCAAACGAGTCAGCTCAGAAGGGGAAAAGGGTTGAAGTGCCAAAGGTGTAACACGAACGAATTTACAGCAACCGCCACACATCGTTTAAAGCCGGTATAATGCATTTCCACCCTCTAAGCGAGAGCAGTTGTTTCAATGATGTGAGGGCGTTCTTTTCGCCATGGACAGCAAATGTTAGTTTTGGTGCTCTTTCAAATGAACTAAGCCACCAATCAATATCATCGTTGTCAGCGTGACCACTGAATGCTTCTATCTTAACCACTCTGGCGCGCACCTCATACTGCTCACCGAATATGCGCACAGACCTCTCACCATCTACGATTTGTCTTCCGAGAGTCCCATTAGCTTGGTATCCAACGAAGAGTATTGTGCAGTTCGGATTTCCAATGTTGTGCTTCAAGTGGTGCTTTATCCTTCCACCTGTGCACATTCCGTTGCCGGCGATAATAATGCACGGTTCTTCAAACTGGTTGATGCTCTTGGATTCATCAACCGTTGAGGTAGTGCGCAGCCCTTCAAATGCAAATGGGTCTCCGTATTGCTTCAATCTGAGGCGCGCTTCATCGTCGTAGAGTTCAACATGTCTCTTAAACACTTTCAATGCTTCAATAGCCATAGGGCTATCAACGAAGACTGGCAAAGGCTTTACTGTTCCAGAGTTGAAAAGTTTGCCGAGCACATAAAGCAAATCCTGAGCCCTCTCTATAGCGAATGATGGGATGATGACTTTCCCACCTCTTTCCCTTGTCCACTCAATCACTTCAACAAGCGTTTGCATGTATGTTTCCTTTCCCCCATGGATTTGCCCTGCGTATGTGCTCTCCATTATAAGCACATCACATTCACTGACAAGCTCTGGGTCTCTTATGATTGGGGCATTTCTTCTTCCAAGGTCACCTGTGAAAAGAAGCATCACACTCTCGCTGTTTGAGGGAAGTTGTAGCTCAACCATAGCCGAACCGAGTATATGCCCAGCGTCAAGCAACCTGAATGTAAGATCACCAACGCTTTTTTCTTCATGGTAGTCAACAGGTTCAAATCGCTCAATGCACATAAGCGCTTCCTCTGTTGTGAACAGCGGGGTGACCCAAGAATAGTCCTCACCGGCTTTCTTGAGGCGCTTTATTTTCCAAGCTGCGTCTTCTTCGTTAAGCTTTGCGCTGTCAAGCAAGACGATGCGCGCAAGCTCGCATGTTGCCCTCGTCGCAAATATGCGTCCTTTGAAACCACTCTTTATGAGCAATGGAAGCCTTCCGCAATGATCAAGGTGAGCGTGAGTGAGTATGCACGCTTCAACTCTTGAAGCATCAAATGTGAAGGGCTCCCTGTTTCGTATGTGCCTTTCTTTTCCTCCCTGTATCAAACCGCAATCAAGTAGGACTGATGTCTTGCCAGCTACAACCAAATGGCACGATCCTGTGACCTCACCTGCAGCACCACAAAACTTTATTGATGGCTTCTCATCAAACTCCGAGCCTCTTTCGCGTCGCAGTGTAGCGAATTGTTCTGTGGCAGTTTTTGAAACTTCTCTTGAAGTGATGTATGTAAGCATTTCCCCAAGCGCTATGCGAAGTTGATGAAGGTTGTTGCGTTGCTTTAAAAGCATCCAAACCGAAAGGGAGAAGTAAATTAGCGAGAAAGCATCTCTTGAGAGTTCAACTAACTTCTGGGCTGGGATAATCAACGGCATTGAAAGTTGTGATAGAAAGAGCAGGAGTAAAAGCACAGCCTCATGAAGTGAGATATTGAAGTCAATGAGAATGGTGCATGCGAAGGTAGACTGGGCTGCTGTGAGTAATATTTCGCTTCGTTGCAATTCGCCCAACGGCAATGGTTGGAGCATGTGACTTGAGATGCTATAAACGATAGGGAGCGAAGCTATGAGAAGCGTCCATTGATTCAGCTTAGCTGATATGACAGCCGTAAGCGCGGATGTGGGCAATAGGCGTAATGCAAAATACGAGGCAACGATTATCTCTGGGGCTTCAGAAGCCAAAGGTGCAATCCATTGTATCATGAAGAACTCACCTATGCCGATGCTCTTTCCGAGTTCTTTCAAGCTTTCCGCGAGTGGTTCTGCTGAGATGAATATGACGAAGCCACTATATGCGAAAAGCAGGATAACAAAGAGGCGCCTCAAAAGTGGTTTTGTTGAGGCGATTAGCTGTGCTGGTCCAAACAGTTCTACATCTCTTCTGGGCGCTTTCGTGGCGAGACAAATGTAAGTGATGTAAAAACAGCTCAACACGAGTGCATCAAACAGAGTTATACGACCCTTTATGGGCAACAGCAGTGAGTAAGCAGTTGAGCACGCAAGGAAGAGAAATCCAAGGGCTATGTCTTTGTCTAAGGTGACCGTCTTTGTTGCTCTTCTACTGCCCTGCTTGAGCGACCACCATGTTAGGAAGGCTACTAAAGACCAACCTATACCGACGAGTAGCCTATTGCCGCCGGTCATGTTAGCCGAGACTAAGCCCACATAGTGTTGATCCTTCCCAGCTTGCCATGATAGGTAGATGTCAACCGCATACTCTGGCATGACAGCGACAAGCGCCAAAATCGCCATTGAGAGTGACCTTGAGACATCAACCTCGGCTGCTTCAGCTGCCCATGAGATGAGTAGAGCTCCGCCACCTATAGCCATAGCTGATACGAGTGCGAGTGGCAATGGTTGTGGACGGATGCCAAGGAAGTATAGACATACCCATGGCATCGTCAATAGAAGAACGCAAATGAAACTGACGGTGTTCCTAACATGCATCTTGAGATCACCTTGGTCTTGTCCCAGAAAGTTGGTAGCTTAGTGAGCTCTGGTTTCGTGGCAACCTCTGAAATTGAACTCGCATGCTCATGATAGCGCACCTCAAATGTAAACTAAATTAACGTGCTTGTTAGCATGCTTGCTTCAAATAGAAGCTGTAGTTAGACTTCAGAATTGGTTGTCCCTTTTGACACGAAGCCACTTGCACGGAGGTGATAGACAGTGTTTGAAGTCAATTCAACAATGCCGTCCAAGAAAGGTTTCTGGAGATGGATTCAAAGCAGCGTCAGGAGAAGATTCACGTTTCAAGCCTTTCTGGCTTCATCAGTTGTTTTGCTCTTTTTCTTCTTTGCCATGTCCCTCCTGATAAGATACTTCCTTGGGAACGTCGTTAGCCCATCCCCTTCGGTTGAAGTGATCAAAGAGGTGGAAAGAAGCATCAGCTTCTCAATGTTTATTGGGGTGAGTCTGGTTACGCTCATCGTGACCTTCTTAGTGTGGAATTTAGCGCACACAGTTGCCACACCGATTGAAGAGGTAGCAAATCAATTATCCTCGGTGGCGCAACACGGTGGTGATTTGACTCAGGAGGTCAAAGTAGCAACTGTTGACGAGGTAAGGCTTTTGGCTGAGGCATACAACATATCTGCTAAGAGTTGGCGTGAACGCATAAAAAGGATTGCCGAGACAACTGTTAAGTTAGCGTCAATCAGCAATGATACATCGCAATCTGTCTTAGAGACGCTTCAGGCAAGCCAAGAGGTAACTAAGATAGCTGCTGAGCTTGTTGAAGGTGCTGAAAAGCAGTTACAGAGTGTTGAGGGGACTTGCAGGGCGGTTAAACATATGCTCTCAACCATTGAAGCGCTTATAGCGGATACTCAGAAGCAAATTGAACATGCTGAAGAGATGGCAAACGGTGTCAAACAAACACTTACATCAATTGATGAGATAGCCAAAGGAGCTGAGGAACAGCAGAGCGCAATTGAAGCTGTAGCTGTGACTATTGGAGAAGTGAGCAATTTGGTTGATGAGATCAGCAAGAGCGCACAGGTGCAGGCTGAGAGGGTTGCCGATGTTATGCAGCAAATAAAGGGGATGTCACAAACTGTTGAGCAAGTCGTATTAACATGCCAAAGGGTAGCCGAAAGCTCTTCAAGAGCTCTCTCGGTAGCTGAGCAAGGTTATCGTGCTGTTGAGGAGACAGTTGAATCAATCATCCGAATCCAAGAAAGCGTTACAGAATGGGCTAAGCAGGTGATGGAGCTCGGGAAGGCAGTGGGGCAGATCGGTGAGATACTTTCTGTCATTGAGGAAATATCAGAGCAAACGAACTTGCTTGCCTTGAATGCTGCTATTGAAGCTGCAAGAGCTGGTGAGCACGGTAGAGGTTTCTCTGTTGTAGCAAGTGAGGTAAGAGGGTTAGCTGAAAGGACACACCAATCGGTGAGGGAGATTTCAGAACTGATAAACACGATACAGCGCGAGACAGAGGAAGCAGTAACATCAATGCAACAAGCCGTTAGTCAAGTTGAAGATGGAACGAATTTGGCGAAGCGCACAGGTATGTCTTTGCAGGAAATAGTTGAAGCAGTCAGGAAGACAGCGGAGCAAATGGAAGAGATAACACAGGCAGCCTCTGTAATGGAGAAAAGTGCTGATGTTGCTGTCGCAGCTATGGACAGCATCGCGGGTGTAGTTAGGCAGAATGCTGAAAGCATACAGTTGGTTAGGTCACATATGGCTCGTATAAGCTCAATCATGCACAACATCGGTGAAATAGCAAAGCAACATACCGACTCCGCGAAGGCGTTAAAACAGCAAGGGGAGATGAGGATTAGTGAGATTGAGGAACTGTCCGAGATAGTCAAGCGCAACAAGCAAGCAATGGAAAAGATGGAGCAATTAGCCCTTGAGGTCAACTCGGCTCTGGAGCATGTTGCACAGATATCAAATCAAGCAGCCGAGGGCGCAACACGCATTTCGGCAGCTACAAGGCAACAGGTGAGTGCGCTTGAGAACATCTCTGCAGCTGCAAACAGTGTTGCTCAAGTAGCGCTCCACCTGCAAAGCTTCACAAGTCAGTTCAAAGTTTGATCAATGCATTTGCACTGCTTTTGAGAATCACGATGATGGTCCGACAAGCACAGAGGGTTGAAATTGTTAAAGTGGCAATATGCGTTTGGTTGCTGTCAGCGACAGCGCTCTCGTTTGAAGTTGTGCTCACTCGCCTTTTATCTGTTGTGCTCCATTACCATTTCTGTTTCCTTGCCATATCGGTGGCTCTATGTGGGCTTTGCCTTGGAAGCTATATGGCACACGCGCTTCAGAACAACGCCAATGAAAGATTCAAGGTCGACTTGAGCTGGGTATCAGCATCATATCCAATTTGCATCCTCATTGTGCCTGTAGCTCTGTTTAAGCTCTTGCTCCCGATTGGGGCAAGCATGACTGGCAATGGTGCTATTATCTTCATCATTGCATCTGTTGGATTTATCACGATGCTACCGTTCGTGTCGGTTGGGTTCATGCTCAGCATCCTCTTCAGATGCTACGGTAGAGTGAGTGGCACTTTGTATGGTGCTGACCTATTTGGCGCATCATGTGGATGCATCATCGCTATATGGTTGCTGAATGCACTTGGTGGAATAAACTCAACCATGACGATAGCTCTGATTGCTTCACTGCCTTCGTTTTTTCTGCGAGGCGTTTTCACCTCAGCTTCTGGGATTGGTAGATGGTTAAGCCCAGCAGTTTTGGTGTTCATTTCTCTCTTCGCGCTATCTAACATGCTTTTGAAACCGCCATTGATTGACATCCCGAAGTTGAAGCAAACCCACGGTATACTCATCAAACCTCTTTGGGCGGAGCTTGCTGAGGAAGGACAGCACCAAAAAATTGTTTGGACGAAATGGGACGCTTTCGGACGCACAGATTTGGTCAAAAGCGTGCTTGATAACTCAATCGCATATATCTACACCGATGGACACAATCCATCTATCATGCTCAGGTTTGATGGTAACCTCAATAAGATGCGTGAGTGGAAAAGGTTTATCGGTTTCCTACCATACAGGTTGCGCAAGCCAGAGAGGGTTTTATGCCTCGGCTCAGGTGGCGGTTTGGATGTGCTACTTGCGTTGCTTGGAGGTGCAAAGCACATTGATGCAGTTGATGTGAACCCAGCTTTACCAGAGTTGATGAAGCAGTTCAAAGATTTTAACGGCGGCATATACGATATGGATTGCGTTAGGTTTTTCGTTTGCGATGGGCGCTCCTTCGTGAAGCGCTCAAAGAGGCGTTATGACATTCTGTTCTCTGCCCTCACACAGACTGCAGCGGTCGGTGGGATAGGAGTTTCACTTGTGGAAAGCTTCATACACACCGTTGAAGCATGCCGTGATTACATTGAAGCGCTCTCTGAAGATGGCATGCTTGTTATGCTTTTTCAAGAACCAAAACTTGTCTTGCGTTGGTGGCTGACAAGCATAGCGGTATTGCATCAAGTCACTGGCAAACATGAGAAAGAGTGTGCTTTGCATACTGCGGTTATGAGCATAAAGCGTCAGGCAATGCTCGCAACTCCATACCGTTATATCGTGCTTGTAAGTAAAAGCCCTTTTAGTGAAAAGGAACGCCTCACGATGTTAAAGGTGGCAAATGATTTAGCTCTTGAAGCTCTGTTCATACCAATGCTTGCTGAAACCGACCCATTTGACTTAGTGCGAACTGGTGATATGAGCTTGCGAGAAGTCATCAACAGGTTTTCTTCGCTTGCGAACATCGCACCAGCTACTGATGACTCGCCCTTTTTCCTTGACCTTCATGTTGGCATTCCCTTTACGCTTTACATCCTCTTAGCTTTTGCTGTCCTTCTCTTCTTTGTTTTCATACCAAGCGCCTTCCTCATTGAGAGAAAGCGTTTTGGAAAGCCTAACATGCTTTATGCTTATTTCTCCATTGCTACCCTTTACTTTGGCTTTCTTGGCATGGGCTACATGCTTATTGAGGTAGCGTTGCTTCAGCGTTTGAGCATGCCATTGACAACACCAACACATGCTCTTTCCATATTGCTTGCAAGCTTGCTTATAGGCTCGGCACTCGGAAGTGTCCTTAGTCAGCGTTTCAAAGAAAATGAGCGCCTCATGGTGTTGGTTTCGCTTTCCTCAGGGCTTGTTGCGGTTGTTGGTGTTTGTTGGTTTTTCTTTGTTGCGAAGTGCGTTGAATGGCTTTTCAGTTTTGGTGATTTAATACGCGTGTTAATTCTCTCGCTTTTGCTGATAGCAACTGGTGTTCCAATGGGTATGCCGTTCCCGACTGGGTTGCGCTTTCTTTCAGCGAGTTGTCCAACGCTTATACCTTACTCATGGGGCGTAAACGGTGTCACATCGGTCTTGGGCTCAATCGTTGCTGTAATGCTTGGCAAGGTGTATGGATTTAGCTATGCAGCGCTCGTCGGTAGTTCACTCTACATGCTCATTGCTCTCGCTTCCCTTGTATTGTCACGCATAAACTTAAGTAGGCATTTGGCGGTCTAATGTGATGATTGCTTCAGAGGAGCTTTGAAACATGGTGATTGAACATAACGCAACGGAGGTCATTGAATAGCAGTATGAGTTCATTCAAACGCCAAATCGGCAAGCTTTTAATTTTGCTTACATTCATCACGATGGTATTCTCATTTGGTGCTGTGATGCTTTTCCTGCCACCAGAGAGCACTTTTGAGAAGACGTATGGGAGTGGGCATTTGGCTAAGGTCATGTTTGTTCATGTGCCGTTTGCTGTCGTTAGTTTTTTGGCTTTCGTCATAGCAGCATACTATGGTGCTACATACTTGCGTTGGAGGGATATCCGCTTTGATTTGCTCTCCTGCGCATCAGCTGAGGTTGGTTTGCTTTACGCCTTCGTTGCGACATTGACTGGAGCTATATGGGCTAAGTATGCGTGGGGCACATTTTGGAATTGGGATCCAAGGCAAGTGACGATGATTGTTGTGCTATCAGCTTATTGTGCGTATTTCGCTTTGCGAAGCGCTGTTGAAGGGGAGGAGCAAAAAGCAATCGCCTCATCAGCCTATAGTGTCGTAGCTGCGTTTGCATCTTTCGTAAATTACTTTGTGTTGCTCAACTGGCTTCCATCACTGCATCCGCAGAGGGTGCTTTTGAGCAAAGGAAGCATGGGCACAGATTATCGCATCGTTTTGCTTCTATCAATCATTGCTCACATCTTGCTTTGTGTCTGCTTAATAAGGTTGTGCGCTTCGTGCAAGTGGCTTGAGTATAGATTGGTTTTGTTGCGCACAAGGGGTGGTTTAAGTGATTGATTGGATGCCACTGTTTATGGCATGGCTTGTAGCATGGCTCTCTCTATTTCTCTACCTTTGGCGCTTGGAGGCGAAGATAAACTTGTTGGAAGGTGAGTTTGAGCGTGTCTCGAAGAGCATCGGACAAGATTAAGTTTCTCGTTGTCGCAGTGCTTGTTGCAATTGTTGCTGTTCCAGCATATTGGCTGACTATGTTACGCGGGACATTGTTAGTCTATAGAACACTTGATGAGGCTAAATCCGCGTTTGGCATATCGCAAGTCTATGGGAAGTTAGTTGATGGGACGGTGCGCTACAACGAAGAACTCAACTGCGTTGAATTCATCATAGAGGATGCACATAGAGCGAGAGCACTTGTGCGCTACAGTGGTGCTTTACCATCTGGGTTTGAGCATATAAGCCATGTAGTTGTCGTTGGTAAATTTGAAGGTGATGTCTTCGTTGCCAGACAGCTTCTAACAAAATGCCCAGCAAGATATGGTAGGAAGAGTCAACAATGAATAAATTGGGGGTGAGAGAGAATTGCCTCAAGCAACCAAAATAGAATTTGTTGAGCCTCGTAAAAGGTGTTTGCTTGTTGGTGTAGTTATAGATGGCTTAAACAGCCCTGATGAGCTTGAGGCATCGCTTGACGAACTTGAGGCTCTCGCTGACACAGCTGGAGCAATCGTTGTAGGGAGGGTTAAGCAAAGGAGAAAGAACATTGACCCAGCATACTTTATCGGGAAAGGGAAGGCTCAGCAAATAGCCGAAGAATGCGTTAGGAAGAATATAGACATTGTTGTGTTTGACCACGAGCTTTCACCAGCGCAAGTTCGCAACCTTGAACAGTTAATTGGTAGGAGGGTGATTGACCGCACGGAGCTCATCTTGGACATCTTCGCAAAGAGGGCTCGCACTAAGCAAGCTAAATTGCAAGTTGAGCTTGCAAGGTTTGAATATGAGCTTCCGCGCCTCAGGCATATGTGGACACACCTTTCAAGGACGGAAGGCGCACCTGGGGTGAGGGGTGGACCGGGTGAGAAGCAGATTGAGCTTGATAGGCGCAGGGCTTACAGGAAGATGACGGAGTTGCGAAGACAGTTGCAAGAGATAAACATGCGCACCGAATTGCAAGTGCGCAGAAGGAGTGAGCTTTTCAATGTCTCTCTTGTAGGATACACGAATGTGGGCAAATCAACTTTGATGAACGCTTTAACGAAGGCTGGTGTTTATGTTGAAGACAGGCTATTTGCTACACTTGATGCGACCACGAGGGTGCTCGTGTTGGAGCATGGTCAGAAAGTGCTTTTGACGGACACAATTGGCTTTATAAACAATCTCCCGCATCAGCTTATAGCTTCATTTCATGCAACGCTTGCTGAGGTCCGCTCAGCAGACCTTTTGCTTCATGTAGCTGATCTATCGCACCCACGAATGGAAGAGCAAATAAAGGTTGTGGAAAGGACTCTCGTTGAGATAGGAGCATCAGGTAAACCAACCATCCTCGTATTAAACAAAGCGGACTTGCTCCCGCCGAATGTTGATAGAGAAGCTTTGCTAAGACGCTTTCCAAACGCGTGCATTGTTTCAGCACTCACTGGAGAGGGCATTTGTGAGCTGAAGGAAAGGATAGAAGCGGAATACCGCAGGCAACGCCAAGTTGAATTCAAGCTGGTGGTTCCTATGAACGGGTGTGAGTTGCTCGGCTGGATTTATGAGCATGCTTCCGTTTTAAGCGAAGAGGTATGCAATGGTGCGCTTCACATCAAGTTGCTGATTGATAAGCCATTGGTTGGCAAGTTGGTTTCCATGTGCGAGTCAGCGGGTGTTTCTATTGAAGGCTGTTAGAGGGTGATAGGCAGTTTCTGTTTTGGCATCATGTTTGTTGTAGAGATGTGCGCTAAAATGCAATTAATGGGCGAGTGGCGGAATTGGCAGACGCGCCGGACTTAGGATCCGGTGGGCATAGCCCGTGGGAGTTCGAGTCTCCCCTCGCCCATTGAAGCCATTAGACAGGACCACAAGATGAGTGACATACTATGTGATGGTGCAACTTTTGAAGGTTACAAGGGAGTTGGTGGAGCGGGCGTAGCTCAGTGGTTAGAGCGTCAGCTTGCCATGCTGAAGGTCGCGGGTTCAAATCCCGTCGCCCGCTCCATTTTGTTTTGTGATAGGAGGTTGAAGAGTAATGAGGCTCTCACATCTTGAATCAGTGGAGGTTGAGCCTGCTGTCATCAGGTTGACTGTAGGAGTTCCGCCCGAAGAGGTGCAGAGGGAGCTTCGGCATCTAATGAACCAACTGAGGCGCATGATACATGTGCGTGGCTTCAGACCCGGGAAAGCTCCAGATGCAATCATAAGAAGGCATGTAGGCGATGAGAACATTCGCTCTCAACTGCTTGAAGGACTTATATCAAAGGCTTACGAGGAGGCTATCTCAAGGGAGGAACTTCTTCCTCTCATGGTCCAAAGGCTGCAACTTAAACACTTCAGTGAAGAGGAGGGGCTAATGTTTGAAGCAGACTTGGCAGTATGCAAGGAAATAAAGCTGGGCGATTACAGAAGCATAAGGGTTGAGGAACCATCAGTTGAGGTAACAGAAGAGGATGTTGAAGAAGAGCTCCAAAGGCTTCGCGAGCGTTTCCCCAGATTCAGGCTTGATGAATCAAGGGAGGCGCAAGTTGGGGATAGGGTGAGGTTGCGTTATCGCATTACGCCTGTTGATGAAGCTGATGGCGAGGAGCGCACGACACTTATGACAGCTGGTGAAGGGTATTGGTTCCCGCCACTCAACGAACATGTGCTTGGAAAGAAAGCCGGCGATGAAGGTGAAGTTGAGGTTGTCTTTCCTGAGGATTTCCCAAACGAGCGGTTGGCTGGGAAGAATTGTAGGGTATGGTTTCGTGTTGAGGCTGTTGAAGCAAGGGAACTACCAGAACTTGATGACGAGTTCGCGAAGCTCGCTGCTGGTTTTGAAACTTTTGAAGAGCTGAAGGAAGAAGTGCGTAGCGAAATATGGTTTAGGAAGGAGAGAGAAGCTCGAAGGGAACTAATAAGGCGCATTGAGGATGAGCTTCTGCGAATATGTGAGGTGGTAATACCAAAGACATTCGTGGAAGCACTTTCTGAAGATGCCGTTAGAAACATGCTTGAACAGTTGAGGCGTGATGGAATACCAGTGCAAGTGTGGGAACAGATGACGAAAAAAACTTTAGATGAGTTTCGCAAAGAGGCGATGGAAGGTGGTGAGAGGGCGGTCAAGCTAAGGTTCATTATTGAGGAGGTTGCGAAGCGAGAGGGCATTACAGTCTCAGAAGAAGATGTTAGCGAGTATGCCTTAACGCTTATTAAGAGGTCCGGAAGGACACCAAACGAGCTTAACGAGGATGAGGTTTTAGAGTTCCTTTCTTCAGCCCGTTGGCAGTTGCTCAGGGAGAAGGTGATGGATTTCCTTGCTGACATCGCTACAGGCAAAGAGGAGGGTAAACAAACAAGTGAAAATGAACAGGAAGCCGAGACCAAGGATTGACATCACAAGACGATCTTAGACCTCAAGTCTGCCCAAGGGGGGTGAAGGGATGCTGATACCATGGGTCATTGAAGAAACCGGTAGAGGTGAAAGGGCTTATGACATCTATTCGCGCTTACTTAAGAGCCGCATCATCTTTTTGGGTGGCGAAATAAACGACCATGTTGCGAACGTAGTTATAGCCCAGCTCCTTTTCCTTGAGAAAGAGGATGACGAAGCACCGATTGACCTCTACATAAATAGCCCCGGAGGCTCTGTTACGGCTGGGTTGGCGATATACGATGCGATGCAGTTCGTCAAACCAGATGTAGCTACATACTGCATCGGGCAAGCTGCGAGTATGGCAGCAGTATTGCTTGCAGCTGGTGCTAAGGGGAAGAGGTATGCCCTCCCAAATTCCCGCATCATGATTCACCAACCTTGGGGAGGGGTTAGTGGACAGGCAACAGATGTTGAGATATATGCTCAGGAGATAAGCAGGGTGAGAAGGCTCATCAACGAGATACTCGCTGAGTGCACAGGTCAGCCGATTGAAAGGATTGAGCGTGATACTGACCGTAGTTTCTTCATGTCAGCGGAGGAGGCGCTCGAATACGGTATAGTTGACCATGTGTTAATGCGCCGCAGGAAAGCTGAAGAGAAGGCAGCATAACTCGCTAAGGAGGTAGGCAAGCTATGCTCCCTTTTGATAGGAGCGGAAGGGAAGATGTGCGCTGTTCCTTCTGTGGCAGGCACAGGAGCGAAGTTCAGAGCATAGTTGTTGGTCCGGGGGTAAACATATGTTCAGACTGTGTCCTGCTTTGCAATGAGGTGCTCGGGTTTGATGTTCCAAGGCGAAAACAGCAAAGCCGTTTTGGCTTCAAGCTTGAACGTATACCAACGCCGAAGGAAATACACGCTTTCTTAGATCAATACGTGGTTGGGCAAGAGAGAGCTAAAAGAATCCTCTCAGTAGCTGTCTACAACCATTACAAGCGCATAGCGATGGCGGAAAGCTCAGATGATGTTGAAATTGAGAAGAGCAACATATTGCTGATCGGACCAACTGGTTCGGGTAAAACGCTTCTTGCGAGGACTTTAGCTAAGCTCCTTGATGTTCCATTTGCTATAGCTGATGCAACTACGCTCACTGAGGCTGGCTATGTTGGCGAAGATGTTGAGAACATTTTGCTCAAGTTGTATCATGCTGCTGGTGGCGACCTCCAAGCAGCACAAAGAGGCATAGTCTACATAGACGAGATAGACAAGATAGCTCGCAAATCTGATAGCCCATCAATAACGAGGGATGTATCTGGTGAGGGTGTTCAGCAAGCGTTGCTCAAAATACTTGAGGGGACAATAGCAAATGTTCCACCGCAAGGTGGAAGGAAACACCCACATCAGGAGTTCATCCAGATGGATACAACTGGCATCCTGTTCATATGTGGTGGTGCTTTTGAGGGCTTGGAGAAGATAATTGAGCAAAGGCTTCGTGAGCATAGGATGGGTTTTGGTGCGTCAGCGAAAGATGTTTCAAAGAAAAACGTAGGGAACATACTGAGGCATGTGATGCCTGAGGATTTGCTCAAATACGGCTTCATACCTGAGTTTGTTGGCAGGATGCATGTTATAGCCACGCTTGATGCGCTTGATAAGGATGCGCTCATAAGCGTTCTCACGGAACCGAAGAATGCGCTTATAAAGCAATACCAAAAGATGCTTCAGGCTGACGGTGTGCAACTTGAGTTCACTCAAGATGCACTTGAAGCGATTGCCACAGAAGCTCTTGAGCGTAAGATGGGGGCAAGGGCGCTTAAAAGCATCCTTGAAGAGATAATGCTTGATGTGATGTTTGAAGTTCCGTCGGACAGGAGCATAAAGAAGTGCATCATTACGGCTGAAGTGGCGAAGGGGCGTAGGAAACCAATCATCTTGCGCAATGGCGACTCGTTGGATAATGTTGTTGAGGAAAAGGTGTGTTGAAGAAAACGAAAGAGGTGCATCTGAGAGATGCAAGAGGAGAAAAAAGAAGCTCGTTTGTTTCCGACTATACCGCTTCCTGGGCTCGTTGTTTTCCCGAATGTGATAATGCCATTGCTTATAGGCAGGCAGAGGTCTCTAAGAGCCCTTGAGGAAGCAATCAACTCAGACCAGCTTGTTTTCCTTGTGGCACAGCGAAATCCTCTCACCCCTGAGCCAAGCGAAGAAGATGTTTTCAGAGTCGGCGTTGTAGCCGAACTTATGCGTCCAACAAGGATGCCCGATGGGAATATACAAGTGCTTGTTGAAGGAAGATTCAGAGCCCGCTTACTTAAGTTCGTGAGAGAAGAGCCATTCATATTGGCGCAGGTTGAAATATTGGACGAACCACAAGATACTGTTGATGCTTCAGATCTGGAGATACACGCTTGGATGAGGGTCGCAAAACAGAGCTTTGAGAAGCTCGTTCAGCAAAGTCGGACAATACCACCAGAGATACTCCCAACGATTGCCACAATAAGCACCCCAGGTAGACTCGCAGATACAATCGCATCATATCTTGAGATTAAATTTGAGGAGAAGCAACAACTCCTTGAGGTCATTGACCACAAGGAACGCCTGAGGATGGTCGTCAACATGCTTGTGCGCGAACTGCAGATCATTGAGATTGAGCGTGAGATTGAAAACCGAGTCAAAGAAGGAGTGGGTGAATCGCAGAAGGAGTTCATCTTGAGAGAGCGCTTGAAAGCTATTCAGGAAGAGCTTGGTGAGCGAGATTCATTTGCTGCCGAGATAGAAGAGTTGCGTGAAAAGGTTGAGAAGGCAAAGATGACAGAGCAAGCGCGTGAAGTTGCTTTGAGGGAGATTGAAAGGCTTGAGAAGATGTCACCGCTTGCGCCTGAGGCAGCTGTCATAAGGACTTACCTTGATTGGCTCATATCGCTCCCATGGAACAAATACACCAAGGATAACATAGACATAGAGAAAGCGAGACGCATCCTTGATGAAGACCACTATGGCTTGAAAGATGTGAAAGAAAGGGTTATTGAGTTCCTTGCTGTGCGAAAGCTCTCAAAGGAGACGAAAGGTCCCATCTTGTGCTTCATCGGTCCACCGGGCACTGGAAAAACATCCGTTGGAAAGTCAATAGCGAGAGCAATGGGACGAAAATTTGTTCGTATCTCACTTGGTGGCATAAGGGACGAAGCCGAAATAAGAGGGCACAGGCGAACCTATGTTGGAGCGCTTCCGGGACGAATAATTCAAGCCATACGCACTGTTGGCGTAAAAAATCCTGTCTTCATGTTGGACGAGATAGACAAGATAGGTGTTGACTTCAGAGGGGATCCGGCAGCTGCTCTCCTTGAGGCTTTAGACCCGGAACAGAACCATGCATTCAGTGATCACTACATTGAAGTGCCGTTTGACCTATCAAAGGTTATGTTCATCTTGACTGGGAATGTGACTCATACGATTCCTCCAGCTCTCCTTGATAGGCTTGAAATAATCCACTTCCCAGGATACACCGAGTATGAAAAGCTCATGATAGCGCGCCATTTCCTCATTCCGAAGGGGTTGAAGAGTCACGGGTTAAAGCCATCCCATGTTAAGATCACCGACGAAGCAATTAAAACAATCATTCGCAACTACACCCAAGAAGCTGGCGTGCGTAACCTTGAGAGAGCGCTTTCATCAATCTTTAGGAAAGTAGCAGTTAAAGTAGCAAAGGGTGTGACGAAAACAATAACAGTAACACATAACCGAGTTGAGAAGTTCCTTGGTCCAAGGCAATATCTGTTTGGCAGAATGGAAGAGCAAGATGAAATAGCGATGGCAACAGCTTTGGCATGGACAGAGGGTGGAGGGGATATACTCTTTGTGGAAATACTCCTGAACGAGGGGGGCGGACAACTGTTTTTGACGGGGCAACTTGGGGATGTGATGCAGGAAAGCGCTCAAATCGCCGTCAGCTATGCGCGCTCAATAGCTCGCAGGATGAACATAGACGCTCGCTTCTTTGAAAAGACGGATATCCATATTCATGTCCCTGCTGGCGCCATCCAAAAAGATGGTCCTTCAGCAGGTATCGCTATGCTCGTTGCATTGGTATCAGCACTGACTGGCATACCAGTGCGTAGAGATGTTGGCATGACTGGCGAGATAACGTTGCGAGGGAAATTATTGCCAGTTGGTGGGATAAGAGAAAAGATACTTGCAGCTCACAGGGCAGGACTGAAAGAAGTCATCCTGCCAAAGGAGAACGAGAAGGATGTGCGTGACCTCCCTAAGGAAGTTATGCACGATCTCAAATTCCATTACTGCAAGACGGTTGAGGAAGCTTTAGCTATAGCGCTCACACATCGCCTACCGCAGGAAGTTCTGCAACGCCCAGTAGGTGTAGCGCATGAACAAATCCAGCAAGTTAGGGCTTAGTTGAACTATCAACGTTTTGAAGAAGGTCATTTTTGAAGAAGGTGCAAAAGTAGGATTGCGTGAGGGGGAGGATTAACAACAACATCAGGGTGAGTTATACTAATATTGACACAACCCCAAGATGAATGGAGGTGAAGAGGGATGTTGAGGCGTCTAATCTTTGAGAGTGAGGGGCAGACGCTGCTTGAGTATGGGCTGTTGGTTTCGTTGATTGCGCTCGTTTGTATCGCTATTGTGACGCTGCTTGGCGAGCGCATCCGAAACCTCTTCGTGACAGTTAATAACAGCATCATAACAGTATGAGCTTATGTGCGAGGGTAGACGGGTTGACAACATCATCAAAAGTGGTTATACTGATGATGACGCAACTACAGAATGAAGGAGGTGAGAAAGGATGTTGAAGCGTTTACTCCTTGAGAGCGAAGGGCAAACGCTGCTTGAGTATGGGCTGTTGGTTTCGTTGATTGCGCTCGTTTGTATCGCTATTGTGACGCTGCTTGGCGAGCGCATCCGAAACCTCTTCGTGACAGTTAATAACAGCATCATAACAGTATGAGCTTATGTGCGAGGGTAGACGGGTTGACAACATCATCAAAAGTGGTTATACTGATGATGACGCAACTACAGAATGAAGGAGGTGAGAAAGGATGTTGAAGCGTTTACTCTTTGAGAGCGAGGGGCAGACGTTGCTTGAGTATGGGCTGTTGGTTTCGTTGATTGCGCTCGTTTGTATCGCTATTGTGACGCTGCTTGGCGAGCGCATCCGAAACCTCTTCGTGACGGTTAATAACAGCATCATAACAGCATGAGCTTATGTGCGAGGGTAGACGGGTTGACAACATCATCAAAAGTGGTTATACTGATGATGACGCAACTACAGAATGAAGGAGGTGAGAAAGGATGTTGAAGCGTTTACTCCTTGAGAGTGAAGGGCAAACGCTGCTTGAGTATGGGCTGTTGGTTTCGTTGATTGCGCTCGTTTGCATCGCTATATTGACGCTACTTGGCGAGCGCATCCGAAACCTCTTCGTGACAGTTAACAGTAGCATTAAGACGGTCTAAAAGTTAGGTGACGACATAAAGGGGTGGCACCACATATGAAGTGGTGCCACTTCTTTTTGCTACCTCAATTGGTGTTCTCTTCAGCGTTCTCTTCAACGATTATTTCCAAACCGTCATCTGGGATGAATTGGCGAAGGTAATTCGCTGTTTCTGTGAGCTCCCTAAGGAGGACGCTTTCAGGCTTAGTTGATGGTGGAATTATTTCGGCGATGAGGAAAGTTTTTTCTGCGGGTGGCACATACGGTGCAAACGGTTGTTCATGGTAATGGGCATGCGAATATTTGAGTGCATCAATGACCTTCTCAATTCTGACATGCCCGAGTTTGTTATATTCCTCAGTGAAAGCCCAGTGACAGCTTGCATCTGGCGTTGTTTGCTGGATGTGAATCACTTCGGCGATTGCTCCAAATCGCTTTATCCATTCAGTGTAGTCAAGGTCTGGACCTTCTAACCCATAGTGCATACCAGCCTGATGCCCTGTGTCTATCGTGATTCTGACTGGGCATCCATCGTTATCCTTGTTTACCGCTATCAGAAACTCTTCAGCTTGCTGCATCGTCCACGGTATCTCACTTGGGATATACATTTGCTCGTTGTAGATCGCAGCGATGCCTTTTTGCTTACCGATGACAGCGAGCTGGCGGAACTGCTCGTATATGTTTTCAATGGCGATGCTTGTGCGCTTTGGGTCACTTAACACTTCAACCGATATTGCATCCCAGTGTCCACCTATTCTGTCCGTGCCCATCTCAAGGACTATGTCCATTGCCTCAATGATCCATTGCTTCATCCTTTCTCTCACCCTTTTATCACTGTGCGATAGCCCATGGAAGCGGTGTGTTGCCACACCCGTGTAATAGTCAGTTATGGTGACACCATATTTGTGTGCAGCTTCCCTTATCTTGCGAGCTGTCTCAAGTTGGTAGCTCTTATCACCATGGAAGAATGGGTCAAGGACATCAGCACAAAACTCGTGGTAGCAATATCCACACTCTTTCGTTAGGCGCATGAAGTTTTCCGGCTCTTCCCAACGCCTCGTCAGGAACGCACCGTTTATGCCAAAGTAGACCTTCACCACCCTTTTCACTTTTTTGTCCTTATTGTAGCTACCCATCTCTAATGCTCCTCACCTCCCCATCTCCTGTCCACCATCAACATTTATTGCCTCTCCTGTGATATACGAAGATTCATCGGAAGCCAAGAAAACAACAGCGTTGCAAACATCATCGTATGTGCATCCTCGCTTCAGTGGAACTTGCTCCTCATACTTCCTTCTAACCTCCTCAGGAGTTATACCCCACCGCTTCGCATATTGCTCATACAAGCTTCTCACCCAGAGTGGTGAGTCAAGCAAGTTTCCTGGGCAGACTGCGTTCACTCGCACACCGTATGGAGCCAGTTCAAGCGCCAAACTCTGAGTCAACCCTATACCGCCAAACTTGCTTGATGCATATGCCGAGTTTTTGTAACTCCCCTTCTTACCGCTCTTTGAGTTTATCTGGATAATGACACCGCTCCTTTGCTCAATCATCACTTTGGCGACATGCTTTGCACAAATCATGTATCCGACAAGGTTAACATCAATAACGCGTTTCCATGCTTCAACATCAAACTCGGTTATCGCACCTGAGATGAGTATCCCAGCGTTTGCAACAAGTATATCTATTCGCCCAAACTCATCAAGAGTTCTTCTGACCATTTCTTCAACATCGCTTTCCTTTGTCACATCAACCTTTACTCCTATCGCTTTAACACCGTAGCGTTTTTTAATCGCCTCTGCAACTGCTACTGCTCCAACTTGATTTATGTCAGCTACGACTACATTTGCGCCTTCCTGTGCTAACCTCATAGCGATTGCTTCTCCAAGCCCTTGTGCTGCACCGGTTACAATGGCTACCTTTCCTTTAAGCCTTTTGGGTGTTTCAAGTTGTGCAGTAATGAACGGACCTCTTGACTTCAGCTCTTCCTCGTCAGCCGGTTCAACTTTCAAGAAGCACCGAAGCAGTTCATCTTCTGCTTCTTTTGTCCAGCTACCATCTGGTGCGAGTTTTGAAGCCACATTCGGGAGACGATCTTTCAATTCCGAAATTGGCATAAGCTCAATATCAATGTGTGGGAATATGACTATCTTCCCAGGGAAGCGACCTTCCTCGGCAGCCTTTATCGCCTCCCAAACTGCTTTTATCCCTCCTATCGCTGCCACGGACATGTTTGGGCGTATCTCACCTCGTTCCGTCTTTGAGAGTGCGACAACTAAATCGGCAATACTTGAGCCACTGCTCCCAACATACCTTTGCCCTCGCATGTATATGCCTGTTACATCAAGCCTCACCTTTGTCCCCTTCGGGAGACCAGCGAAGAGGTTCATGAAGCCGTTTTCACCGAGCCATCGTTGTGCATCTTCAATCAACTTGGGTATGGGTGCTAAGAGGATAATGTCGTCAAATCCTTTATCCCCAACTGCATTTCGTAGCTCTGTATCAAACCTTTCACCGAGCTCCTTCGGGTTCAGCAGTAATAGCTCAACATTTGCTTTCTTTGCTTTCTCCAAATATCGCTCCTTGCAGTATGACAAGCGTGAGCTATCAATATCTGTTGCGACTATGAGCCTCGGTGGCTCTTTTGAATCAAGCGCACGCAGTAGGTGCATTTGTCCCATCGGACCGCCGACGCCGATGATATACATTGCACCGCCACCTTTTGGCTCACTTCCTCGCACAGATATGTAGCCGTGTGAGATATCAAGGCTTTTTGTTCCGACCATAAGGATGCCATCATAGTGTATTCGTCCAACATCTACTTCGGCTGGCTCATTCATCGGCTCAGATGCAACGATGTTCAAAACGCCGTTTTTAGCGAGGCATGAGAACGCCTTTGATATAGCTTCTGCCGAACCACTACCGAGGACAATAACATCATCAAATCCTCTCCCGTCCGATTCCTTGCTCACAAGCTCATCAACATCAATCTTCTCAAGCGTATCCGTTTCAACGAATGGTATACCAAGAGCCCTTGCTCGCTCCCTTATCAAAAGCTTTATTCTCCCCTGAAGCCCTGTTGCTACGATCTTCCTTGGATGCTTATTTCGCTCAATACCTTCGCTTAGCTCATATTGATCAAACTTTGCATTGCTTGTCCCGATGAACCAACATATCCCATCGTTTTTAATTCCGTCCCTTGGTTTGATTGAGTATGAAGCCTCAACGCAAGCCCAAGGTTCCGTAAGGGCTGCTTCTGCATATCCGCACTCATCTTTGACTGGTATCAGGTAACAGCCATCGTCGCCGTAGAGTATCTCTTTGCCAATGATGCAATACTGCTCGTATCCGCCGGGGAGGACATAACCATAAGCCAGTCCAACACCTTTGTAGTAAATATCCGCCTGGACAATGTATCGCTCACCAACTTTGAATCTATCCCTGAGCTTCTCCCCAACTGAGACGATGGTCAAAGAAACTTCATGCCCCGGCGTTATCGGTTCTTTTGAGAGGTCTCTCCCATACAAGCGTGGGTGTTTGCCTCCGAGGTTGATTATCTTTACGTCGCTGAAGCAAACACCAACAGCGTCTACGCGTGCGAGCAGTTCGTTATCCGCATGCTTTGGCAAAGGTATTTCTTCGGGCAGCTTGTCCTTGCCGAAATTCTCCATGCCAGGACCATGTAGCAACCATGCCAGCATGTTCTTAGGCAATTTATGTTTCGCCGAACGATAAATTTCAAGCACATCTTCCAATCCCTTATCCTTTTCCTCTGCCAATTGCATTTCCATCACTCCTTCTCAAATATGAGCTTCTGCCGATACTTTTCATCAGGGCGAGTATAAATGCGCTTCACTTGCTCCTCGCTTAAGAAGCGAGGTCCCCCGAGAATGTATGTGCCGAGGAGTATCTTCGCTATTTTGACCCACATGATTGTTATCGTTTCCACCTCTTTAGGTGTTGAGCCAAGCGCTATAAGCCCGTGGTTTTCAAGCAAGATTGACTTTGGTGGTTCACCATATTTTTCAAGATGCTCGTTTACGCCCCTTTGTATTGCTTTTGCGAGTTCAAGCCCCGGATCTGCATACTCAATGTAAACTGGCTCTATGCCACAGCAAACTATTGCCTCAGGAAACATGTGTCCGCTAAATGCCTCTCTACTCCTAACAGAGCAAAGTATTGAGTTGAGCGCAACTGGATGTGTGTGCCCAACAAACTTCACATTCGGCAGGCACAGCAAAAACGCATGAAACATTGTCTCAACAGATGGCTTATATTTGCACGATGGATCTGCTTTCGCTTCATTTAGGCACTTTTCAATTTCTTCGTCCGATAGGTGCTCATAGGTGAGCATCTCAAGGACTGGTTCGAAGTTGACCTCAACAAATCCCTCACCAGTTATATCGGAGAGTGAGAAGCCACTCGCTTTCACATAAAACGAGTTTTCGTCAATCTTGGCCGATGTGTTTCCCTCGCCCAAAACTACATATTCTCGGTTTGGCTCGCCGAGCGCCCTTGACATGCTTACGAGTTGTTCAAGCACAGCCCTCTTCAATTGGGTTTTGTTCATGCATGTTCACCTCAACGATTCCAAAGTCACCAACACAAATGCCACATCTATTATTAGTCACAACCGAGCAATGTTCACTAACTTTAATGAATGCCATCGTTGCGCTTGATGCGCTATGCTTCTCAAATCGGGTTTTGGTTTAGACAGGTTTTAATCTACGCCTTGAAGTGAGCAGGGAAAGGAGAGGTAGGTAATGATGAAGCTCGCAATATGCAATGAGATGTTCGTCGGATGGGATATTGAGAGGGTTTTTGAGTTCGCAGCGTCCATCGGTTATGAAGGTGTTGAGATAGCCCCTTTCACGCTCGCTGATGATGTGCGTGAATTATCAAAGGCAAGACGAAACCAGATTAGGTCTTCGGCTAACTCTTTTGGAATTGAGGTCGTCGGTTTGCATTGGTTGCTCGTCAAGCCAGAAGGGTTGCACATACACTCACCTGATGAATCTGTGCGCAAGCGAACGGAAGACTACCTCAAAGCCCTGATTCACTTTTGTGCCGACATAGGTGGGCGAATAATGGTTTTTGGGTCGCCAAAGCAGAGAAGATTGATTGAGGGCGAAAGTTATACTGATGCGTGGGAAAGAACCGTGCGCACATTCTCAAATGTGATGTCGGAGGCAGAAAGGTGTGATGTCACCATATGCATAGAAGCGCTTTCACCAAATGAGACTGACTTCATCAACAGCGTGCAAGAGGCAATTAAGCTTGTTGAGTCAGTCTCGCATCCGAACTTCCAGCTCATGGTTGATGTTAAAGCAATGCTTAGTGAGGGGCGCCCAATTGAGCAACTCATTTTTGAAGCTGCACCGTATTTGAAGCATGTGCATGTAAACGATGCAAACATGCTTGGTCCGGGCATGGGGGAAACGGATTACAGACCAATAGTTAAAGCTCTCTCCGAGATAGGCTACGATGGTTTTTTGTCTGTTGAAGTGTTTGACTTCTCACCGGGCGCTGAAAACATTGCAAGGCAGTCAATCGCTTACTTGCAAGAGGTCCTCTCGGAATATGGCTTGCGCAGTTGAACCACTTGGTGAAGCAGTTGAAGCATTTGTAAGCGTCCAAGGCGAAGGTATATTCGTTGGAGTGCCAACAGCATTCATAAGGCTCTCTGGTTGCAACAGGCGTTGTGCTTATTGTGATACAAAGTATGCATGGGAAACACCGAATGAGGTGCTCATACGAAGACCATTCTCAAGCGATGTTATAAAGCAGCTTAAAAACCCAGTATCGGCAAACGAGCTTTTGGAAGCTTTTGTGAGCTCTTTTGAGCGTGCCAGCTTCATCCGCCATGCCTGCGTTACTGGTGGTGAGCCACTCTTGCAACCTCATTTCTGTAGGGCGCTTTTGAAGAACCTTAAGGGTAGAGGTATGTTCACCATCCTTGAGACACAGGGCGACCTCTTTGAGCCTCTCCCGAGTTTGATCCAATACACTGATGCTGTATCAGCCGATGTAAAATTGCCCTCAACCACCGATGAGCCATTGAACTGGGATGAGTTGAAGCGGACCTTAAAGCTATGTGTTGGCGAAGGGAAACTCATATACACAAAGCTCATCGTCACTCACGATATAGACATGGGTGAGGTTAAGGAGGCAGCGAAGCTCATCGCAGGTGTTGATGTGAACATCCCTCTTGTCATACAACCAGTTACGCCTTCAACCGGTGTGAAGCAGCCTCCGAACATTGATTTGGTTTGGCGTGTTGTTTGTGTTGTTGGAGAGCTTCTAAAGGATATCCGCGTCATACCGCAAGTGCACCGAATACTAAAGTTACCGTAACGCATGCACTGGTTGAGGTCGCTTGCCCATAGCATATGTTGTGTTTTGACTCCACAATGAAGTATGAGGATGCTAAATGAATGCTCTGGAGGCAAATTGGAGATGCTTGCCTTAAGGTGTCCAAGGTGTGGCACGGTCGTATACGAGGGGCATTTTACATTCCCTGTTTGTCACATATGTCATGAGAACTTGAGGAAATGTCGCTACTGCAAGCACTATAGAGGTGAAGGGATCAAATGTGTTGGTGCTAAAGAAGCCCCGGTTGTAAGTGGTGAAGATGTGCGTGATTGTGATTGGTATGTTTCAACGCTCACCATATCACCGTTGCGAGTGATGCCGAAGGAGAGCGCCATCGCCTGCATACTGACGAGCCTTATCCTCAGCATAATCGTTGTGGTTTTAAGCCTACTCCCACAACCAAGGGGAAATTTGACAGAAGCAACGATTACCTGTCGTGGGCATGTAAGGAAAGGGGAATTGCTCACCGTAACGCTCGTTAAGCCAAAAGCAAAGGGGACTAATCCAGCAAGGTTCCACATAATCATACCTGCCGATGTGCTCAATGCTTTCTCAATACGCTCTATTTCACCACCACCTAAAAAGAGCATTGAAGCCAATGGCAGTATAACATGGACATATGACATGACAGAGGTTAAAAGCGACTCACTCGTGTTGCGTCTCACGATGCAACCAGCGAAGGAAGGGGCTCACAATATGCGCTTTGAAGTGGTTGAAGAAGACACCTTCGGAAATGTAGCAAGGAGAGAAATACTTACTCGGCAAGTGTTAGTTACGGAGGGGAAAAGGAGCATACAGCAACGCCTTTTCCTCCTCGCCACAGTGGATAGACTAATATTTGGAGTTGACTCAATGAGGTGATAGGAAATGCGTAGGTATGATTTGCATAAGCCAAGTGTGCAAGAACTCGTTATGAAGATAAGGCGCGAGTTTAACAAAGCCAACTTGGACATATCTCGCCTTGAGGTGGTCAACTACGGTGGCACGATCAACCTTTACGGGTTTGTTGTAAGGGCTAAAGGTGATAAATCGCAAGAGAGCGTCCGCGATAGGTTTAATAGAGTTGTTGAGATTATACGCAGGATGCCCGGAGTAAAAGATGTCGTAAGCTATGTGCGCATTCGTGAGACTTAGTTTTTGAACCCTCACATTCGCTCCCTCAGTCCAAGCTTAAAGGAAGCATTTGAAGAGCTTCATTAAGGTATCAACTTTTGTTGCCTCGCTTGTGTCCAACATTGGAGGATACAGAACGGAGTTGTAGCACGAAGCATGAGAACGCATCTGATACTCAAGCAGATTAAAGCCGAGGCGATAGGGGAGTTTATAGTGCTATGGATGGAATCACAATCGTAAGTGAAGAGCAAAAAAGCAACGAAGGTGTGGCATCAAGGGAAACGAATGTTCCGCATGCCCTCACCAAACTGAACTCTATCTCTTATGAATGCACGAAACGCATGATTGACATATTTGGCTCTTTGATCCTCGTGTTCATCTCCCTTCCATTCATGCTCCTTATAGCCCTTTTGATAAAGCTTTCTTCGCCTGGACCCGTGCTGTTCCGTCAACCAAGATATGGAAAAGATGGGAAAGTCTTTCTGCTATACAAGTTTCGGACGATGTTCGTCGGCGCTGAAAAGATGAGGGCATCTTTATGGGCTATGAGTGACATGGAAGGAGGATTTAAGCTTCGTCGGGATCCGAGGGTAATACCTTTTGGTATGTTTTTGCGCAAATATAGTTTGGATGAATTGCCACAGCTCTTCAATGTCTTTAAAGGGGAGATGAGCTTAGTTGGACCTCGCCCTCATCCGCTTGATGAATTTGATCCATCAAACCCAACACACCGTGAGATATTGAGCATCAAGCCGGGGTTAACATGCATCTGGCAAGTGAGTGGACGCAACTTGCTAAGTTTTGATGAGTGGGTGAAGCTTGATCTCTACTATGTGCGAAATCGCTCTCTCATCCTTGATTTAGCTATACTCGCAAAGACTATCAGGGCTGTTATCACTGGTTACGGAGCTTTCTAAGCAGGCTTTAAGACAACCCCAAGCGCTTGGTCAGGATGCTCAATCAAAAGTTCGCACGCCCTTTCTGCTTCATCTAATGGAAATTCGTGTGTGATAAGGCGACGAACATTCAACCTACCATCCGCAATCAGTTTGATGATTAGTTTCATGTTTGAGCGTGTATCCCAACGGATGAATACAGGTGGATAGTTTGCTCCTCTCTCCCATGCCTCATCGTGATACCCAGGACCAGTTCTTGAAGAGGCTCTTATATCCATGTTGCCAAATGGAACTGGGAAGTTAAGGCTTGCACTGCACCCTCCAACTACTACAATCCTTCCCATCTTGTGTGTGTCTGGAGCTGTTTTCATCATCTGTTGAAGCAATGAAAATGTCTCAGTTGCATCGCCACCGAATGCGATGAACCCACAATCTATGCCGAAGCCCTCAGTGAATTTAAAGGCTTCCTCAACAGCGTTTTTGTTTTGTAAGTTCACAACATAATCTGTGCCAAGCTCTTTTGCTGTGTTTAGCCTCATTGGAATCCTATCAAAAGCGATGACGAAAGCCCCGCACAACTTAGCGAGCTGGCATATAACTTGCCCGATTATGCCTAAGCCGAACACAGCCACATATTCGCCTAACTGTAGTTCTGCCCTCCTTATGGCTTGCAATGCTGTAGATGCAAGGTGGACGAATGATGCCTCTTCATGGCTTACATGTTCTGGTATTGGGACACATAGGTTCTTCGGCACAACGGCGTGCGTCGCATGTAACGCATATCCAGCACCCATGCATGCAACGCGAGCACCTACCTCAAACTCATCACACTCATCACCTTTTGCTATAACGATGCCAGAGTTGCTATAGCCAAAAGGCTGTGGTGCCTGATGTGGTTGTGGGTTTTTCCTCCGCGAGAGTATACTTCCAATCTCTGTTCCCGGGCTTATGAGAGATGCATAAACTTTGATTAGTAGCTCTCCTCTCCCGATAGTTGGTATATCTCCTTCCTCAACGGCGACGCGCCCATCACCTGTTATAGCTGCGTATTTGCGTTTGCTCTGCACTTTTAATCCACCTCCAAATTGTTAACGAAGTGACATATGCAATTAGTAACAAAACCGAGAACATGCTCACATACAGCCCAAGCAGGTAAGGTGTTGGCAAGTAAGCCCAGAGGACGCTTCTATTATTTTTGCTTACCACAACCATCCTCGCAGCAGGATGCATATAGACCCAATTTGCCTCGTGCCCATCTACGAATGCTTTCCATCCACTCCATGCTGCATCAATGAGGTAATGGAAAACTCGTGTATAGCGTGAGCGTGGCAGGATGCACAGGACAATATTGGGGTTTGGATGAGGTTTTATGTGTGCTTCCTTGTAATCTTCCCTCGGTGGAGTGGGGAAGCGCATCATTTCAAGTATGGGGAGTGAAAAAAACTCAGGCGATATAAAAGCTCTCGGAAGTGAGCTTTTAAGTTCGCTTACCTCAAACTTCAAATCCGAGATAAGCGCCTCATGAAGTGAATCACTTGAGCGCCATTTCACTGGGTAAGCCCTAATGATGTAGCGAACAGCGAGCCATTTCAACACCCCTTCTTCATCTCGCCATTGTCTCAGCCATCTAACATATTCCGACGGCTTAAGTGGATCGTATCCCTGAGCATTCATAAGCTTGAACTGTATATGCAGATTTGGCACGAGCCCTTCTATAAGTTTGAGCAAGTCCTGCTTCATCTTCTTGGTGTGCGGATAACTTGTGTAACTGATGAACGCAAACCAGCACCTTTTTATGTCATCCTCATCCATGTAAATTCGTTGGCTAAGTCGGTTGATCTTCCCAACGAGATACTGTGGCAGTGTTGGTCTTGTCCATGGTATCGTTTTCACGAACGGATTTATGTTGCTGCCAGCAATGAGCAGTTCACAGGCTATCAGGAATGGTAACGCTAAAGCTACAACGTTTGATGCAAGTTTGCGTTGGAAAGCTGTAGCAAGTGTGAGGAGCAAAGAAAAAGCGATTAAGAAGCACGCTGCCGAAAGGAACGAGCACGAAAAAAACACCGCAGCAGCTTCTCTGACCATGTGCAATTCGGACTCGGGTATAACGAGTGCACCTACGTTAACAGCAGTGTCAAACAGCGCTTTGAACAGCCTCCCAAATGTGTGTGACTTCAATATGGCAAGAGAGAACGCGAGGAAGGAGAGGGCACACAGCACTGCAAGATACCTAAGCGTTTTAAGTTTGTGCAACCTGTGATGGTGTAAGTCATCAATTAACTGTTGTGCCCCTATAGCTGATAAGATGGCTAATGCGAAGACAGCCCATAGGGAAAACCTTGCTGGTGCTCTTATGGTTGAAAACAATGGTAGGTGTTCATAAAGCCATGCGTAAATTGGTATGAAACGCCCAAGGGAAAGCACACATCCAGCGATAATAGTTGCGAGTAGTATAAGACGCATTCCGTTACTTCTACTGCTATGCAACCCATATACAGCCAATGCAGTTGTAAGGATACCAACATGCACCGACACATCCCAGTAGTTGCCTACACCCCAGTAGAAGCCCTTTCCTGGGTGACCAAACATGTTCGGTATGAAGAGCGTAAACAACTGCCATGGTGGAATTGACAGCAGGGTAGCTTCATAAAATGGCACTTTATAGTGAAGTGACTTCTTTAGCAATTCCAACTGTGGAAGCCATTGTGCAGCTGTTAATGCGCATGCCATGATGAGTGATGTGAGTGCAAGCGTCGCATAGCGCAGTATCCCGAAGGAGCCATTGTGCACATATGCTCTTGCGAACCCCCAGATGATTGCGAGCAAGACACATAAAACCCATACTTGCGTATGTCCACAGAGCAAGGCAATTGCGCTCACGATTGCAAGTAAGATTGCGTAGACGCTTTTAAGCCTTAGTGAAAGTAGTTCCGATGTGAGCATCATGAGAGGAAGCCATGAAAGGGTGTATTGGAGGCTTGGAAATTGCACATGCCCCAACACGAAACTGCTCAACGAATATGCGATGGCGCCAACCATTGCTGCTACAGCTGAACAGCCAATGCATGAGAAAAACGCATATGAGAACCATCCACAGAGGAGCGTGTGGAAGAAAGCCAAAAATGTTACAAGGTAGTGTGATGGTATAAGTATGCCCAACCAGTTGAAAGGGTAAAAGAGAGCTGACTGCCCATTAGCCAAGAATGGCATCCCACAGTAGGCGTATGGGTTCCAAAGTGGTATGTAACCATGTTTGAAGCACTCCGATGCGAATGAGCGCCATGGTATGAATTGCAAAATGATGTCTCCGTAAAACAGTGACCCCCCTCTAAAGAACGGCGCGAAAGGCAATGTCAGCACTACTGTGATGGCAGCGACAGCAGTTAGATGTGTGCTGAACCATTTCGCATTTACTCGCACGCCTACTTGAGCACCTTCTTTAATTTGCAGTGATGGTTGTTTTGCACCAGAACAAAATCTCAGCGCCCAAGCCATTCAGTTGGAGCGTAGTCATCGGTCAAAACAGGCACATCTTCAAGATTGAGTTTTTTGGTATACAAGTCCATCGCTCTTTCAACGAACAACGGTATCTTAACTTTCTTCCCTGCAAGCAACCTTGCTTTAGCAGCTATATCCTCTCGCGAGAGGTCCATCTGTTTTACTGTTGCAATCAACATGATGTTACGCTCTCCATAAAGCCAAGGTCTCTTTCTGTATTCAACGGGGAAGATGAAGAGTGAAGGGAAAACAGATGCCACTGTCTTGATGAAGGAACGTGCGGACTTTGAACGGCTCCCTTCAAGAGAACCTATCAAGTTATACGCCAGTATGCCTTCGCTTGTTAGGCGCTTTTTTGCGAGCTCAAAGAACTCTTTTGTAGCGAGATGGAAAGGAACGCTCAGCCCATACTTCGTTGCTGTGTATGCGTCCATCATTATGAGGTCATATTTCATGTTGGTGCGCCTTAGAAACATCCTTCCATCATCAATGAAGACTTTCATGCGCTCATCCTCTTTGAAGTTAAAGAACTTTATAGCGACATTGCGCACCTCTGGGTCAATTTCAACAACATCAATTTGCAAGTCTGGGTAGTCACGCCTGAAACGCATTGGAACTACACCACCACCAAGCCCAACCATGAGCACCCGTTTTATGTTCTGGTTGAAGATGAACGCCAGGTGGAAGTAATCGGTATACGGAAAGACACTCCTTTCAGGGTCTGACATATCAATTGCGCTCTGGTATGTAGCACCAAAACGCAGTATGCGAACGCTTCCGATTTGCTCAACGATGATGTGGTGGTATGCTGAATCTTTCTCATAAATGATTTTGCACGGTGACGATGTCGGAAGCAAAAGAAGAAAAGTCAACGAGACTACAAACACATGTGCCAGTTTCTTCCTGAGCAGTTCGTAGATGATTGTGGTTATCCCAGCAAAAAGCATAGTAGCTGCGAGAAGGTTCAATATTGAACTGACTGGCATGAAAGGTATTAAAAGGAAGCCAGCTGACAAAGTCCCCGAAAGGCTTCCGATGGTTGATGCTGCATAGACCCTCCCTGCCACTCTCCCTGCAGACTCATGTGAGCATATCAAGAGCCTTATGCAATATGGGCTTACAGCACCAAACAGAATGCTCGGGAAGATGAATAGTAAGGAAGCAGCAAGCAATGGACCAAGCTGACCCGCAATGAAGTTATCTGCGATCCACAGGCACAGTTTTCGCCCAAAGGCTTGTATGAGGACAATTGAAGGGGTGCCAAAAAGCAACACTAATGCTAAGCCAAAAGCTTTCGGGTATTTGTCAGCAAACAACCCTCCAATGTAGCTCCCGATAGACCAACCAAGTAGGAAGACGGATATAAGGCTTGCCCAAACATTGACACCACTCCCGAAAGCTGGTGCCATAACTCTTGAGCCAACAATCTCAAGAGCCATCCCAACACCACCAGAAATGAACGCAACGAGATATAACATGCTACCTCATCCTCCTTAACTCTCCTCAAGTTTAGCTTTCGGCTGATGCTATAAAATTTGACGACGCTCAAAACCAAAGATGCCTCATGCGTAAGTTTGATGTATCAAAAGCCGGTTTATCAGGCATTGTTCCTTTTGTTCTTTTGAGCGCCACAGGGTTGTGTGTGAAAAGCGTTATCAAAAATCACCCGGTTGATTTGTGTGGCAAGCTTTTTTAGATGAAGTTTCTGGTTGTAGTATGCCAGCAGTGAAAAGCACGAATAAAGCGGATGGAGGGTGAAGTGTGATGATACATCCAGAATCACTTGAGCTGTTGCGCTCGCTTCTTGAGACACCCAGCCCATCTGGATACGAGGAAGCAGTTCAAGAGATCGTATTTGAGTGGGCTTCAAAGTATGCCGACAATGTTAGGAAGGATGTGCATGGGAATGTCATTGCTGAGCTCAACCCATCAGGGCATCCGAGGATAATGCTCGCGGGGCATTGTGATCAAATCGGATTAATGGTTCAGCACATTGACGATAATGGGTATCTCTTCTTGAGCACGATAGGTGGCATGGATGTAGCAGTGTTAATCGGTCAAAGGGTGGTCGTATGGTCGAAGAAAAATGGGAAGCTCGTTGCGGTGCACGGTGTCATTGCAAGGAAGCCAATCCACTTGCTTCCTGAAGCTGAGAGGGAGAAGCTGCCGAAGGTGAACGAGTTATGGGTTGACATAGGAGTAAGGAGCAGGCGTGAAGCTGAGAGGCTCGTCTCAATAGGAGACCCTGTTACATTTGAGTTGAAGTTTCAGATGTTACGAAACAATGTTTTTTGTGCAAGTGGTCTTGATGACAAAGTTGGCACATGGGTTGTTATGGAGACGCTGAGGCTACTATCGGGTAAAAAGTTTGATGCTGCCTTGTTTGCTGTCTCAACAGTTCAGGAGGAGTTGGGCTTGCGTGGTGCACGCACGAGCGCTTTCGGGATAAACCCGCATGTTGGGATCGCTGTTGATGTCACCTTCGCGAGCGACCACCCAGAAATTGATAAAAGACAGGTTGGTGATATAAAGCTTCACAGAGGTCCAGTCATCTACAGAGGTCCAAATATCAACCCGAAAGTGTTTGAGATGCTCGTTTTAACAGCAAGACGGAAAGGTATACCGTTCCAAATTGCTGGCATCTCAAGGGCTACTCCCACGGATGCAAATGCTATCCAAATCACAAGGGCAGGTGTGGCTGCAGGCTTGGTGAGCATACCGAACAGATATACTCACAGCCCGGTTGAGGTCGCCTCGCTAAGCGATTTGGAAAATGCAGCAAAGCTACTTGCAGCATTTATCCAAGAGGTAAAACGCGACACGGATTTCACACCTTGATGTGCTTTTTGCTTTATCATCAGCTGTGGCAGAGCGAACTATCGTTTGCTAAAATAGTGCATGGAGGTGAAGGGGCAAAAACTACAGTCAACGCATATGACTGTCGTTTGGTGAAGTGTCATATGTTCTGCAGGATCAAAGAGAGAACTTAGGAGGTGAAAGAACATGCGTGGTGCTTTAGTGGCGATGGTTGTCGGCGTTATATGTGTGGTGGCAGGGGTGGTGCTGATCATCGTGTTCTGGGAGCAGTTCAAGACGATGTTCTGGGGAGCGCTTGGTCCGGTGGTTCTGCTTGGTGGGCTACTGCTTGCTGCGATTGGTTGGAGTGAGTATGAAGCTGCAAAGCAATGGCAGGAGGCAACAAGCCAAGCCGCAAAGGTTGAGACAAAACCCTCTCAGGAAGCCCCTGCACAACCAGAACAGAAGACCGAACAAGCAGCACCCGAACAGCAAGCAACGGAGCAACAAACAACAGAGCAACAAACAACAGAACAGCCACAGGAAAGTTAAGCGAACTTAAGTTCATAAGTTGCAGTGGACGATGTAGAAGGGGAGGCAGTTTGCCTTTACAAACCACTGTTGAAGTGCAACCGTCAGTGGTAGTGTGCTGTATGGTTGGCGCATCCCAAAAGCAGTCTATTAATTCACGCATCATTTCTCTGGCATGATGGTATATTTATGTTCACGGTGTGAATCGCTTTTAGGTGGGTGAACAGATCAATGGCAGAAAATATGGCTCACGGTGGTTCTCCGGTTGAAGTTGCAGCTCACCTTGTTCTTCAGCTTGCTGTCATACTCGCTACAGCAAAGCTGTTTGCGGAGGCTTTTGAGAGGTGGTTAAAGCAACCGCCAGTCCTTGGTGAGCTTGTTGCTGGCATGCTTATAGGACCTTACGCTTTAGGCAAGTTCATACCCGGCATAAATGGTCCTCTCTTCAGACCTATAGAGGGTGTTGTGCCCATTTCAAACGAGCTTTGGAGCGTAGCACAGCTTGGTGCTGTCATATTGCTCTTCCTTGTTGGGTTGGAGACTGACTTGAGTTTGTTTCTGCGATACGCTGGCAAGGCGTTGTTTGTCGCAATTGGTGGGGTTTTGTTCCCGTTCTTCTTTTCCAATGCTTTAACGGTCTGGCTTGGTTATGCCGATAGTTACCTTCACCCATCGGCTCTTTTCATGGGTGCTGTTTCAACTGCTACATCCGTAGGGATAACAGCAAGGGTGCTGTCCGAGTTGCGTAAGCTCAATGTGCCAGAAGGTGTAACGATACTTGCAGCTGCTGTCATTGATGATGTGCTTGGCATAATAGTGCTCGCCATAGTCGGCAGTCTTGTAGCTGTTGGAAAGATAGAACCATTGCAACTATGCGCTATTGCCATTAAGGCGTTTGGCATTTGGGTCATTCTAACAGCCTTAGCCATAGTGATAGCACCAAAGTTAGTTCGCTTCTTAAGGCTCTTCAACTCTGAAGGTGCGACATTGGTATTAACTGTCTCACTCTGTTTCCTCATTTCGTCGCTCATGGAGTCGTTTGGGTTGGCGATGATAATCGGTGCATATGCGCTTGGGTTGGCTTTCTCAAGGACAGAGGCTGCAAGGCATATTGAAGAAGCTGTTAGGCAAGTTGCTCATATACTTGTGCCTATATTTTTTGTGGTGATGGGCATGCTGGTTGATTTTGAACGCATGCTTACGGCTCTTCTCTTCGGCTTTCTATTGACATTGCTTGCCATCTTGAGCAAGGTTGGTGGCTGTGGTTTTCCTGCCCTTCTTTCTGGCTTCAATTTGCTTGGGGCTTCACGAATAGGTTTTGGTATGATGCCGAGAGGCGAGGTAGCACTTATTATCGCAGGTGTTGGTTTAGCTAAAGGCGCAATCAACCTGCAGGAGTTCGGTGTGGCTATAATGATGACATTCGTGACTACACTCCTTGCACCTATATTGCTCGTGCCACTCTTTAAAGCCGAAAGCAGTGGGTTGAGAACAGCTCAGGTGAAGAGGTGAAAAAACATTGCAAGGGAGACCTGAGGAACTTAAAACACTGCTGCCAACTTGGTTGATACAAACGATTGAAGAAGAGCTTCAACAGTTGTTGCACGAACAAGGGTATGTGCGTATGGTTGAGGAGTTAGGGGAGGTGAGTGGCGCAGAAATAATCGAATGGGTAAAAGAGGGGCAGGAACTTGAGAGCATTTGCTTAACCATACGACCGCATGGTGATGTATCTTCTCTCGTTGAAGTGAGTTGGACATCACTGAGGTCAAAAAATATATTTTTGCTTGCAGTCCTTAAAGTGCTCAGGACATGCATAAGCTCAGTTATAGCATTGGATAAGAGGTTTGAGCAAACTTTTTCTAACGTGCTGAGCGATGTTGATTCTTTGGCTTCAATCATCTCTGCGGAGCTTTGAATGGCGACAGCTTTGTGCATTCCAAGGACGTAAATGGTAATTGGAAGGTGAGCAGAGCATGCCCAAGATGAGTGAAGTAGTGAAGACGCTACCATGGCTGGATGCCAAAGAGCTTTCCATATGGCACGATGAGGATGGGGAACTGTGCATGACCTATCGTGGGAAAACATATAAGCGCATCAAACCGGTGCGTCTGTTCCCGTTGACAGCAAAGGAACGTATGATCAGCATCTTTAGCGAGGACGGGAAGGAAATAGGCATCATCAGGGAGATGAAGGAGCTTGATAGGAAGTCAAGGGAAGCGCTTAGCAAGGAACTGTCGGAGCGATACTTCATACCGAAGATACTTCGCATAAACTCAATCAGGGTTGAGTTTGGTGTTTCAAAGTGGGATGTGGATACAGACCATGGTAGAAGGCAATTCACGGTTCGTGAGAGGAACGATGTTCAACTTATCTCGACTAACAGGGTGCTCATAATAGATTCCGATGGCAATCCATACGAGATACCGAATTACCTTACCTTGGATGCTCACAGCAAAGCCTTGCTTGAAGAGCAGCTCTGATGTGGTCAACTAAGTTTCATAAGAGGGGTGTGCTTAACCGTGTCCGCAAAGCAAAGGAGCAGCGAAGTCGAGGCGAAGCGAAAAAGACAAGGAAGAGCTAAGCGACCCAAGGTTGTTGAAGTGCCGAAGGAAAAGAAGAAGGTCGTGCAAAAGATAATTAGGCGCCTGAAGAAACTCTATCCAAATGCTACAACAGCATTGCGTTGGTCAAATCCGCTTGAGCTACTTGTCGCTACAATACTTTCAGCACAATGCACTGACGAACGAGTTAATCAAGTCACGCAAACGCTTTTCCAAAAGTATCGCACTGCCAAAGATTACGCTGATGCAGATTTGAAGGATTTGCAAGAGGAGATAAGACCGACAGGCTACTATCGTCAAAAGGCTAAAAAGTTAAAGGAACTTGGCAAGGTGCTTGTTGAGAAATACGGTGGGGAAGTCCCTTCGGACATGGATGAGATGCTCAAGCTTCCCGGTGTTGCAAGGAAGACAGCAAATGTTGTTCTGGGCACTGCATTCGGCATACCATCTGGCATAGTTGTAGATACGCATATGCAGCGTGTTTCTCGCAGGATCGGTCTCACAAATCAAAAGAACCCAGAGAAGATAGAGCTTGAACTTATGCAACTTGTTCCAAGGAAGCATTGGATCTTCTTCAGCCATGCCATGATTTGGCATGGCAGACTTGTATGTCAGGCTCGTAAGCCAAAGTGCGATGAGTGCACCTTAAGCGATATATGCGAAAAACGGATTTAACAGCTTTAAGGCGATAGCGTGTTTTTCTTCTCGTCAAACTATGATAAGCTTGGCACCTTGCCAAGGCACTTAGTTAGGATTGGGGAGGGTGAGTGAAGATGCCAAAGCGAACCTATCAACCAAAGAAAAGGCGTAGAAAGAAAGTTCACGGTTTCCTTGCGCGTATGAGCACGCCCGGCGGAAGGAATGTCATCAAGAGGAGAAGACGAAAGGGTAGAAAACGCTTGACAGTGTAAAGATTGGGGTAGAATGGTGGGCTTTGTGATGGCTCGCATCCTGCCAGTTGGTAAAAAAGGCGAAAACAAGTTCCCAAGGTCAGAGAGGTTGCATAGGCAGAAGGATTTTGAAAGGTGTGTTAAAGCTGGTAAGATGTTTCGTGGTCATCTCCTGACGCTTTACGCTTATTGGCATGGAGAAAAGATGAGGCGAGTTGCATTTTCAGTCAGTAAGGCTGTCGGCAAGGCTGTTGTGCGTAACAGAATAAAACGATGGCTTAGAGAGGCGTATAGAACAAGGCGATGGGTTATGAAAGAAGGTGTTGACTTGCTTTTTATTGTTCACCGCGATTGCTGCACTGCGTCACACGATATGATTGATTCAGAGTTTGAGCAGCTACTCCTCTCAGCAGGCGTTGTTGATGAAAGGAAGCTGATGTTGGGTGGTGTGGAGAAATGATATGCCGTGTGCTTATCTTCCTTATTCGGTTTTATCAAAAGACGCTTTCAACTTGGATGCCACCTTCGTGCCGCTTCACGCCGAGTTGCTCCGAATACGCTATTGAGGCATTGCGAGTCCATGGGCTTTTTAAGGGGCTCCTTTTAGCCATTTGGCGTCTATTGCGCTGTAACCCATTCTTCCCTGGAGGCTATGACCCAGTGCCATCACACTGCGAGTTTAAAAAGGGCAAGAGGAGAGATAAATCTACTCATGCTGTGTAGAGAATCGGCTATGGAGTGAGCGATATGTTTGAGCGCCTCTGTAAAACAACGCAGATTCATTTGGCGATGCTTATCTGTGCGATGTTTACTGTTGCTTTCCTCATTGATAGTGCGTCGTCCCTGCTTCCTGCGGGTGCATCGTATACCATTGAGAGCGCTATGGATGTGCGTTCCATAAGCAAACAGCAAGCGTTAGATGAGTTGAAGAAGCTCATGCCACTAAAGCAGGACAAGCGTTGTGTTCTTATGGAAGCATGGGCACAGCTTAGGCGTGGCATATTGCTTGAAGTTGTGCTCAAGGATCTCCCGAAGGCGAAGAGAGCATATGAAGCCTTGGTTAAAGAGTATGAAGATGCGATTCGTTCAAGAGATGAAGCTACGCGTCTTGAAGCTGTCTCTTCCGTCAACTATGCAGCTACAGCTGGCTTCAGGGCTGCTGAAATAGAGAGGCTGTTATACTTGAGGTCGCTTGGGACTGAAGCCGAACACAAAAGGCAAAAACAAGCCATCAAAGCATATCAACGCCTTGAAGCTTTGGCGAGTTATCGCAATATTTTTGCGGGTGCTTTCGTTGTGCAACTTAAAGGTGATGCTTTCGTAAGGGAGCCGCTCTACGAAGCTGCGTTAAGGCGTTTGGATGAGTTCTACAGGGATCGCTTTGGTTACAAACTGCTTGATGCGCTTGTTTCAGTGAGTGGTCGTAACAGGAGTTACAGTTACGGGTTGGCTGTGATATTGCTGACCCTTCTTGTGAGGGTGTTTCTCTTCCCACTTAACATGAAGGCTTACAAATCAATGAGAGTTTTTCAGAAGTTGCAACCAGAGATACAAAGGCTGCAAAAGAAATATCGCAAAGACCCACAACGACTAAACCGAGAGCTACTTGAGTTATACCGAAAACACAAAGTAAACCCGTTGAGTGGTTGCTTGCCATTGCTCATCCAGTTTCCGATACTCATCGCTGTTTACTGGGCAGTAGTCTACTACAAGTATCAGTTCTTGCATGCGAGCTTCCTTTGGATAAGGAGTTTGGCTCGTCCTGACTTTATCCTTTTCGGCATCTACTTTGTGAGCCTCATTTTGAGCCAACGCTTGTTGAGCAAGTTCTCAGCACCCTCAGATCCACAGCAACAACAGATGCAGCAAACATTTTCCATCATCTTCCCATTGATGGTGCTCCTTTTCTTCTGGTCATTCCCGGCAGCCTTTATCCTTTACTGGTTCACATTTAACATCACGATGACGCTTGAGCAATACCTTATTCAAAGGACACTCAAGCGCCGAGAGGAATCAGGTGGCTATCCGATAAGACGGCTTGAGCGTGAGAGCCAACAAAATGTAAACGGTGTCCCGAGCATGCGCATGACACAACAGGAGGAGATGCTCAAAAGAAGGGCTCAAAACGAAGCAAGGAAACTAAGGCAACCAAAGATAAGGCGCATATTTAGGGAAGCTCGCATAAGACGCTATTTCAGATGAGCTTTGGAACCAGCCTGAACAAAGAGGGAGGTTGTGTATGATGAAGTCGGTCGAGAAGCAAGGCAGAACAGTTGAAGAGGCAATTGAGGCTGCGCTTAAGGAACTCAATGCATCAAGGGAAGATGTTGAGATTGAAGTGCTTGATGAAGGCAGTAAAGGTGTGCTTGGTATAATTGGCTCTCAACAGGCTCGTGTCAGAGTCACGCTGAAACAAAAGCCACCAATAATACTCAAGGAGGTCCTAAAGGGGATAGTTGAACGGATGGGTGCTTCCGTCACAGTTGAGGAGCCGGTTGAGAAGGAAGGTGCTTTTTACATCAACATGAGTGGCGAGGATGCTGGTCTCGTAATTGGGCGCAATGGAAGCACACTTGATGCAATACAGTTGCTTGTCAGCGAGATAGTCCGCAAACGCTCCAACTCGTCTGTCCTCATATGGGTGGATGCAGATAGGTATAGGGAGAAACGATGGGAACAGGTCAAGCGAATGGCTCTTGATGCTATGCGACGAGCAAAGTTAGAAAGACGCGAGATCAGGCTTTACAATCTTACACCTGCCGAGAGAAGGATAGTGCACCTCACGCTCCAAAATAATTCTGATATCGTCACATACAGCGAGGGTGAAGAACCCAACCGTGTTTTAGTTGTCGCCCCAGTTGACTTGGGTTCAAGGAAGAAGGGAAGGAAGAAGCAAGACCGCCGAAAGCAACCTAAAGGAGAAAGTGAAGAGGAGTAAGCTTTAAGGCACTATGGCAAAGTTGAAAATACTTGGCGTAACAGTTTCATACGATAGCGAACCAATCTTGGATGACTTTACGCTTGAGATTGAAGAGGGGGAGCTCGTCGGCATAATCGGTCCGAACGGAAGTGGTAAAACAACTTTGCTAAGAACGATAGCAGGGTTGCTCAACCCGATCAAAGGTGTGGTGTTACTTGATGGGCGCAATGTGAGTAAAATGGATGTTAGAGAGATAGCTCAAGAGCTTGCCGTTGTCCCTCAAGAAGATGCCCCACTGTTTGCGCTTACGGTGTTTGATGTGGTAGCGACTGGCAGGACTGCACATTGTCCCTCATGGGGTGGGTTAAGCAAAGATGATCTGGTCGCAATTGGGGAAGCTATGGCGCAAACTGAGACGAGCAACCTTCTGGAGAGGTCAATCACCGAATTGAGTGGCGGTGAAAGAAAAAGAGTGATGATAGCAAGAGCACTTGCACAGCAACCTCGCATACTGCTCCTTGATGAACCAACAGCGAATCTGGATTTGAAGTATCAGCTTGAAGTCGTTGAGCTCATAAGGAGGCTCAACAGGGAGCGAAGGATAACAGTTCTGGCTGTGCTTCACGACCTCAATTTGGCTTCAATGCTTGTGGACAAACTCGTGCTCATAAACTCAAGAGGACTTATACATGCGGTGGGAACACCAGAGGAAGTGATAACTCAACGCAACATCCAAGAGGCTTATGGAGCTCCAGTCATCGTTTCACGCAACCCATTGACTGGCAAACCACTTGTGACATTGCTTGAAAGGCGCATACTGTTGAAGCCTGAATTGCGTGTGCATGTCGTATGCGGTGGTGGTAGCGCTGGTGAGATACTCTCCCTCCTCGCTGGGAGCGGATGCGATGTTTCGGCTGGAGCACTTAATAGAGGTGATTCAGATTGGGAAGTTGCGAAAGCACTCGGAATCCATTTGATTGAGGAAGCGCCGTTCATGCCAATATCAGAGATGACATATCGCCAAACATGTCAGGCGATATCGCAAGCAGAGGTTGTGCTCATAAGTGAAGTGCCCTTCGGGTTTGGTAACATGCCCAACTTGCAAGCAGTTCTTGAGGCAGCTAAAGGGCGTGTCTTCATAATGCGCCCAAAGGATTTTGCAAGTAGGGATTTCACAAACGGACGCGCTTCAAAGCTTCTCAGGCAAATATACGCTACAAAGCAAGTTGTGGAATTGAATAGCGTTGAGGAGTTGGTAAAACTGCTTTCCCCGACTTAACAGTCGGCATCTTGGGTGCGCCACTTCAACTGCACTGTAGTATTGAGCGTAACTTCTCTGCTGCTTCGTTTAAATCATCGTTGACGATCTGGTAATCAAACTTGTCCTTGAACGACATCTCCCATTCAGCCTTGCTCATGCGCCTTTCAATGTCCTCGTGTGAATCTAATGCTCTTTTCTCAATTCGCCTCCTTAGCTCTTCCATTGACGGTGGCAGTATGAAGATAAGCACAGCCTCGCTACACTTCTCTTTGACTTGCATTGCCCCCTGAACATCGATTTCAAGGACGACATCGTATCCCTCGGCGAGCCTCTCTTCAACCCATTGCTTTGGCGTCCCATACAGGTGACCATAAACTTCTGCCCATTCAAGGAACTCGCCTTTCTCAATCATGCGCTTAAACTCCTCTCGTGTCACGAAGAAGTAATCCTTTCCGTTAATTTCGTTTTGGCGTGGTGGGCGCGTTGTAACCGAGATTGAGTAAAGCACGTTCGGGAGCGTTGGCAAGACGAGCTTTAGGAGTGTCCCCTTACCAACGCCAGATGGTCCGCTTATTACAAACAATCTACCTCGCGACATGCAACGGCTCATCCAGTCATATGTGCCTCCTTCACATTTCGGCATGTTTTAAAAACGGAGATTTCCTTCCCATGCTGTGAGCTTTAGCCTATTGGCGAAACAACGGGCATAGGATACGAGATTTTGAGAAGTTCGTTTGCATAGACACTGAATAAATTTGGTGCTCAAAAATTCGCCACCAAATCCTTGTTCCTTGCTGTGGTTATCTCTTGCACTTTGGTTCGGTCTTCTCAAGGTATACACGAAGTGTGGTTGCGATCTCATGTTCTGTGCTACCAAGATCTGGCACATTGGTGAAGAGCCACATGTCTATCGGGAAGACAAATTCGCCTTTTGGCTTGATTGTTGCAAGCTCGCTCAAACATTCAACCTCAATGAACTCGTTGCACGAGTATATTTCAACGGTGCAACCTCCGTCTGGATATCTGCCGTTTGGGTTGAATGGGAAGCGCTTTATGAAGAGCGTCTTCTGCTGTGGGTGGTAGTAAGCAACCCAACCTTGTTTTGTATCAACACCTATTTTTGCCTCGTCGTTGTAGCGACGCTTCCTCCCAATCAACTTCTCTCTCTTTGGCACTTTAGCGTGGTCAACGATGACGAGTTTGTTGAAGAAGGTAAAGCGGGTATCGCTCGGGTTCGTATAACTCCACAGGATTAACCTGCGCACTTGCGCTAAAGCATCTACATCACCCACATCCAATGGCGCTATTGCCTTCCCACCCGGTCTCATCACAGGCATGCTCCATGCAGAGTAGGTGAGTGGCTTGTTTGTTACATTGCGAAGCCTCGCAAGAATACGAACCCATGGGAGCTTCTCATCAAGCATGACATCAATCACCTTTTGTATTCCGCTCCTTTGTTCCTTTGGACCAATGAAGCGCATAACATTCCCATTGAGGCGTCGCACCTCACATGGCACATTGTCAGCAAACCAAGTTATCTCAAAGACCTCAGGCGCAAGCCATAAGCGCCACCCACCACGAAGCTTGAAATCCTTCTCACCACTCTTGCCCAGCTCTTCCTTGCGCACATAAAAGATGTTGTTTCCACCTGTAGCACGAATGTCTATGATCCTTGGACCTATATCGCTCGTAACATACACTTCAATCGCACCGTTGGTGAGCTTGTATGTGTTTTTCCAGCCGTGATAGTTCACCTTAGTCACGCTGACCTTTGATACAGCAACAGAGGTGAGTATGGAGAGCATACATGCTACAAAACAAACATTCCTTCCACCCTTCACCCCCGATCACCTCCAACGCAGTTTGTATTCCAAAAAACCCTTTGCGATTATGCTACACATCTAAGTTAGTGGCAACCCTAACGGTGGATAAAGCTTCTTCAGGTTCAGCGATATTTGGCTTCGGTCTTGCGGTGGAAGGTGGCTTTTGTTAATCCTTACAAATGCCTGAAGAACTGCAAGTGCTCTTCTGGAACATTGCATGCCTCAAGTAGCTCAACATAACGTTTATGCAGAAACTCCGCTACATCCCTGTGCTTCTCAATCACATCATGCTTACATTCTCTGTCTGTGGGCAAGTGGAAAAGCTTTGGGCGTATTGGTCCCTTCTCAAGTGTCTTCACAGTGCGCATTATGCTATCAACCATCGCCGTTGTTTGTGGGTCTTTCACTTTATCAACCTGACTCCCATAGATAAGTAGCCATTCGCCATCTGTTATACTGCTTCTGTTTGTTGGGTGTGGCACCTTAATGCCCTTATGTGAGATCGTTGGCGATGCTACGACGATGTCACGCACCTTCTCCTTCTTCCCCTCTATCAATGGCAGTAGCGAGTAGCTTTGGACTGTCTGTGGTATTGGCACGCCAAGCAAATCAAGTATTGTAGGCATAAGGTCAACGAGCGACACAAGTGCTGATATGCGCTTTCCACCTTCAACGCCGGGTATGTAGATGAGAAGTGGTATGTGTGCTACCTCGGGGTAAAGTGGTATTGATTGTTGATATTTCTCTGTGATAAGCGATTTGCCTATGTAGCCATGTTCACCAAAGTAAAAGCCATGGTCTGTGGTGAATATGATCGCTGTATTCTTGAGCAGTCCGAGCGACTCAATCCTATCAAGCAGGTAGCCAAACCAATGGTCAACCAATGTCACCTCACCTGCATATAGTGCACGGCAGTGCTTTAATTCGCGCTCTGTCAAGTAATCGCAAAGGTCGTATCGCGGATAGATGACCTCTTCACCATCGTAGCCCGGGTCATACATGTCCACATAATACCTTGGTGGATCCCAAGGCTCATGCGGGTCAAAAGTGTCAATATAGAGGAAGAAGCGTCTGTCGTAATTTTTCTCGAGCCACTTCGCAGCCTCTCGCATAGTCAATGCGGGGAAGTAATCTTCCTCGGATTGACGGTAAGAGACATTGCGCAGATACTGCACAACCGTTGTCCACGGGTTGCGCAACTTCTCTGGGGCACATGGGAGCTTCACTTCCTTAGTATCGCTCTTCCAAGCGTCGTGTTCTTGACCTCTAATTAGCTCCCACACTCTAAAGCCACGCTGGTAGTTATAGCCGGGCGCAAACGGGTGTGGTGTGTCAGCAAACAAAGCTGTCATTATTTTAGCTTTGTTTAGCGTTTCTTGGAGTGTCACCGTCTCTGGATCAAGTGGTGCCCAAGGCTTGTAAGTGAATGTGTATCGTCCTGTCAGAATGTCGTGCCTGCATGGAACTGTAGGAAAAGAGCAAATCCATGCTTGGTCAAATACGAGCGCCATACTCGCAAATCGCTTCAAGTGAGGCGTGTAAATCCAATCGTTGTTGTAACAGCTCAGGAAATCACGCCTGAGAGTGTCGGAGATGATCAGCACCACATTATCAACTCTTTTGCTCACCCCACCTTCCATTACCTCCTTTTGCGATGCCTGTTTTGTCACTTCCACCTTAGCCGTGCTAAACGCGCTAAGAGCTATAACACTGCTCACTCCGAGAAATTCACGCCTGTTCATCCTTATGAGATCTTCGGTGAGGAGCTTATAAGGGCGCTTCATTTCCTTCTCACAGCCTTCGGAATGCATTAAGGCTGGCGAGCTCGTTTAGCCAGAGCGTCCTTTAAGGTTTGTAGTGTATCCACATTGGACTGCTCCATGCAAGCTGTTGATCTTCCTGCTCAACCCTCACATAATACCAACTTGAGCCAGCCTTCGCCTCCTTGTCCACCCAGTCAAGTTTCACTTCTCTTTTCTTCGGCTCTATGGTGAGGACATATTTGAAGTCCTTGATTATGTGCAGTCTCGCTATCGGTGCTGTCCCGAAAACATAAATGCTCAACCTTGGTGGCTCCCTTGTTTCAAACTCATCTCCCATGAGGTGCTCCCCGCTTGTGACGACAAGCAATATGTTGTCCGTTGCTGCATAGCAATGGCGCTTCTTGAACGCATCAAGTAAACCTTTCCTTGATTTCTCCTCAACAAAGGCGATGCCATAGCTTATGTGTGTGCTTATATGGTCGGATGAAGCTTGGTAGCCCAATTTGATTCCTCGCTTGAATGCTTCCCACACAAAGCCAGCTGGCTGCCATCCGCCAATAGAATCTTCGGGTCTCGTTGCGCTCCTTGGTGCCCCAGAGTATTCATAGTTTTGGCGACAACCTTGATACAGTTCAACAACCGGCTCTAAGTTCGGCTCGTTGTCTCGCCAATCTGTCCCCATGTCTGTTGCTGATGTGTGTGAGGCGCATATGCCATCAAAAGCCTTCAAGTAGCGATAGAGCATTTTCGTATCTGGGGCACCTGCTTCAGGTGTGCCTTTGGTGTCACTATGGCGTGGTAGTGTCCTTATCCCGCGTTGCGCAAACATCACATTGCGATGCCCACTTGGATAGGGAACACTCCTTTCGTATGTGAACATGCCCACAAATCTTGGTGGGTGATTAAATATGTCCGTCGTCTTTTGTGTTATCCACCATGGATATTCACGCCCACCACCGTTATCGTGATCACCGCACCCAATCCAGTCCAAATCGGCAGCATCCAAAGCGTAGCGCCACATATCTTCAAGCGCACCATCACCACCACCATCGGCTGATATTTCCGTATGCCTATGGAACTCACCGCGCATGAGCATGTAAAGCCTGCCACCAAGCTTCAGTGTGAATGCTCTCAGCCGAGCTATATCCTTTTCCTCTTCTGGGTGAACTGGCTTTGGTTTCTCCGGCAACCCAAACGGTGGCGTTTTTGATAGCTTTGGCTCTTGAGGTTCGGGTAGCTTTATTGCAGAGACGAATAGAGCATTGTTAACAGCTGGCGCAGCTATATACCTGAACCGCCCATCACCGCTGTATGCGATGAGCATATGACCAGTTGGCAATGCTGCAAGTGATGGGCGGTTGTCAAGCAGGTTGTCAGAGTAAACTACAGGCATAGCACCCGTCCATGTCTCACCATCGTAGCTCGTTAGGAAGGATTGCCAGTCTGTGCCGACACCGCTTCTCCAGCCCATCCTGCGCCTAAAGGAAAGCCATAGCCTGCCGTTTGCATCCACAGCTAAACGAGGGTAGCTCAAGAAGTTACGCATCCCTTTTGGCATTGATTCAGCTGGGTCTGAAACTGTCCATTGCAATTGCCCATCAACATAACATGCTACTCGCACCATCGGTGGACCAACATAAAGCTGTGTTCCGGGCGATTGCTTGCCGTAGAATGCAC
>Ga0197143_1000390_pt1 | contig 50352 bp, 52 predicted proteins | sample GBS70_MetaG_FD_148603 | JGI IMG/M metagenome (GOLD analysis project Ga0197143, IMG submission 148603) | Sediment microbial communities from Great Boiling Springs, Gerlach, Nevada, United States - GBS 70_MetaG | ecosystem: Environmental > Aquatic > Thermal springs > Hot (42-90C) > Sediment... | reverse complement strand
TGGTGTATAATATGCTGGGTGGCGCGATGAGAACAATTGGGCGATTCTCGCCGTATCTGGTGATTCTGCTGGCTGTCATAGGACTGCTGGGGTGGGCGCGTACCGAGCAGCAGCGCGCCGAAGACGCGATGCACGAGACCCTCGACTTCCGCGAGCCTGTGTGGAACGACCACTTGCCCGCCGTACGCAGGCAAACCCAGCAGCAGCCGACTGACGAAGCCAAACTGCGCACGCTGGCAGACCGACTGACCCATCACTACCGCGAACTGGACACCCCGCTGCGCTTCAAGGTGATTCAGACCGACGACGGTGCGCTGGCGTTGCGCCTGAACGCGGCGGCAGCGCTGCCCCGCTGGTACACCGCACGCGCCGCACGACTGGGCTACGATGAAGCGACGCGCGCACTCGGACGCGAAGTGCCCGTGCATATCTACGAGACCTACATCGTCGGCAGCGCGCGACTCATCGGTATCTGCCGCGCGCGCAACGGCGTCGTGGAGGTCGCCCTGCGCTAACGCGATGCGAGTCGCCTTCTTCGACCTGGAACCGTGGCAGCCCGACTACCTGCTCGCGGGCATGCAACGACTGGGCATCGCCGAGCGCGTGAAGGCGAACTTTTTCGAGGATCACCTCACGCCCGATACCGCCGCCCAGTACGCCGACTACGACGCGATTGTCGTCTTCATCTGGACGAAGGTCAGCGGCGCCGTTATCGATGCGCTGCCGAACCTGCGCCTGATTCTCACGATGTCCACAGGCTACGACCATATCGACCTGCAGGCGTGCCGCGCACGCGGGATTACGGTGTGCAATGTGCCCCACTACGGCGAGAACACGGTGGCGGAACACACCTTCGCGCTGATCCTTTCGCTTTCGCGTAAGTTGCACGCGGCGTACTTTCAGGGCTTGCGCGGCGAGTACCGCATCCGCGAGTTGCGCGGGTTTGACCTGTACGGCAAGACGCTGGGCGTCATCGGCGCGGGCAACATCGGGCTGCATGTGATTCGCATCGCGCGCGGGTTCGGCATGCGCGTACTGGCGTACGACATGCGTCCGCACCCGCTGCTGGCGGAGGTGCTGGGCTTCACCTACACCGACTTGGACACGCTGCTTGCCGAATCGGACATTGTGTCGTTGCATGTGCCCGCCACACCGCAAACTTACCACCTTATCAATCGCGAAACGCTGTGCAAAATGAAGCGCGGCGCGCTGCTTATCAACACCGCACGCGGCAGCGTGGTGGACACCGAAGCACTGCTGTGGGCGCTGGAGGAGGGGATTCTGGCTGGCGCGGGGCTGGATGTGATCGAAGGCGAGGAGTATATCACGGAGGAAAGTGCGCTGCTGAAGATGCCCCTCGCTGAACAGACACTCAAGCAGATCGTGCAGGCGCACTTACTGCTACGGCGCGACGATGTGGTGTTCACCCCGCATATCGCCTTCAACAGCCACGAGGCGGTCCAGCGCATTCTGGACACCACACTGGAGAACCTGAAGGCGTTTCTGGAAGGGAAGCCTCAAAACATCGTCGGCTAACGCGGGTGTTCGCATTAGATCCCCTGACATATCACTCCCTGTGCGAGCGTTTGGCGAGGTCCCTTGCCAAGCACACTCAGCTCACCCCTCCTGCGCCTCTGCACTCAGCCACACGCACCCTGCCCCGTCCAAGCGCACCACGATATGCCCCAGACGCCACAGCTCCAGCATCGCCAGAAACGAGACCAGCAAGTCCAGCACATCGAGCGCGTCTTCAGCGAGCGCATCGAACGGCAGGGGCTGCGCTGCGCCCTGCAGCCGCTCGCGAATCTCAATCATCCGCGCGTGCAGCGAGAAGTAGCGGCGGTGCGGAATCGCATCGGGCAGGGGCATGCGCTGCTCCAGCAGGCGTTTGAAGGCAAGCCAGAGCTGGTCGGGCAGCTCCGCGCCGAATTCGGGGGGCAGTTCGTAGTCGCGGGGGTCTATCGCGCCGCCGCGAAAAAAGAGCTGCATCCGCGCGCCCTCGCGCTGGCGCAGATGCTCCGCCACGCGCAGGTAGGCGTCGGGCAGGCGCGTTGGGGCAAGCCATTCGTCCGCTGTGTCGTCAGGTTCGGGTTCGGGGTCAGGCGCGAGCAGCCGCTGCGCCTTGCGCTCTGTCAGGTACGCCAGCGTCGCCAGCGCGTCGCCCGCCTCGTCTATGTCGCCCACTTCGCGCCAGTAGTCGTAGCACGCCTGCGCCACAGGCGCAAGGTCTACCTCCGTCAGGTCGAGCTTGTGCTTGCGAATCAGGTACGCCAGCCAGCCCAGCGAGCCGAAGCCCAACGGCAGCTGCAACGGCACGCGCGGGGGCGACCATTCGGGCGAGCCGATGTGGAACCGACGCATCGAAGCGCGATTATACCTTCGGGCAGGTACAATTGCCGACACCGTATGAGTTGGCAAGCAATTATGGAGTGGGCACAGCAACCGCAGATGACCGTTGGGCTACTGGTCGCCGTGGCGGCGCTGGCGGTGTGGAACCTGGTGCAGGCACTGCGCTGGGGCGCGTTTATGCGCCGCTGGAAGCAACTGATGCAACACTCGGAGGGCGGCTCGCTGGAGCATACCCTGTACGAGACCCTGCGCCGCGTGTCGCTGATGGAAGAGACCCTCAAAGCGCACGGGAACCATCTGGAACAGTTGCAGAGTCAAACGAATCGCTGTCTGCAGCGGGTCGGGCTGGTGCGCTACGATGCCTTCCCCGACATCGGCGGGCAGCAGAGCTTCGCGCTGGCAGTGCTGAACGAGCATGGCGACGGCGTCGTGATCAGCGGCATCCACAGCCGCCACGAGATGCGCGTCTACGCCAAGCCGATCCAAAACCGCGCCTCCAGCATCGGGCTGTCCGACGAGGAGCAACGCGCGCTGCGCGAGGCAAGTCAATTCAAGTAGCGCGGGCGAACAGGCGGAGGGGCATGAGCATCTACGACTATAGCAGCGACGAGGTGCTAATCGAACGCTTCAAGGAAGGCGACGAGTTCGCGTTCGACCTGCTGGTGCGCCGCTACGAGCAGAAAGTGTACCAACTCGCCTACCGCCTGACAGGCAATCCCGACGATGCTGCCGATATCGCCGCCGAAGCGTTCCTGCGGATGTATAACTCGCTGAAACGCTTTCGCGGCGACGCGCAACTCTCCACATGGCTGTATCGCGTGGTGAGCAATGTGTTTTTCGATTTTCGCAAGCGCGAGGCGCGCCACCAGCACCTGCCGCTGGAGATGCCCACCGACGATGACGACGAACCCTATGAGCTGCCGATTGAGGACGAGAGCGCGGACATTATGGGGCACGCCCTGCAGCAGGAGCAGAGGCGTGTGCTGATGGAAGCCATCCAGCAGCTACCCGAATACCAACGCGTGATGGTCGTGCTGTTCCACATCGAGGAGCGTCCCTACGAGGAGATTGCGCAAATTCTGGGGTTGCCGCTGGGCACAGTTAAGTCGCGTCTCAATCGCGCCCGCAACGCCCTGCGCCGACTGCTGGAGCCGTATCGGGAACTTTTTGGCGTAGAAGAGAGTCCTACGACTGGAGTGCCACAGGAGGCGAGCGATGCGCTGTGAACAGGTGAAGAGCCTGCTGAACGACTATTGCGAGGGGTCTTTGAGCGAAGCGATGCGCGAGCGCGTCGAGGCGCACCTGCGCGGGTGCGCGGCGTGTCAGCGCGAGGCGCAGTTTGTGCAAGCGATTTGGCGCGGGCTGCGCACGATGCCCGAAGTCGCGCCACCCGCCGATTTGCACGCGCGGATTATGACCCATGTGCGGGCGAACACGCGCGTGCGTGAGGCGCAGGGGCGCGTTGCCCTCTGGCGCTGGGCGGGCGCGGCGGCAGTGGCGGCGGGGCTGTTCATCATGGGCTTTTTCGCCGCACAATCGGACGGCGTACAAGCCGCATTCGGCTTCGGCGCGAAACCCAACCCACCCGTACAGACGCCGCAGCCCGTGCAGGCAGGCGTCTTTCTGGAGTACCGCACCACCGTCGACGGCGTGCGCGTGCCCGTGCTGGAAGCGCGCATGAATCGCGAGGCGACCGCCGAACTGCGCTACGCACCCGAAGGCGACACCAAGACCGAGCCAATTGTGATCTGGAGCGGACGGCTGCAACCCGGCAAGACCGTCGAGATTCCGCTCCAGACGCTGCTGTACACTTCGGGCGAGCGCGTGCTGACCCTGCGCTGGACGCTGGAGGGGCAGTCGCGCGTGCTGTATGTGCCTGCGGGCTACCCGCCGGCGAAGCTGGCGAGCCTGCGCCTGCAAGCGAAACTCGGCGACGCGCTGCGCCAACTCGCCAGCGCGTACCAGACGCCCATCGAGTGGGTGCCCAACGGCGAGGAGCCGCTGGTCGTGCTGGATGTGCAGGACGCCACGCTCGAAGACGCGCTGCAGAAACTGCTCATCGGCTCGAACTACACCGTCAAGCGTCAGGGCGACTTCTGGCGTGTCATAAGCCGATAAGCAAATCGTTTTGCAACCGACAACTTCCGCCCTTGTAAGCGCAAGCACACGGGGTATAATCAGGGACGGAGGTACCCTATGCGAAACATCGGATTGGCAATAGCTGTGTTTGCGCTGAGCTTTACGGTTAGCTCCGTTGCGTTCGTGCAGTCGAACAAGTCGAGCAGCGATAAACAGACGACGCAGAAGGCGCAGGACGCCAAGCGCACCCCTGCCAACAAACAGGAAGTGCGCTGCCCCGTGTCAGGCAAGGTGATTACCGACCTCAAGAACGCGCCCAAATACACCTATCGCGGCAAGACCTACTACTTCAGCTGCCCCAACTGCCTTGCGGAGTTCAAAAAGAACCCGCAGAAGTACATTCAGCAAGCGGTGAATACACGCACGGTGAGCAACGCCCCCACAAAGAAGGAAGGCGAGTCGTGTTGCAGTGGTGAGGCGAAGGCAAGCGAGGGCAGCTGCTGCAGCGGTGAAGATAAGGCGAAGGCAAGCGGGGGCAGCTGCTGCAGCGACAAGAAAGAAGCCCAACCCCAAACGACCGAACGAGTCGCTGCACCCGCCGATAAACTCATCTGCCCCGTCTCGAACGAGGAGTTGGATGAAGCCACTGCCGTGCGCTTCGTCTACAACGGCAAGGTCTACTATACCTGCTGCAACGGCTGCAAGAGCAAGTTCCTGAAGGATCCTGAGACCTACGCCAAGAAGGCAGAAGAGATCTCCAAACTTCAGGGCAAACCCGAAAAGGCGGATACAAACTAATCGCTTCGTCCGGAGTTTATGAGTGCCCTTGTAGTTCCCCCTCACGGCATAGGGGGAACTACCTATTTATAGGCATTCCCTTCGAGCGACCGCATTCCTTCGCGTTGCCGAGCATAGGAGCGGCTCCCGCGCCCTGTTTTGGGGCTGTTCGCGCACCATTCCGAACACCCTTTTCCGCCCTTGACACGCACCCGCCTTGTAGAGTATAATTCGCTTCAGAGAACTATTTTCCACTGGAGGCAATGATGAACCGACTAATCATCGGGCTGAAGCAAGCGGGACTGCGACTCACGCCCCAGCGCGTGGCAATTTGTCAAGTGCTGGCAGAGAGCAAAGACCACCCGACGGCGATGATGATTTACCACCAACTGCTGCCCCAGTTCCCCACACTGAGCCTGGCGACAGTCTACAAGACGCTTAATGTGCTGAAATCGATGGGGCTGGTGCATGCGATAGGCGACGCAGGCGACGGTGCGGAGCATTTCGACGCCGATTTGACGCCGCATATCAACCTCGTGTGTGTGCGCTGCCATCGTGTGGTGGACTTCGACGAGCAACTGGTGCAAGAGATTCAGCACATCGTGGAGCAGCGTTCGGGCTACGAAGTGCAGGGCGCGCGGATTGTGTACTATGGGCTGTGTCCCGACTGCCGCGCAGCGCAACGCAACGGTAAGGAGAGCGCGTGATGGGCATTGTGCGCTATATTCGCAAACGCCTCGCCGAAGCCGACTCGTGCGTCGACGAGATGGCGAAGGTCGCGTTGTCACATCGGGGGCTACGGCGCGTCCGCTACCGCTACCGAGACGATACGGTGGAGGTGGAGTACGACCCTGAACAGCTCAGCGCGGATGATGCCAAGCAAGCCGTTGAACCACTCCTACGCGAGTTGAGCGTGCGTGCGCCCGATTGTAGCCTGCGCAATCCCGAATCGGGCGTGTGCGCCGCGTGTCCCAGCGTCGCACAGCACGGCAAACGCTGGCAACTCAACGGCGTCGCCTACCGCGCCCACTTCGACGGCGAGACGCTGACCATCGAGCAGGAGAACGCTCCTGCCGAGCCAACCGACCGCATCCTGCGACGGGTCAAAGCGTTGGAGCGACCTGCCCCGCGCTGGCGCAGTCGCGCTTTCTGGGAGCCGATACTGACTGCGCTAACGCTGCTGATGATTATTGTGGGTGGGCTGTTGCGTTGGAGCGAGCAGGTGATGCTGGCGAACCTCGCCTACGCCGTCGCCTACCTCGCGGGCGGCTACTTTGGCGTGCTGGACGGCTACCAGACGCTCAAGGAACGGCGGCTGGATGTGAACTTCCTGATGATTGCAGCGGCGATTGGCGCAGCGATTGTTGGCGAGGCACCCGAAGGTGCGACGCTGCTGTTCCTGTTCTCGCTGTCCAACACGCTGCAGAACTATGCACTGACACGCAGCCGCAACGCCGTGCGTGCCTTGATGGCTCTCCAACCCGATACCGCCACGCGAATCACCCCCACGGGAACCGAAACTGTGCCTGTGGAAGACCTACAGGTTGGCGACCGCGTGCTGACCCGACCTGGCGAGCGCATCCCGACCGATGGCGTCGTGCAGCACGGCGAATCGTATGTGGACCAGTCGCCCATCACCGGCGAGAGCGTGCCCGTTCACAAAAGCGTAGGCGACACAGTGTTTGCAGGCACGGTAAACGGCAGTGGCGTGCTGGAAATCGAAGTGCGTGCCCCAGCGACCGACACGCTACTGCAGCGCATTCTGCAACTGGTGGAGCAGGCGCAGGAGCAGAAGGCGCGCACGCAACGCTGGCTGGAGCGGTTCGAGCAACGCTACGCGCTGGCGGTGATGGGCGGCGCGGCGGCGGTCGCGATGGGGCTGCCGCTGTTCGGCTGGAGTTTCCCCGACGCCTTTTACCGCGCCATGACGCTGCTGGTGGTCGCCTCACCCTGCGCGCTGGTCATCAGCACGCCTGCCACGCTGCTGAGCGCGATTGCCAACGCCGCCCGACGGGGCATCTTGTTCAAGGGTGGGGAACCTATTGAGCGGTTGGCGGGCATCCGTGCGCTCGCCATCGACAAGACAGGCACGCTCACCGAAGGCAAGTTGGAGTTCACCGACCTTGTGCTGCTGGAGGGTGCGTCCGAGGCGGAGGTATGGCAGGTGATTGCCGATGTGGAGTCGCGCTCGGAGCATCCGCTGGCGCACGCGCTTGTGGCGGCGGCTTCGGCGCGTGGCTATCGCCCTCGCGCTGTGCAGCAGGTGGACGCCGTGCCAGGCAAGGGCATCGTGGCAACGCTCGAAGACGGCACAGAGGCGCGCATCGGCAACCTGCGCCTGTTTGAGGGCGAGACAATCCCCGACGAGGCGTTGCAAGCGGTGCAATCGCTCCGTCAGGCAGGCAAGACGGCGATGGTGGTGTGGGTCGGCGGGCGGTTTCTGGCGGTTGCGGCGGCGGCAGACAAGGTGCGTCCCGAAGCAGCGCAGGCGGTCGCTCGCTTGCGTGCGCTGGGCATCCCGTGCATTGCTATGCTCACAGGCGACGCGGAGCCAATCGCCCGCGCCGTCGCCCAGCAGACGGGCATCGAGCGCGTGTACGCCGACCTGCTGCCCCACGAGAAACTGGACGCGCTACGCCAACTGAGTGCGGAGTGTGGCGCGGTGGCGATGGTCGGCGACGGGGTGAACGACGCGCCCGCGCTCGCTGCCGCCGAGGTCGGTATCGCGATGGGCGCGGGCACCGATGTCGCGCTCGAAACCGCTGATGTCGCGCTCGTCGGCAACGACCTGAACAACCTGCCCTACGCGCTCGCGCTCAGTCGTCAAGCGATGCGCGTGCTGAAGCAGAACCTGATTTTCGCCACGAGCGTGATTGTCGTGCTGGTGATTCTGACCTTCGTCGCCAATCTACGCCTGCCGCTTGGCGTCGTCGGGCATGAGGGCAGCACACTGTTGGTCGTACTGAACGGGCTACGGCTGCTGCTCTATCGTCCTGCTGACAGCCGTGTCTGACACAGGGGTGCAGCGACTGCAGTCCAACACGCGCATAGTGTACAGGCAGGGCTCCCCCGCCCTGCCTGTAGGTCATTTGCGCCCCACTTTCGGGCATACTTACTGCAAACAGCATCCTACTTCCTGCCTACGATATTCGCCAAAATCACCGCGCCACCTGCATCGCCCTCCACATTCACCATCGTGCGGAACATGTCTAAAATGCGGTCCACCGCCAGAATCAGCCCGATGCCTTCCAGCGGCAACCCAACTGACTGCAGCACAATCACCATCGTGAACAGCCCTGCGCTGGGAATGCCTGCCGCGCCAATCGCCGCCAGCGTCGCCGTGAACAACACCACAATCTGCTGCGTAAACTCCAACTGCACGCCATACGCCTGCGCGATAAACAGTGCGGCGACTGCCTCATATAGCGCGGTGCCGTCCATGTTCACCGTCGCACCGATGGGAATGCAAAACCGACTGATGTAGGCAGGCACCTTGAGTTCGCGTTCGACAGTGCGCATCGTCACGGGCAGCGTCGCCGCGCTGGAGCTGGTGCTGAGCGCGGTAATCATCGCGTTCGAGATACCCGCCAGAAACCGCCACGGGGGCACGCCTCCAAGCAGCCACACCAATAGCGGCAGCACAATCAGCCCGTGCACCGCCAACCCGCCCAGCACTGCACCCATATACTTGGCGAGCGGCGCGAACACCTCCCAGCCCGCCTGACCAATCGCCCGCGCCAGCAGCAACGCCACCCCAACAGGCAACAGGTACAGCACCCAGCGCACGATGACCATCGAGAGATCCAACACCTCGCTTACGAAGCGCTTGAGTGCCTGTGCGCGGTCGCCCATCAGGTTCAGCGCGATGCCCACAATCAGGCTGAAGCTGATAATCTGCAACATATCGGCACGGGCGAGTGCATCGATGGGGTTCGCGGGGATCAAGTTGCGCAGCAGGTCAGCGAAGGTCGGTGGCTCGCGCTCCTGAATCTCCTTAGGCATCTGCGCACCTTGCAGCACAGCACCAACGCCAGGGTCAACTAAGTTCACAATCACCAGCCCCAGCGCGGCTGCCATGAGGGTGGTCGTGGTGTAGTAAATCAGCGTGATGACGCCCAGCCGTCCCAGATAGCGCGTGTCCAGTCCCGCCGCCGCCGAAATCAGCGAGGCAACCACCAGTGGCACAATCACCATCCGCAGCAGGCGAATGAACAAGTCTGCACCCAGCTCCACCACGCCGAACAACGGTGCCCCCGTCCCACCCGCGCGATTGAGCAGCAAGCCCCCGACAATCCCTATCAGGATGCCTGCTATAACCCATCGTAGAGACACGAACTCCTTGTCGCGTTCCATCGCATTTGGGGTTCGCGACAACAGCGCGGATTCCTGTAGGTAGGCGCATTCTCGCGCTCATACCCAAGTTGGTAGGCTCACGGCATGTGCTGGCGGAACCGTTGCAGGCGTTGAAGCCGTTCATGGAGGCTTGGGTGGAGTGCGTCGGCAGCGCGGCGGGTGTCGCGCGGATGGAGCGAAGCGAGTTTGCGTAGCGCGCCTATCAGCGGCTCGGCACCGTATTGACTGACGGCAAAGGCATCCGCTTCCCGTTCGTGGCGTCGGCGCAGCCAAAGCATCGGTGCGAGCATGCCGAACGCGAGGGCAACGAGCATCACCAGCAGCGCCCAGCGCGGCAGCCGTTCCCACAGGGGTGCGCCAAGCAGGGTCGCAGCAATGCCCGCGCCCGTTAGCAGCACCCACAGCCGCACAAGCCGACGGCGCTGCGCCAGATGCGCCACCTCGTGCGCCAACACCGCGTGCAGTTCGCGCTCGGTCAGTGTAGCAAGCAGGACATCGGTGAGCGCGATTCTGCCTCCGCTGAGCGCGTAGGCGTTTGCAGCGCGCGTGCGTGCGCCGTCCAGAACAAGGATTTCGCGCACCTGCACGCCGAGTTCGTTACCGAGCCGTTTCGCTTCGGCAAGTAGGCTGGGGGCGACCGACACGGTGCGAATGGGCAGCGGTGCGGCGCGTCGGGTAAGGTTCAGCCCGAGCAGCAGCGCGGTCAGCCCCATCGCGCCTGCGGTCAGCATGCCCCAACCGCCCCATGTGCGGTATGCGCCGCTGAGCGTGTAGTGTGCGGTCAGCGCAGCGAGTCCACCTGCCAAAAGCGGGGTAAGCGCGTCCCACACGGGGCGCAGACGCGCAGCAAGGTATGCGCCCCGCGCAATGCTCAGATCACGCCCAGCCCGCTCGCGCGGGTAGAGTCGCCCAAATATCGCCGCAAACTCCAGCAGCGTCTGCCCTGCGCCAAGCAGCAGCCCCAGCGCAGCAAGCGGTGGATCCACCGCGCCATGCTGAGCGTACAACGCGCCCCATACCACGCCTTTCGACCCGATGGAGAGCCACAGTAGCCATCGCAACCGATGCATCGCACGCCCCAGCGGAACTGACGCCCGCGTCCACCAAACGCCAAGCGCCAACACGCCCAGCCCAATCAGCAGATGCGACCATATCAGCACGCCAACAGGGGGATTATCGGCATATGTGGGGGAATTCTGGTGGAGGCGGGGGGAATCGAACCCCCTTCCGGGACCGTTGCCCACTCAGCTTCTACGAGCGTAGCCTGTCTTTGAATCTCGCGTTGGGTTTCCCGACAGGCAGGGCGCCCCAACGCCAGCTCAGTTCCGTGTCCTCCGTCCGCCCTGAGCACGGCTTCAGGAGCTAGTCGGTCTGCCCACGCTCATCTCGCCTCGGACCGACCGCGAGGCGAGCGGCGCGCTGCTCAATTAGGCAGCGAGAGCGTAGTTGTAGTTCGCACTTCTTGTGTGCCGCTTTTTTACGAGGCCAGCGGCGCCTCGGCTCGCCACTGAGCGTCAATCGTGTCCCGTCGAACCCTGACGCCCCCGCGTCTATAACCCATTATACCCTATTGTGCGCCAAAAAGTTCCCACCCTATCTCTGCCCAGCGGGTACAATTCCCACATGCCCAAAGCGAGGATTTACATCACACTCAAGCCCACACTGCTGGATGCCCAGGGGCGCGTGCTGGAAAACGCACTACGCCAATTGGGATTTGAAAGCGTACAGAGCGTGCGGGTCGGCAAGTATTTGGAGATAGACTTGCAGCCTAACGGCGATCCCCATGCGCAAATCGAAGCGATGTGCCAGAAACTGCTGGCGAACCCTGTGATTGAACAGTACCGCTACGAGGTCAGCGACTCATGAAGGCAGGCGTAATCGTATTTCCTGGGTCCAACTGCGACCGCGACGCTTACTACGCGCTGCGCGATGTGCTGGGGTACGCAGTAGACTTTTTGTGGCACGACGAAGCGCGCGATTTGAGCGACTATGGGCTGGTGATCGTGCCAGGTGGGTTCTCGTATGGCGACTACCTGCGTCCGGGCGCGATTGCGCGTTTCGCGCGAGTGATGGACTCGCTGCGAGCGTACGCCGAACGAGGCGGGCTGGTGCTGGGTATCTGCAACGGTTTCCAGATTCTGTGTGAGGCGGGGCTGCTGCCCGGTGCGCTCACGCGCAATATCGGGCTCAAGTTCCGTTGCATGCCCGTGCATATCCGCGTGGAGAATGCCGAGACGCCCTTCACGCGACGGTATCGGCAGGGCGAAGTGCTGCGCATCCCCATCGCGCATGGCGATGGGCGGTATGTGTGCGACGAGGCGACCCTGCAGCAGCTGCGAGCGAACGGGCAGATCATCTTCCGCTACTGCAGCCCGACAGGCGCGTTAGATGAGGCGTATAACCCCAACGGCTCAGTAGACCATATCGCAGGTGTGGCAAACGAGGCGTTCAATGTGTTGGGAATGATGCCCCACCCTGAGCGCGCCTGCGAACTGCTGCTGGGCAGTGAAGACGGGCGCAGGCTGCTGGCGGTGGGGTAGAAGAGTCGCGTGCCGTTGCCACTTGTCATACCCCCTTGTATTCGCGCCATCGATAGGGTATAATAGCCCCTCGCGAGGTAGAGACGATGCCAACCACTGCATGGATTGAGAAGGCAAAGAAGAAACCGAAGTTCAAGGTGCGTCGGGTGAACCGATGTAGCATCTGCGGGCGTGCACGCGCCTACATCCGCTACTTCGGTCTGTGCCGCATCTGCTTGCGCGAGCAAGCGCATAAGGGCGTGCTGCCCGGCGTGCGTAAGGCAAGCTGGTAAGGAGGCGCTACAGCCATGATGACCGACCCAATCGCAGATATGTTAACCCGTATCCGAAACGGGGCTCAGGCGCGTAAAGAGAGCGTAACGATGCCCAGTTCGCGCCTGAAAGTTCAAATCGCAGAGATACTAAAAAAAGAAGGCTTTATACGAGATTATACGGTCAAAACCGACGGCGTACGCTCGACGCTGGAGATACATTTGAAGTACACGCCAAGCGGCGAGTCGGTAATTCAGCACATTGAGCGGGTAAGCAAGCCTGGGCGCCGCGTCTACGCGCCTGTCGAGGAGCTGCGCCCGATACGGCGCGGGCTGGGCACAGCTATTGTCTCGACTCCGCAGGGGCTGCTGCCCGACCGCGAATGCCGCAAGCGACGCGTCGGTGGCGAGGTCATCTGTATCGTCTGGTAAGGAGGCAAGCTATGTCGCGAATCGGCAAACGACCCATTCTCCTGCCTAAGGGCGTCGAGGTGCATGTAGAGGGTACCCGCGTGACGGTCAAGGGTCCCAAAGGTGAGCTAACGCACGAGCTGCCCAAAGTAATCCAACTCCGACAAGAGAACGGGACTCTGCATGTACTGCGCACCAGCGACGACCGGTTTGCCCGCGCCCAGCATGGGCTGCAACGCACACTGATTGCCAACATGGTCAAGGGCGTCACAGAGGGCTTCGAAAAGACCCTCGAACTCATCGGCGTCGGCTACCGCGCACAGATGGAAGGCAAGACACTTGTGCTACAAGTTGGCTACTCGCATCCTGTGCGCATTGAGCCGCTGGAAGGCACCACGATTTCGGTAGAGCAAGACCCGCAAACGCGAACGACGCTAATTGTGGTGCGTGGCATCGACAAGCAGCGTGTGGGGCAACAGGCGGCGAACATCCGCGCTGTACGCCCGCCTGACCCCTATAAGGGTAAGGGGCTACGCTATCGCGGCGAGGTGGTACGGCTCAAGCCTGGCAAGCAGCAAGTAGGTAAGGGCAAGAAGTAAGAGGTGAACGATTATGAAAAGAACCCGGCGTGAAAGACGCATCGCCCGACACAAGCGAGTACGACGCAAGGTGTTCGGTACTCCCGAACGCCCGCGTCTGTGTGTCTATCGCAGCTTGCGTCATATGTACGCTCAAATTATCGACGACACTATAGGGCACACGCTGGTCTCCGCCTCTACAACGGAGCCTATTTTGCGCAATCAGCTCAAGAGCACGGGCAACAAAGAGGCGGCAGCTGCGGTCGGACGGCTGATTGCTCAGCGTGCCTTAGAAAAAGGCATTACGCAGGTGGTGTTTGATCGCGGCGGCTTCCTCTATCACGGGCGAGTTGCTGCGGTTGCCGAAGCCGCACGCGAAGCAGGACTCAAGTTTTAGGAGGCAATATGCGACGCAAACAGTATAGCTACATCGATCCTGACCAACTGAACCTGCATGTGGAGCGCGTGATATACACGAATCGCGTCTCCAAGACGCACAAGGGTGGACGCACACTGAGCTTCCAAGTGATGGTGGTGGTCGGCGACACGAATGGGCATGTAGGCGTTGGACTGGGTAAAGCGCGTCAGGTACCCGACGCCATCCGCAAAGCCATCGAAGCCGCCCGACGCAACCTTGTGTATGTGCCGCGCGTAGGCACGACCATCCCGCATGAGGTGGCGGTCGAGTTCGGCGCCACGCGGCTGGTGCTAAAGCCAGCCTCGCCAGGCACAGGCATCGTGGCAGGCAGCTCAGTGCGCGCATTGCTGGAAGCGGCAGGCGTCAGCGATGCGCTGGCGAAACTCATTGGGTCGCGCAACCCCATCAACGCCGCATGGGCAACTATGGAAGCCTTCCGCGCATTGCGAACGCCTGAGGAGGTCGCCCAAATGCGCGGAATGCCCCTGCGCACGCTGACCCCATGGTACGTACGCAAGTTCCAGGAGGCTGCGGAGGCGTAATGATGCTCAAAATCACGCTCAAACGGAGCCCTATCGGATTCTCGGAAAGCCAAAAGCGCACAGTGCGCGCCCTCGGACTACGCAAACTGCACCAAACCGTTTACCACCGCGATGATCCAAGCATCCGCGGGATGATCGCCAAAGTCGCGCACCTGGTGCAGGTAGAGACCGTTCCAGAAGAGGAGGCAACAACGCAATGATCGAGCTGCATACCCTCAAGCCAGAGCCAGGGAGCAAGAAGCGACGCAAGCGCGTTGGACGCGGCATCGGCTCGGGGCACGGTAAGACCGCGACGCGCGGTACCAAAGGACAAAAAGCACGCGATACCATCCCGCCCCGCTTCGAAGGCGGACAAACACCCATCCACCGCCGACTGCCCGTGCGCGTTGGCTTCCGCAATGTGAACCGAGTCGAGTACGCTGTGGTCAATGTCGGCACACTCGCCGAGCGGTTCCAACCGAACGAGACCGTTACACCCGAACTGCTCAAGGAGCGGCGTATCTTGCGCAAGCTCAAAGACGGCGTCAAAGTGCTGGGCAACGGGGAGATCAACATTCCGCTCACAGTGTACGCACACGCCGTCAGCAAGAGCGCACGCGCCAAAATTGAAGCGGCTGGTGGCACGGTACAACTCATCGAAAAGTGAGGTCGCCATGCTAAGCGTCAACTTCGTCAGTGCCCTGCAAAGCGCATTCAAAATCCCTGAGCTGCGCGCGCGAATCGTGTTCGTGTTCGCGATGTTCACGGTCTACGCCATCGGGTTGCACATCCCCATCCCTGGCGTCGACCGCGAGGTGCTCCGCAGGCTGTTTGAAGACCAACAGCTACTGGAGTTTTTGAACATGTTCACGGGCGGCGCGCTGCGTAAGCTTACGATTCTCGCGCTGGGGCTTAACCCCTACATCACAGCGTCAATTATTATGCAGATTTTCTCGTATGCTGATCCCCGATTGCGCGAGGCGATGCGTGAGGAGGCAGGGCGACGCCTGATGCAGCAGCGCACACGGCTGCTGACGATTGCGATTGCGCTGGTGCAGTCCATCGGGCTGATTGCAACCTTCCGCGCAGCGGGCGCGCTGGAACTGAGCGGCGTGCAGTATGTGCAGGTCGTTGTCGCGTGGACGGCAGGCGCGATGTTCCTGCTATGGCTGGGTGAACAAATCACCGAGAAAGGGCTGGGCAACGGCGTCTCACTGATGATTTTCGCCAGCATCGTCGCCAGCATGCCCTACCAAATCACGCGCACCTACCAAGCCCTGCAAGCGGGTGCGATTAGCTTTGGGCAGATTGCACTGCTGCTGGTGATTTTCGTGGCGACGGTGTGGGGCATCGTCTATGTTACGACCTCCCAGCGGCGCATCCCTATCCAGCATATGCGACGCATTATCGGGCGCAGGCAGCTGATGGGCGGCTCGTCGTACCTGCCCATTCCCGTCAACGCAGCAGGCGTGATCCCGATTATCTTCGCCGTATCGCTGCAACTGCTGCCTGCAACCTTGCTGCAGATGATCCCCTACGACCGCGAGAACCCCGGTCCCGTTGTGGGGTTCCTCGTAAGCGCCGTAGAGTTGTTAACGCCTGGTGGGGGCGTTATCGGCTCGCTGATCTACGCAGTGCTGATCTTCCTGTTCACCTACTTCTATGTGTCAGTGGTGTTCAACACCGACGAGATCGCCGAGAACCTGAAGCGTCAAGGTGCGTTCATTCCAGGCGTGCGTCCAGGCAAACCGACTGCCGACTACCTTAACGATGTGCTGACGCGCATCACCTTCGCGGGCGCGGCGTTTTTGGCATTTGTTGCCTTGCTGCAATACTGGGTGCCCACCATTACGCGCATTGATACGCTAAGTATCGTTGGCGGCACTTCACTGCTGATTCTGGTGGGTGTTGCCATCGACTTCTCGCGCCAGTTGCAAGCACAACTGGCTATGCGCCAATACGACGAGTTGATGAAGTAGCGGAGTAAAGCATGCGACTGGTGTTCATCGGTGCGCCGGGCGCGGGCAAAGGCACACAGGCAAAGCGTTTAGCCAATGAGAAAGGCTGGACGATCATTGCTACAGGTGACCTGTTGCGCGCTGCCATCGCCGAGCAGACCCCTCTGGGACAGCAGGCGCACGCCTACATCCAACGCGGCGAACTTGTGCCCGACCCACTGGTGAATCAACTTGTCGCCGAGCGCATTGCCACGCTGGAATCGTTTATTCTGGACGGCTATCCGCGCAACCTAACCCAAGCCCAGATGCTGGAAACCATCCTGCCGCAACCGTTGGACGCCGTGATTTACTTCGAAATCAGCGAGGACGCGCTGATTACGCGGCTAAGCGGGCGACGCGTCTGCCCCCAGTGCGGCGCGGTATTCCATATCACCGCCAGCCCCAGCAAAGCGGGCGATCGCTGCGACCAGTGCGGCACAACGCTAATTACCCGCGAAGACGACCAGCCTGACACCATCCGCAGGCGGTTTCGCGTCTACCGCGAGCAAACCGCGCCCCTGGTGGATTACTATCGTGAGCGCGGGCTATTACGCACAGTCAACGCCGACGCGCCCCCCGACACCGTGTACCAGCAACTGCTGAGCGTACTATGCGAATCCTCCTGAAAAACCAAGAGCAGATCGAGCGTATCCGAAAAGCGGGGCGCATCGCCGCGCGCGTACTGCGTACCTGCGCAGAAATGATTGAACCGAACCGCACCCTCGACTCTGAACTTGACCAACTCGCCGAGCGAATGGTGCTGGAGATGGGCGGCTTCCCCGCATTCAAAGGCTATCGGCTATTCCCACACACGCTGTGCGTCTCTATCAACGAAGAAGTTGTGCACGGCTTGCCCACAGGCAGGGTGCTACGCGAGGGCGACATCGTAACGCTGGACATTGGCGTCTACTACGAGGGCTACTGCTGCGATATGGCAATTACCCGCATCGTGGGACATGCCGACTACCAGCGTAAGCGACTGGTGCGCGTGACGGAGGAAGCCCTGCAAAAGGCGTTGGAAGTCACCCGCGCGGGCAACACCACAGGCGACATCAGCGCAGCCATCCAGCGACACGCCGAGGCATTCGGATTCAAACCCGCACGCGGGTTGGCTGGGCACGGCGTCGGACGATTCGTCCACGAAATGCCCGACATCCCTAACATCGGCGAGCCGGGCACAGGCGTGAAGCTTCAACCTGGAATGGTACTTGCCATTGAGCCGATGATCGTGATGGGCGAACCCGAAGTAGAGTTCGCCGACGATGAATGGGCTATTGTTACACGCGACGGTAAACCCGCTGCCCACTTCGAACACACCGTTGCAGTCACCGAAAACGGCGTCGACATTCTCACAGTCGAGTAAAATTAAGCACGGAGGTGATGCAATGGCGAAGACCGAAGGCAAGGAAATCGAGGTCGAGGGCACCGTCGTGGAGTGCCTACCTAACACCACATTCAAGGTGGAAATCGAAGGTGGGCACACTGTCTTGGCACACCTGTCGGGCAAGATGCGCATTAACTTTATCCGCATTCTGCCTGGTGATCGTGTGAAGGTTGCCCTCTCACCTTACGACCTAACGCGCGGACGCATCGTGTATCGGTACAAGTAGCTAAATATGTCGGGGGCGTCACCCGATAGGTTGCATGCATCTGATAGACATCGGGTATAATCCGTGCCTGCGAACGGGTATACTCATGCGCCCGTGTTTCGGAGGCGATTAGAATGAAGGTACGAGCATCCGTAAAGAAGATGTGCGCGAAATGTAAGATTATTCGGCGCAAGGGTGTGGTTCGGGTCATCTGCGAGAACCCGAAGCACAAACAGCGCCAAGGTTAGGAGGCAAATAGCGTATGGCGCGTATCGCAGGAGTGGACTTACCACGCGACCGCAAGGTGGAATACGCCCTACCTGTGATCTATGGGATAGGGCTTTCTTCGGCGCGTAAAATCTTGCAAGCGACAGGCGTCGACCCGAATAAGCGGGTACGCGATCTCACCGAAGAAGAGATAGCCAAACTACGCGCGGAAATCGAAAACAACTACAAAATAGAGGGTGACCTGCGTCGTGAGCAGCAGATGAACATCCGACGCCTTATTGAAATCGGCTGCTATCGCGGTATTCGCCACCGACGCGGGCTACCTGTACGCGGGCAACGCACCCGCACCAACGCGCGTACCCGTAAAGGTCCCAGAAAGACCGTCAGTACGGGTAGGCGCAGGAAGGCGAAAGCCAAGTAATGAGGGAGAGCAACTATGGCGCGTAAAGCACGAGGCGACACGCAACAGAAGAAAGAGCGCAAGAATATCGCCGCTGGCGTGGCGCATATCCACGCAACCTTCAACAATACGATTGTTACGATTACCGATGTGAACGGGAACACGATCTCATGGGCAAGTGGCGGTTCGGTCGGCTTCAAAGGCACCAAAAAGGGCACGCCGTTCGCTGCGCAGTTAGCGGCTGAACGCGCCGCACGCGCCGCGATGGAACACGGCATGCGTAAAATCGATGTGCTGGTCAAAGGTCCCGGACCAGGGCGCGAGACCGCCATCCGTTCCCTACAAGCGGCAGGGCTCGAAATCCAAACCATCAAGGATGTTACGCCCGTGCCACATAATGGCTGCCGACCGCCTAAACGACGCCGCGTGTAATCAAGGAGGAGAAACCGTATGTCAGTGGTTTGGGATTCGAAATGCAGTAAGTGCCGACGCGCAGGTGTGAAACTGTACCTCAAGGGCGAGCGCTGCTACACCAAAAAGTGTGCCCTCGAGCGACGCAACTACCCGCCCGGGCAACACGGTCCACGCCTGCGCGACCGCAAGATGAGCGAGTACGGCGAGCAGCTGCGCGAAAAGCAGAAGCTGCGCCAGATGTACCAGCTGCGCGAGGCACAGTTCCGCCGCTATGTCGAGAATGCGCAGCGCGCACGCGGCGTCACTGGCGAAGCGCTGCTGCGCCAACTCGAAATGCGCCTCGACAATGTGGTCTACCGACTGGGGTTCGCCGTATCGCGCGGACAGGCACGCCAAATGGTCTCGCACAAGTTCATCACGGTCAACGGCAAGCGCGTAAATATCCCCTCCTACCAAGTGCGCCCAGGCGATGTGATTAGCATCCACGAGTCGAAGCGATCGACCGTGCTTGGGAAGGAGGCAATCGCACGCGCTGCGGAACATACCCCGCCCTCATGGCTTACCTACGATCCGACCCAAGTGCAGGGCAAAGTGCTGCACGCTCCCAGCACCGACGAAATCGACACACGCGTCGATATGCAGAAAATTATCGAGTTCTATAGCCGCTAAGGAGGCGTCTGCGTGTTATGACAACACCACTGGTAGAGACCAAGGTTCGCACACTCGTTGCAGAGCCGACCTACGGGAAGTTCGAAATCGAACCGCTGGAGCGCGGCTATGGCGTAACGCTGGGCAACGCCCTGCGCCGCGTGCTGCTGTCGTCCATTCCCGGCGCAGCGATTACCAGCGTACGCATCGAAGGCGTGCTGAGCGAGTTTGAGCCAATCCCCGGCGTAAAGGAAGACACCATCCACTTTCTACTCAACCTCAAAAATGTAGCGATTCGCATCAACTCAGAGCATCCACGCGAGCGATACTCGCTACGCTTACAAGTGCAAGGCCCAGGTCGCGTCACCGCTGCCGACATCCAGACACCTGTAGATGTGGAGATAGTGAACCCTGAGCTGTATTTGGCGACGCTGAGCGATGCCAGCGCACGCCTAAATGTCGATATCACTGTCGAGGTCGGTCGCGGGTATGTCGCCGCCATCAAACGCGAACGAGAGCGTGGACGCGGCTCGGTCGGTGAGATTCGAGTGAACGCGCTGTTTAACCCTGTCACGAAGGTGAACTTCTTGGTGGAGCCGACGCTGGTGGGCGAGCGCACCGACTACGACCGCCTAATTTTGGAGGTCTGGACGAATGGCGCAATTGCCCCCGCCGAAGCAGTCAGCCAAGCCGCGACCATCTTGACCAAGCAATTCGAGCTGCTTGCGACGCTGGGTAAGGAAGGACTGGGCGACTCCACAGCTGCTGTGCTCACACTCCCTGGCGTAGATGTACCCGACCGTCCATTGGAGGAGCTGGGGCTGTCTACGCGCGTGTTGAACGCCCTGCGCAGCGGCGGTATCGACACCCTCTACAAACTGCTTAGCACACCTGAGCAGAAGCTCATCGCCTTGCGCAACTTCGGCGAGACCGCCCGCAAAGAGGTCGAAGAGAAACTCAGCGCAATGGGACTGAGCCTAATGAAATCGGGAAGGAGGCGAGGTTCATGAACCACGGAGCAGGCTACCGCAAATTAGGGCGCCCAAGTGACCACCGCATGCACATGTTGCGTAATCAGGTGCGCTCGCTACTGATTCACGAACGGATTATAACAACCGTCACTCGCGCGAAAGAGACACGCCGACTGGCGGAGAAGATGATCACGCTGGCGAAGCAGAACACTCTGCACGCCCGACGCCAGGCGCGTGCATTCCTGCGCGACGAGAGTTTGGTCAAGCATCTCTTTGACAACATTGCACCGCGCTACAAAGACCGCAACGGCGGCTACACGCGCCTCGTGCGCGTCGGCAGACGCCGCGGCGACGCGGTCGAAACCGCGCTGCTGGAACTGGTCGAGTAGCGCATGCGCAACCTGTGCCTGCGAATCGAGTACGACGGCACTGAGTTCCACGGGTTCGCACGGCAGCAGGGCGTGCGCACCGTGCAGGGCGTGCTGGAAAGCGTTCTGACAGCGATACTCGGTGAACCCACCGAGGTCATAGGCGCAAGCCGCACCGATGCAGGGGTTCACGCACGCGGACAGGTAGTCAACTTTCGCACCAGCCGACCCATCCCAACGGAGCGGCTGACGACTATCCTGAATCGCCGACTACCCATCGACCTGAAGGTGCTCGACGCACGCGAGGTGAGCGAATGCTTCCACGCACGCTTCTCGGCGCGCAGCCGCGTCTACCGCTACACCATCTACACGGGGAAACACCCCTCAGTGTGGCGGATACGGTACGCTTGGCATCTGCCGCGCCAGTTGGACTGCTCAGCAATGCAGACGGCGCTGCAGCAAATACTGGGCGAACACGACTTTCGCCCTTACTCGGTCAAAGTCCCAGCTGAGCAGAACACCGTTCGCACACTATATCGCGGGCAGGTACGCCCGACCCGCGACGGTGTGCAAATCGAACTGGAAGCCAGTAGCTTCCTGCGCGGGATGGTACGCCTTATCGTGGGCGACCTGATGCAAGTGGGTAGCGGCATGCTACCCATAGATGCACCTGCCGAACGGCTGCGCACACGCCAACAAGCGACCTACATGGCACCCCCGCAAGGGCTGTGCCTGATTCGGGTAAAATATAGACGCTGAACGAGGAGGCAACCCTTATGTTGCAACGCACCTACATGGCGAAAAAAAACGAAATCGAGCGCACATGGTGGGTCGTCGACGCGGCAGGCAAACCCGTCGGGCGAGTCGCCGCCCAAGTCGCACGCCTGCTGCAAGGTAAGCACAAACCCACCTACACACCACATATGGATGTAGGCGATTATGTGATTATCCTAAACGCGGAGAAGGCGATTTTTACGGGTAAGAAACTGGACGAAGTGCTGTATCACCACACGATGCATCCAGGCGGGCTGCGCGCCTACACACGACGCAAACTAATGAGCGAGAAGCCCGAACGGATGATAACGCGCGTGGTCAGCCGCATGCTGCCCAAAAACAAGCTCCGCGCACGGATGCTCAAACGGCTGCGCGTGTTCGCAGGCGCGGAACACCCGCACCAAGCGCAGCAGCCTCAGCCATATCAACTGTAAGGAGGGCATACGATGGAACAAGTTCGTTACTACGCTACAGGGCGTCGCAAGACCGCTTCGGCGCGCGTGTGGTTGATGCCAGGCACAGGCAAAATCACTATCAACGGGCGTGAGGCGTCTGAGTACCTGCGCCGACTGACTCTGGAACGCCTCGTGACACAACCGCTGCGCCTGCTGGGGCTCGAAGGGCAGTACGATATTATGGCGACGGTGCGCGGGGGTGGACTGTCGGGTCAGGCGGGCGCAATCCGGCTCGGCGTTGCCCGCGCCCTACTGCAGGTTAACCCAGAATACCGTGCGGTGCTGAAGCAGAACGGACTGCTAACCCGCGACGCCCGCGAGAAGGAGCGCAAGAAGTACGGACGCCACGGCGCACGACGCGGATTCCAGTACGTGAAGCGATAATGCGCGTGCTGCTGGTAGGCAGTGGTGGACGCGAACATGCACTGGCGTGGAAGCTACGCCAGAGCCAGCATTGTGACGCGCTTTACGCCGCTCCCGGTAACGCGGGGATCGCCCACCTTGCTGAATGCGTCCCTATCGCTCCCAAAGCCATTGCCGATTTGGTGCAGTTCGCCCGCCAGAACGCGATTGACCTCGTGGTGGTGGGTCCCGAATCGCCCTTGATTGCGGGGCTTGCCGACGCGCTGCATGAGGTGGGCATCCCCTGCTTCGGACCTACACGCGCCGCAGCGCAGCTGGAAGGTAGCAAGGCGTTCGCCAAGCAACTGATGGCACAGCTGGGTGTACCCACCGCCCCGTTTGCCGTGTTCGACGATGCCGATGCCGCGCGTGCCTACCTACGCGAGCGGTTCCTCCACCACCCGTGTGTGGTCAAAGCGGACGGCGAGGCGCTGGGCAAGGGCGTGTTCGTATGCGACACGCTTAGCGACGCGCTGGACGCTGTGGAGTTCCTGATGGAACAGGGCGGACTGGGCGCAGCGGGCAAGCGCATCGTGATTGAAAACCGCCTACACGGACGCGAGATGTCGCTGCTGTGTATCACTGACGGCGAACGCGCACTGCCGATGCCCCCCGTGCGCGACTACAAACGCGCCTTCGACGGCAATCGCGGTCCCAACACGGGCGGCATGGGCTGCTACACGCCACTGCCCGACGCGACGCCTGTCCTCGTAGAGACCGCACTCCAACAAATTGTGCACCCCGTGATTCGTGAGATGGCGCAACGCGGGATGCCCTACCGCGGCGTGCTGTACGCAGGGCTGATGATTGCAGATGCGCAGCCTTACACGCTGGAGTTCAACTGCCGCTTCGGCGACCCCGAAACGCAGGTGCTGATGCCCCTACTACGAAGCGACCTGCTGGAGCTGGCGTACAGCGCAGCGACAGGCACCCTACACGCGACCGAGCTGGTGTTCGAATCGCGCGCAGCGGTGTGCGTCGTGTTGGCGTCAGGAGGCTATCCGGGCGAGTACCGCACGGGGCTACCGATTGAAGGGCTGGACGCTGCCACAAAACTGCCGAATACGCTGATTTTCCATGCGGGCACACGCACCGAAAACGGGCAAATCCTCACCAACGGCGGGCGTGTTCTGAACATCGTCGGCTTGGGCGAGACCCTCAACGAGGCACGCCAAAACGCCTATCGCGCCGTCGAACAGATCCACTTCGACGGCATGCACTACCGCCGCGACATCGGCGAGAGTGTGCTATAATAGGCTCGATGCGCCGACCGCTGCTGGTTTGGGGACTCGTTTTGCTGATGGCGTGCGCGCACGCACAGAGTGTCGCGTGGAGCCGCCTGTACCTGCACCCCAACTCGCGCGGATTCTTGCCCCAAGTCGCTGCCGCCGACTCGCAGGGCAATCTCATCGTGGCGGGACGATATATCCACGAGACTGACCCCTTCAACAGCGTGGCAATCGTCAAGTACGCGCCGAACGGCGACCTCTTGTGGACGCGCACCTTCGGACTGCTCACCGAAGCCGAGTACGCCGAAGCGATTGCCGTCGCGTCCGACGGCTCGTTCTATCTGGGCATTACCCGCGCAAACAGTGACTCGCTCGCGTTCCTGCAGCGATGGAGTGCGAACGGCGACCTGCTCTGGTCGGCACAAATCAATATCACTGCCTACGATGTGATTCGGCAGATTATCGTGCGTCCTGACGGCGGCGCGGAGGTCATCCACACGATTGGCAGCAGCGGGATAGGCTTCGCCAGACTCCGCTATGACGCTCTGGGAAACCAACTGCTTTATCATAACTTCGGCGCGCCCAATACACTGCTGGCAAATCGTACCCCTGTCGGGATGCTGCTGCTGGACACTAATACGACACTCATCATTTACACCAGTGGTGAGGTTGGCGACATCCTCAGGGGCTATTCGCGCACCTACCTGCGTGCCATCAACAACTCTGGAGGCACAGTGTACGAGGTGCTGTTCCCGCTGCGCACGGAACGGTGGGCGCACTCCAGTGACGGCTCGCTTTACCTGCTGGGCGACTACTGGGACGCTACCAGCCAGCAGATGTGCCTGCGCCTTGTGCGCGTGAACCCTGCTAACGGCAGCCTGTTGGGGCAGTGGAACCTAACTGCGGCAGCAGGCGATGCAATTCCTGACATTCTGGCGGTCAGCGGCGGGGTGTGGCTGGCGACGGGCGCGTGGGAGACCGCCACAACGCGCGGAATGACAACGCTGCTGGGCACAGCCAGCGGCGCGTTGCTGGGAACTGCCACGCTGGAGGGCGTCTACCGCCCTGTGGCGGGCGTGCGCACTGCGACGGGCGCGCTGGCACAACTCATCGGTGAACGCCTGCCCAGCCCCGACCGCTGGAAACCCGTGCTGCAGTGGTTCCGCAGCGACGGCGCACTGATGGCACAGGGCTACCTACCCCCGCTCAGCCCCGCCGACGAGACGCCTGAACTGCTCGTCGCCAGCCCCGACGGCGCCCTCTATGTCGTAGCGACGGTGCAACAGGGGAGCCAAAACATTGCAGGCGCGGGTATCTGGCGCATCGACCCGCCACCAACGCTCAGCGGACAGGTCGTACTGAACGACTACTTCCCCGACCCCGCAGGCAAAACGGCGCAGTTCACCCTTACCAACGGCAGCCAGACCGACACGGCAACGCTGACGCTTGGCGCAGGCGGCAGTTATAGCCTGCAGACGGGCATTACGGGCACAGTGCAGGTGCGTGTTTATGTGCCTGGCTGGCTGGGGCAACGCCAAACGCTCGCAGTCGGCAACAGTGGCGTCATCACAGCGAACTGGAGCCTCATCAACGGCGATGTGAACCGCGACAACCAGATTGACGACGCCGACCTGCTGGAGGTGCTGTTCACCTTTGGACAAACGGGCGCGAACTTGCCCGCCGACTGCAACGGCGACGGCACGGTCGACGACGCGGACTTGCTGATTGTGCTGTTCAACTTCGGCGCAGTTGGAGATTAGCCGCAGACTACCCCCAGAGTGCAGTTGCACAGGGGTACAATTGGCGCGTGATGAAGCCGTTGGAAGTTATCCCCGCAATTGACCTGCGTGGGGGATATGTTGTGCGCCTGTTGCAAGGCGACTATGCGCAGGAGACCCGCTACCACAACGACCCCGTCGCTTTGGCGCAGCACTGGGCGCAGCACGGTGCGCCTCGTTTACATCTTGTAGACCTTGACGGCGCACGCGCAGGCTACCCCGTGCAACTGGAACTGATTCGGCGCGTCATCCGCGCAGTAGACATCCCTGTACAAGTGGGAGGCGGGGTACGCTCGGAAGGCGCCGTGCGCACGCTGCTGGAGGCAGGAGCGGATCGCGTGATTGTAGGCACGCTTGCTGTAGATCAGCCCGACGCTGCCGAGGCACTCTTCCGAAAGTACGGCGCGCGGGTTGCTCTTGCGCTCGATGTCAAGTCGGGGCGCGCAGCGACCGCAGGCTGGAAATCGGTGTCGGAGACGCCCTACCTGCGGTTCGCGCAGGAGATGGTGCAGCGCGGCGCACAACGCATCATCTTTACGCAGGTCGAGCGCGACGGCACGCTGCAAGGCGTGGCGTTCGAGCCGCTCATCGAGTTGCTTCGCGCCGTTGCTGTGCCCGTGATTGCGTCGGGTGGCGTGCGCGACGCCAGCGATCTACGCGCCCTGCACGCCTTAGCGCAGTCCACCCCGCTGGAGGGCGTTGTCGTCGGCAAAGCGCTTTACGAAGGCACGCTTAGCGACGACTGTTGGAAGGCGTTCGGCTGACCACTGTTATACTACCGCCTCGACACGCTCAGCGTCTTTTAGCTGGTTTTCCAACCGATCGCCGTGCGCCAACGCCAGCGGCAGCACCTCGTCCATGTGGCGCACCAGGTGGAACTGCATCTGCGTGCGCACATGTTCAGGGATGTCGTCCAAGTCGGGTTCATTCTCGGCGGGCAGGATGACCTCGTAGATGCCCGCGCGGTGCGCCGCGATAACTTTCTCCTTGATACCGCCAACGGGCAGCACGCGCCCACGCAGGGTGATTTCGCCTGTCATTGCGATGTCGCGTCGCACAGGGCGCCCCATCAGCGCGGACGCCAGCGCGGTCGCCATCGTAATGCCTGCCGACGGACCGTCTTTGGGAATCGCGCCTTCGGGCACATGGATGTGGATGTCGCGATTGCGGTAGAACTCGGGGTCGATGCCCAGCTGCAGGGCGCGCGAGCGGATGTAGGTCATCGCTGCCTGCGCCGATTCCTTCATCACCTCGCCGAGATGCCCTGTCAGCAGGAGCCGCCCCTCGTGTCCGGGCACAACCGCGGCTTCCACCGCCATTACATCGCCGCCGAACTCGGTGTACGCCAGACCCATCGCCACGCCCACCTCGTCCTTCTCCTCCTTGACGCCGAATCGGTAGCGCGGCTTGCCCAGGAACTCCGAGACCTTCGATGCGTCCACGACCACATGCACCTGCTCGCCCGCCGCGACCTGCTTGGCGACCTTACGGCAGATGGTGGACAACTCGCGTTCGAGGTTGCGCACGCCTGCCTCGCGCGTGTATTCGCGAATGATGCGCAACAAGGCATCCTCGGTGATCTCCAAATGCTCACGCGTTAGCCCGTGCCGCTCCAGCACGCGCGGGATCAGGTAATCCCGTGCGATGTGCAGTTTCTCGTCCTCCGTGTATCCCGAGAACTGGATAATCTCCATGCGGTCGCGCAGGGGCGCTGGGATAGTCTCGAGCGTGTTCGCCGTCGTGATGAACATCACATCCGACAGGTCGAACGGCACCTCCAGATAGTGGTCGGAGAACTTGTCGTTTTGTTCGGGGTCTAACGCCTCCAGTAGGGCGGAGGTGGGGTCGCCGCGAAAGTCATAGCCCAGTTTGTCGATTTCGTCCAGCATGAACACGGGGTTGCGTGTGCCCGCCTGTCGCAGCCCTTGAATGATGCGTCCAGGCATCGCACCAATGTAGGTGCGGCGGTGTCCACGAATTTCCGCCTCGTCGCGCACGCCCCCCAGCGAGACGCGAATGAACTTGCGTCCCAACGCGCGCGCGATAGAGCGACCCAACGAGGTCTTGCCTACGCCTGGCGGTCCCACAAAGCACAGAATCGGTCCTTTGAGCGAGCCAGCCAGTTTGCGCACTGCCAGAAACTCCAGCACGCGCTCCTTGACTTTCTTCAGCCCGTAGTGGTCTTCGTCCAGGATCCGTGCTGCTTCGGCGATATCCACGCGGTCTTCGGTGCGCTCCTTCCACGGTAGCGAGAGCATTACATCGAGGTAGGTGCGGATGACCGACGCTTCAGGCGAGCCGAAGGGCATCTTTTCAAGGCGGTCTACTTCTTTGAGGGCACGCTCGGCAATGTCTTCAGGCATGCCGGACTCGGCAATGCGCTTGCGGTACTCCTCCACTTCCGAGAAGCGCTCGTCACGCTCGCCTAGCTCGCGCTGGATGATTTTGAGTTGTTCGCGCAGGTAGTATTCGCGCTGCGTATCGCCAAGTTCCTGCTCCACGCGATCGCGAATGCGCTGCTGCAGTTCGACGATCTCCAGTTCGTGGCGCAGCAAGTGGAGCAAAACTTCCAGCCGCTCCTTGATGGGTACGGTCTCCAGCACCTTTTGCTTGTCCGTGAAGCGCAAAGGCGCGAAGTGCGCAATTGTATCGGCAAGCCGTCCTGGCTCTTGCATGTACGAGATGGTAGCGACCACCTCAGGCGGAATGTTGCGCTCGTGCGAGGCGATCTCCTCGAACATCTGTACTGCCGAGCGCATTAGCGCTTCAATATCGGTAGTTAGCTCCACTTCCTGCACAGGAATCGGTTCGATCTGAGCCAGTAAGTACGGCTCATCGGATTGAAGCGCAACCAGTCGCGCGCGTTGCACGCCCCGGAACACCACGCGCATCGTATTATCGGGCGCGTGTATCGCCTGCAAAATCTCTGCGACCACGCCCACCTCGAACAAGTCCTCCTGCGTCGGCTCTTCTATTGTGACATCGCGCTGGGTAACCAGCAGCATGAGCTTTTTGGGCGTCTCCAGCGCTGCTTCGACGGCGCGGAGCGACTTCTCGCGCCCCACCAGCACAGGCGCGAGCGTGTTGGGGAAATAGACATTGTCGCGCACAGGCAATACTGGCAGCTTGCGCGGGATCTCCACCCGTCGTTTGGCAGTGTTCCGACGCTTTCGAGTGGGCGTCTCCACAGGTTCCGACATAGTCGAGACTTTCTTCCTTGGCATAGCGTCTCTACCTCTATATACGCAAAGGTACAACGATTGCGTTCCCTCTATGTTCGCCGTACGCGCGCCGATTCCTGCCACAAATTGCTTGCAGGAGCGCGCCTGTAGACGGCGAACTGAGACGATGTGCTCCGCTGTGCGCACACGGCAGATGTGCATTTGGGTAGGGCGTTTAGTTATCTGGGCGAGGCGGCGCCTGGGCATCAGGAGCGTCTTAGGCGGGCGTTTCAGCGCGTGTTCGCAGAAGCGCGGGCGAACGAGTGTGCGCTGGTGCTGATTGCAGGCGACCTGTTCGACAGTCCCTGCGTCGGGCGCGAGTGGGTCGCCTTCGCGCTTGCGACCATTGCGGACGCACGCCTGCCAACGGTAGTCATCCCAGGCAACCACGATCCTGCCGAGCGACACCCGTTTCGCGACAGTGCGCTTCCAAGCAACCTGCACTTCCTCGCGGAGACAGGACGCCTGCGCCTGAGTGCGCTCGATGTGGAGATTGTCGCCTGCCCAGCGGGAGACACTGCGCGCTGGGAGGCGGCGTTGCGGCGCGACCCAAACGGCGCACCCCTGCAAATCGCACTAATGCACGGCTCGATGCCCGCCGCAGGGGTTCAGGGCACAATCCAGCCTGCGTGGATCGGCGCGAGCGGACTGGATTATGTGGCGTTGGGCGACTGGCACTCACCCCACGAGTGGACGCAAGGGCAAACGGTATGCTGGTATAGCGGCGCGCCTGAGATGATCCTGCCCCGCCAGCAGCTGCCCGCCACGATGTGCCTTGTGGAACTGCAGTCGGGGCAACCCGCGCGCGTCTCGCATCTCCCCACAGGTGAGGCGCGCTATCCTAACGGCGCACCCGACGGCGTGCTAACTTGGGATGTCTCGCCCTATCGCGACATGCAAGGCTTACTGCACGATCTGCAGGCAACGCTGACGCCCGAAACGGTCGCCACCCTTCGTCTCGTTGGTCGCTGGGATGCCGACGAGCCGCTGGATATCGCTTTGCTCGCCGAGCAACTGCAATCCCACTGCCTCTGGCTGGAGCTCCAGCCCGCCTACCAAGTCGGGGAGCTGACCCCGCGCACGCCGTTTGAAGACCTGCTAACGCAACTGGCGCAGGAGTATGAGTCACGAGCCCCCAAGGATGCCGCCCTGTACCGCGAGGCGACGCAACTGAGCCTGTATCTGCTGCGTGGAGGACGACTGTAATGCGATTCCTCACCCTCGCGCTGGAGGGCTACGGACGGTTCCGCGAGCGCACGGTGTTCGAGTTCGACGCGGGGCTAACCTGCATCGTCGGCGCAAACGAGTCGGGCAAAAGCACGGTGCTTGCCGCGCTGCTGGACGCCCTCTATACGCTGCCAACCTCCACAGCGCAATCCGTGCGCGAGCGTATCCACTGGGGACACCCGCACGGCTGGACGCTGGAACTTGCGTTGGAGCTGCGCGGGCAGAGTATTCGCATCCGTAAGTTCCACCCCGTCGACGAGCCGCGCCGCCGCGCCGAGTTTGTGCTGGAGCATAACGGCGAGACGCTGTCGGGCGAAGCAGCGCGCGAACGCTGGGAGCAACTCTGGCGCGTGCCGCTGCCCGTGTATCGCGCAACCGCATGCGTTGCCCAGCGTGCCGTCGCACGCATCGAAAAAGGCGACCTCAAGTCCCTGCAGCAGCAACTGCGCGAGAGCGCGGTGAACGCCGATCTGAACCGCATCCTGACCACCTTGCAGACCGAGCGTCGCCGCTTGCGCCAAGACATCGAACGCGCCCAACGCTACCTACGCGACACTGAGCAACGACTGCACGCCGCCCGCCAAGCCGAGCAGCAGCGACACGCCCTGCGCGAACGCCTACGCCAAGCCCAACAGGAAGCAGACGCCCTGCGCGACCAATTGGAGCAGGACGAGCGACTCCTGCAACGCTGGCACGAGCTGCACGAACAGCGCACAACGCTGGAACGCCTGCGCCGCGAAGCCGACGCGAACCAGCGACACATCGAGCAGCTTGAGCAGATCGAGCGACGCCTGCAGGAGGTGGAGGCTGACCTGCAGCGCGACTTTGCCGAGTGGCTCGCCCTGCCCGACGACCACAAAGCACAGGTGGATGCCGCGTGGGTACGCTATCAGGACGCCGTGCGCCGTCTGAGCACATTAGCACGCGAAGCGCAGGCGCTGCGGGACGCGCAGCAGGCGTCGGTCGGGCGCGCACGAGCGCGGGTCGGCTATGTCATGCTGGGGCTTACGCTGTGCGCAGCGAGCGTGCCGTTGTGGGGTGTCGCTCCTGCGCTGGGGGCAGTCGCGCTCACGCTGGGGCTGGTCGCGCTTGCTGTCGCTGGGCTATGGCGCACGCGACGCGACGCCGAGCCAGACACCCTCACGCCCGCGCTGGACGCCGCCCGCCGCGAAGCGCACAGCCACTGGGAGCAACTCACCACGCTGCTGGCGCAGGCGAGCCTCACGGTGGAAACGCCCCGCACGAATGGCGCGCCCGACGCGCACGCCCACGAAACCCTGCAACGCCTCCAACACGCACTGCACCGCTACAGTGAACGCTGGAACGCTTTGCAGCAGCGGCTCGCCGAACAGAAACGGCTACGCGACCAGCGCGACGCGCTCTACCACCTTGCGCCCGACCCGAAAGCGCTGCGCGACCGCCTACGCGAACTCGCCGTGCAAATCGTGGGGCTGGAAGAGCAGATTCGGCGCAACCCGCTTGCGCAAAGCGACCTGCCTGAGCGCGAGATACTGCACTTAGACGCGCGGGTGCAGCAGAAGCGGCAGCGACTGGACACCCTGCGCGAAGAGCAACTGCGCTGCGAGGGCGCATTGCAAAACCTGCCCGCCCACGAACCTGTCGATGCGCTGGAGCTGGAACACACGCGCGCCCAGCAACGGCTGGAGCAGCTGTTGCATCGCGCCCGCCTGCTTGAAACCGCCGAGACGCTGCTGCGCGAGACGAATGCGCGCTATCTCAGCGACCTGCGCCCGCGCCTCAAGCCGCGCATCGAACAGCACTTGCCCGCCCTCACGCTGGGACGCTACACGCAGGCGGAACTCGGCGACGATCTGAGCCTGCAGGTCTACCATCCCGAACGCGGCGCAACGCTGCCCGTGCAGGAAGATACCGCCGCGTGGAGTGCAGGCGTGCTGGATCAGCTCTTTTTCGCCTGCAGGCTGGGGCTGGCGGACGCGCTCGCCGACGACCTGCGCCTGCCCCTGCTGCTGGATGACCCTTTCGTCTACGCGGACGAAGCCCGATATCGGGCAGCGTTGGAACTATTGCAGCGCGTCGCCCACGAAACGCAGGTCATCCTGTTCACCTGCCGCCCCCTGCCTGAAGGCGATTGGGGACGGGTGATTGTGCTTGACGGAAGGGGCACTGAGAACACCAACTAACACCTCCTCCCAAAGTGGAACGGCACGCTCAGATAGGTCAGCATTGTCCACTTTTTAGGAGCGATGCAGGGGCACACGGCGGTGCGCCCTGCTGCGCGTTCCCCACGCTGTGGGAGGAGGGGGGGAGGGCGCGTGCTTCAACGCAAGGTATAATCCCGCCATCTGATGGAGCGTAGGACGGCATCCCCAACGGGCGATTGGGCAGCGCGTTTCCTATGGCTGCTAATGACGCTGGCGCTGATTGCGCTCGCGCTCTATGTCGTCTGGGCGGTGCGCCATGTCATCACGCTTATGCTCGTCTGCGGGGCGATTGCGTATCTGCTGATCCCGTTGGTGGACTGGCTGGCGCGTTGGCGCCCGCGCTGGATTGCGCCGCTGGCGTGGCGCGGGGTCGTGAGCCTTGCCGTGACGCTGGGCTTTCTGACGCTGGTCGGGGTAGTGTTGGTCGCGTTCCTGACGCCGTTTGTGACGGAGGTGCGCGATTTCCTGCGCAATCTGCCCAGTTATGAGGCGCGCATCCGCGCAACCGCCGCCGACTGGCAAGCCGCCTACAACGCTTGGTACGAAAGCCTCACCCCGCAGGCGCAGCAATGGCTGGACAGTCAGCGCGAGTCGCTGCTGCGCTCGCTCAGCCGCACGACGGAAGACCTGCAGGCTGCCCTGCAAGGCGCGCTCCAGCAAACGGGGCAACTGGTCAACCTGTTGGTGGAGTTGTTCCTCGTGCCTGTGATAGTGTTCTACCTGCTGTTCGACTCGCATCGGCTCAAGCGGGAGACGCTGCGCTGGGTGCCGCCGCGCTATGTGCGCACCGTGCTGACCTTGATGCAGGAGACGAACCGCGTGATGCGTGGCTACATTGTGGCGCAGCTGATTCTGGGCGTGATTGCGGGGATTGCGACTTGGGTCGGGCTGCAACTGATGGGCGTGCGCTATGCGGCGACGCTGGCGATGTTCGCAGGGATTGCCCGCGCCATCCCTGTGATTGGTCCTGTGATTGCGGGCGCGCCGATTGTGCTAATCGGGCTGATTCAGGGCGGGCTGCCGCTGGGACTGCAATTGACGCTGTTTGTCACCGCGCTGTTCGTGGTAGAACACAAGATGATTATGCCGAAAATCATTGGCGACCGCGTGGACTTGCATCCCGTGCTGGTGATTATCGTGCTGCTGGTCAGCGGCAAGTTTTTCGGGCTGATGGGCATGTTTTTCGGCGTGCCTGTGGCGGTGATTGTGCGGAATGTGTTGCTTATTCAGGCGCGGCGGGCACGGACGCGCCCCAAAGTGCATCGGCTGGTGGTGTCTGAGCTTCCCGAAGACGCCCAGCCGCGCACAGGGACAGGAGGTCAATAGATGGATATTCTGCAGGCGATTTGGCTGGGCATTTTGCAAGGGCTGACCGAGTTTCTGCCAATCTCCAGTTCGGCGCACCTGATTTTGATGCGCTTCTGGTTCGGCTGGGAGATTGGCGACCCGCAGACGGAGTTGGTGTTCGATGTCGCCTTGCATGTGGGCACGCTGACGGCGATTGTGGTCTACTTCTGGCGCGATTTGGTGCGTATCGCGGGCGCGGCGTTCAGCGCCGACCCCGAACGCGCGATCGACAAGCGGCTGGCGTGGGGCATCGTCGTCGGGTGTATCCCCGCTGCGCTGGTGGGCGCGCTGTTCGAGGATGTCATCGAGGAGGTGTTTCGCACGCAGTACGCGCTGATTGCAGGGCTGCTCATCGGGATCGGGCTGCTAATGGCGGCGGCGGATCGGCTGGGGCGCAAGCAGCGCGCGCTGGAGTCGGTCGGCATCGTGGACGCGCTGCTGATTGGCGTGGCGCAGTCGCTCGCGCTGATTCCAGGTTTCTCGCGGTCGGGCATCACGATAACCGCGGGGCTGATGCTGGGCTTGCAGCGCGAGGCGGCGGCGCGGTTCTCGTTTCTGCTGGCGACGCCGATCACTTTTGGCGCGGCGGTCTGGTCGTTCCGCAACCTGTTCAAGGGGGGCGTGCCTGCCGAGATGCTTGCGCCGATGCTGGCGGGCGGCACGGCGGCGATGGTTGTCGGATGGCTCTGTATTGCGTTTCTGATTCGCTACCTGCGCACGCGCTCGCTGATGCCGTTCGTGGTCTACCGCGTTGTGATTGGGCTGGCGACGCTGGGCAAGGTGTTTTGGGGGTAGGGCATGCGTATCCTCATCACGGGCGCAACGGGCTTGCTGGGCGCAGAGGTAGCAAAACACTTCCGCAAGAACTGGCAGGAAGTTATCGAATGCACACGCACGCCGCTGGCAACCGCTAACAGCCATCGCGTCTCGATGGACATCACCGACCCCGACCAGGTGGCAGCGATTTTCGACGCCGTTCGCCCCGAAGTGGTCGTCCACTGCGCCGCGATGACCCATGTAGACGCCTGCGAGACCGACCCGCAGGAGGCGTACCGCGTCAACACCTTCGGTACGGAGGTCATTGCCGCGCACTGCCAGCGCGTCGGCGCGGTGTGCGTCTACATCTCCACCGACTATGTGTTCGACGGCGCGAAAGGCGCGCCCTACCACGAGTACGACACGCCGAACCCGCTCAGCGTCTACGGGCGTTCCAAGTATCTCGGCGAGCAGGCGGTGCAAGCATTGTGCCCGCGGCACTATATTGTGCGCGTTGCGTGGCTTTACGGGGTCGGGCGCAAGACCTTCCCGCAGTTCGTGCTGGACGCGGCGCGGCAGGGGCAATCGCCGACGGTGATCGCCGACCAAATCGGCTCGCCGACCTATGTCGCCGATGTCGCTGACAGGCTCCTGCGGCTGGTGCAGACCGACTGCTACGGCGTGTACCACCTGACGAACCCGCCGCCTGTGTCGCGCTACGAGTTCGCCTGTGCGCTGTTGGAGGCGGCGGGGCTATCGGTACAGCCGACGCCGTTGCCGATGGCGCAGTGGCAAACGCCTGCGCCGCGCCCTGCACCCGCCGCCTGTGTCGCGCTACGAGTTCGCCTGTGCGTTGTTGGAGGCGGCGGGGCTATCGGTACAGCCGACGCCGTTGCCGATGGCGCAGTGGCAGACGCCTGCGCCGCGCCCTGCCTACTCCGCGCTCACCTCGTGGCGGCTGCCGTGGGCGGGCGTGCCGCCGATGCCCGACTGGCGCGACGCGATGCGCCGATTCCTGCACGCGCTTGGTCAGGTATCCTCATAGCCGATGCAGACCCCGCTGACGCGCAACCTGATTGTGTACGCCGAGAACCTGAGTTATATGCGCACGCTGCCCGACGGCGCGTTTCGGCTGATTTACATCGACCCGCCGTTCAACACGGGCAAGGTACAGCAGCGCGTACGGATGCGCGTCGTCGCCAGCGAGCAAGGCGTGCGCATCGGCTTCGGCGACCGACGGTATCAGGTGCAAATCTACGACTCGCCCGCCTATCGGGACGCCTACGAGGACTACTTGGGCTTTCTGGAGCCGCGTCTGCGCGAGGCGTACCGCCTGCTGACCCCCGACGGCTCGCTTTTTGTGCATCTGGACTACCGCGAGGCGCACTATGTGAAGGTGCTGCTGGACACCATCTTCGGGCGCGAGTGCTTCATGAACGAGATTATCTGGGCGTACGACTACGGCGGGCGGAGCAAGCGTCGCTGGCCCGCCAAGCACGACACCATCTTCTGGTACGCGAAAGACCCTGAGAACTATGTGTTCAACTACGAGGCGATTGACCGCATTCCATATATGGCGCCGAGTCTGGTGGGCGCGGAGAAGGCGCAGCGGGGCAAGACGCCAACCGATGTGTGGTGGCTGACGATTGTGCCCACCAACAGCAAGGAGAAGACGGGCTACCCGACGCAGAAGCCGCTGAAGTTGCTGGAGCGCATCGTGCGCGTGCATAGCGCGGTGGGCGACTGGGTGCTGGACTTTTTCGCGGGCAGCGGCACCACAGGCGAGGCAGCCGCGCGTCTGGGGCGACGCTTCGTGCTAATTGACAATCACCCCGACGCAATACGGATTATGGCGGAGCGACTGGCGTTTGCAGAGGCGGAGGTGGTGGGGCTGAAGGATCTGGCAGGATAGACGGCAGTCATCGCTAACTCCCAAGCGCGTGATTCGTCAATCCTGTACAGGAGGCAGCGACATGAGAAGGCACATGGTCTGTGCGGTAATGGGCGCGATAATGGTGACGGCGGGTTGGTCGCAGTCGCTTACTTGGCTGGATACGCAGTTTAACCCGTTCACGATACCTTTGGGCGTCTCGGCGGACGGCTCCGTGGTTGTGGGTATGACGGAGAGCTTTCCGCAGCAATCCCATGCATTCCGTTGGACGCGAGCGTTGGGGACACAATACCTTGGCACACTGGGCGGCAACGCGAGTGCTGCCTACGGCGTCTCGGCGAACGGTTCTGTGGTGGTCGGCTGGGCGCACGATGTAAACGGGCAGCGACGCGCGTTCCGCTGGACGGTGGCAACGGGGATGGTAGACCTTGGCACACTGGGCGGCGACCAGAGTGGGGCGCGTGGCGTCTCGGCAGATGGCTCGGTCGTGGTGGGCTGGGCGCACAACGGGGCTGGGGAGCGACGCGCCTTCCGCTGGACGGCGCAGACGGGGATGATTGACCTTGGCACGCTGGGCGGCGCAGAGAGCGAGGCGTGGGCAGTTTCGGCAGACGGCTCGGTCGTGGCGGGCATCGCGCAAGATGCTACAGGCGAATGGCGCGGCTTCCGCTGGACGGCGCAAACGGGCATGGTCGCGCTGGGCACACGCCCCTTCTCCCCCGAGGGGTCGCTCGATGTCTCGGCGGATGGCTCGGTCGTTGTCGGTACCCCCATGCGTGGCGCCTCGCCTGCCTTCCGCTGGACGGAGGCGACAGGGATGATCGATCTCCCCCGACCGTCAGGGGTTCGGCAAAGTCAAGCCCATGGGGTTTCAGGGGATGGCAACATCGTGGTCGGTGGGGTCGATCTCATGGGACGCGCTTTCCGCTGGCACACCTCAGGCGAGATGGACGACCTGAATAGCACCTACGCGAACCTGATTGGGGGCGGGGCTACGCTTTTGCTGGCTACGGATGTTTCTCCCGATGGGCGCTATATCGTAGGGGTCGGCATGCGCGGCGTGCTTGAAGCCTACCTGTTGGATACAGGTTTCCCGCGGCGTGGGGATGTTGACCGCAACGGCTGCGTGGACGACGCCGACTTGCTGCGGGTGCTGTTTGCGTTCGGCAGGCGCGGCTACCGCAACGAAGACCTCAACTGGGACGGCATCGTCGACGACGCCGACCTACTGCAAGTGCTGTTCCACTTTGGCAGCGGGTGTTAGCCTCCGCTCCCGATCACTCGTAGCGCAACGCCTCCACGGGGTCTTTACGGGCGGCGCGGGCAGCGGGCAACACTCCAAACACCAGCCCCACCGCGCCGCACACTGCTAATGCCAGCCCAACCGTGTCGAGGGTGACCTCTGGCGTTAGCACCGTGAAGCGGTCAATCGCCGCACATGTGCCCCAGCCAATCAACACGCCCATCAGTCCGCCTACCAGCGCAATCAGGGTCGCCTCAATCAGAAACTGCCAGAAGATGTCCCGCTGCCGCGCGCCGACTGTCTTGCGGATGCCGATTTCGCGCACGCGCTCCGTCACGCTCATCAGCATCACATTCATCACGCCGATCCCGCCGACCACCAGCGCGATGGAGGTGATGCCCGTCAGCGCGACGGACACAATCTGTAGCAGGGTGAATAGGCGACTGAGCAGTTCCTCTTGCGTTAGCACGGAGAAGTCCTCGCTGCCGCCGTGGCTGCGCAGCACCGCCGCCCTAATCTGCGCTTGCAACTGCGCGGGGTCTTTATCGGGCGCAGTCTGGGCAATCACGCGGTGGATTTGCTCGCTGCCCATCGCTTTTTGGAGGGCGCGAATGGGCGCGTAAATCGCGAACTCGAACCCGCCGCTGCCCAAGAACGACCGATTAGAGTCTTCCGCCGTGACGCCGATCACGGTGAACGGCTTGCCGTTGAGCCGCACTTGCTTGCCGACAGGGTTCGCCGCGCCGAACAGTTGTTCGGCGGGCTTGGGTCCGAGGACGCACACGAACTTGTCTGCCTCAGCGTGCGTGAAGAACCTGCCGTACTTGAGTTTGTGAGGGCGCATTTGGAACCATTCGGGCGTCGTACCCAAGATGAGCGCGGCATCTGCCCAGCGGTCGCCCCGTTGCGCCCCGCCCGCCACGAAGGTAATCGGCGCAACCCGCCGTACACCCGGCACTTGGGCTACCGCTGTAATGTCGCTCTCGCGCAAGGTGCTTAGCCCGATGAAACTCATCGGGTTGAACGGGTTTTCGGGGCTGAGCCGACCGGGCAGCACAATCACCAAGTTCACCCCCAGCGACTCCACCTGCGCGACCACATCGCGCTGCACACCCTTGCCCAGCGAGACCAGCACCACAATCGCTGCTACGCCGACCGCCATGCCCAAACCGCTGAGCAGCGTGCGCCGCGGGGTCATCCAGATCGATTCCAGCGCCGCGTGGAAACTTTTTTTGACCATCGTTCGTATACCCGTATGAAGGATTCAGCGCACAGGGGGCGAAATTCCCCTGTTAAGTCCCCGTTAAGGGCTAAAGATTTCGGCGCGATGTGCCATAATATTAAGTGGGAACGAGTTCACCTTCCTTCCTTGGGGGTGGCAGGCTTTGCTCTCCTTTCACTGCCACCCTCCTTTTTACTGTCCCCTTGCAACTTGTGGGCGCGATTTGGGGTATAATTAGGTAGACGAGGCGCCGTACCCAAGTGGCTAAGGGGAGGGTCTGCAAAACCCTTATTCGTGGGTTCGATTCCCACCGGCGCCTCCAGAGCCTAATTCCCGCCTGGATTCCCATTTTGCGTTGCCTGCGGCGTATCGCCAATCACCTCCACTGGCGCATGCAGCCACTGCCCGTCGATGTACGCGCTGATTACGCCGCGCCCCGCTCGCAACGCGCGAAACCGTCCCCACTGGTCGATGAACCCGATACCCACCGTGCCCCAGACCACCTCCCAAGTAGAGATGGGCTGCTCGCCGCGATAGACTCGGAACCGTATCTGCTCGCCGACCTTGAGGCTGGCTTGGGGTGGCTCGATGCGGTAATCGGTATAGCGCGGCAGAGTCGGGCGTTGCGCGTCGTCGTACACCAGCCAGGCGTTCGACACGGGGCGTTCTACCCCATCGGAGGGGCTGTTGACGACAAGGTTGCGCACGACCAGCGTGGTGGAGCCGCCGCCGTCCAAGTTGATGGCGTCCACCGCGCCGTAGCGCGCCATGATTTGCGCCAGTTCGCTGAGTGTGGCGCCCTTACTGTGGGGCTGGCGTCCGTCGACGGTAACCCAAAGCACTTCGGCTGGCGTCCGTCGACGGTAACCCAAAGCACTTCGCCCTGCTTGGTGCGCCCGACTGCTGTGCGTGGGTGGCGTCGCTCGATGAAGGTCTGCGGGTTGAACCCGCCGGGCATCTCGTCAGGTGCGAGGAGTTTGCCGTTTCGGATCAGCCATGGTCCGCCCGCGACGGCTTCGCGTACGGTGCGCCACTGCGCCGCGCCATCGCCTTGCAGGTCAATCCGCAGCGTGATGCGGTCGCTGGGCTGGAGCGCGCGCAGAAAGTCCGCCGCGCCCGCTGTGCCAATCAGCACGCCGCCTGCGGGCGGAATCGGTGCGGAACTGCCCTGACGCACCTCGCGCACGACCGCCTGCACCTGCGCGCCCACCCGCAGCGGGCGCGGCAGCGCGTCCAGCACGACCACTGTGCCTACGCCCGCCGCCTGCGCCGTCGCCCCATAGAACGAGGTGAACAGCACCAAGTCACCCTCCGCCTTCGCTATGCGGTTCAGCCCCGTTAGCGCGTGCTTCGTGCCGTCGGGACGGGTGATGTCGGCGTCCAGCGTCGGGTCGCCCATCACTACCTGCCCCGTCGCTGTCCACCCAACGGCAGGGCGTCCTGGATAGGTCTCGCTGACGATTTCGCCGTCGACAATACACAGCCCCAGTGGGTCGCCCCCATCGAAAAAGTCGGCGTTGATGGCAGCGACCGCGCGGTGTCGCCACGCCATACGGCTGGTCAGTTCCCGCCCGCGCAGCACACCCTCAGTAGCGACCACATCGTTGCCCAGCGTCGAGCGGAAACTGACCGCCCGCGCAGGGGTAATCCGCACGCCCTGTATCGCCAGCGGCGGATTGACCGAAATCTCTTGGAACAGCACCAGATGCGGGCTGATGCGCTTCTCGATTCTCTCAACAGGGGATTGTTGCACCGCATGCGCAAACGCCCAGAACAGACCGCACAGCAGGGCTCCAAACCGTGACCAGCGGGTTCGCATCAGCTGGAATTGTACCTTAGCCGAGAGGATGTCAGGGAACCGATGGGTACCCACATGAAAGCCGCATCGTAAGCCGATTGCCCTTGACCGTAAGACGAGGAAGATTATCCGTCGCTTGGAAACTGGAAAAGTCGAAGTGCACGCTCTTACCCTTTGGCTACTTCCTATGGAGCACCTACGCGGAGCAGTCGCTCAGCGGTTCATAAGCGTTGGGAGAACTCTGTATCTTTGGCTCCCTCGATTCACAGCGGCTATTGGCAATTACGACCACTTCGCGCAAAAAACCGCGCCGTTGGGTATAATTCACTTCGCGCGCGTGGGGCGAAGGCTGTTTCACCAAGACGCTCGAGGGCGGTTTCGTGAAGCGGCGTCGCCCCAAGCGCATCCATATCATACCAAGGAGGTACAGAGACGCTATGGCGCTTACGCCCGAACAGAAACAGGCGATTATCAACGAGTTCAGACGGCACGAGGGCGACACGGGTTCGCCCGAGGTGCAGATTGCACTGCTAACCGCGCGCATCAACTACCTGACGGAACATCTCAAGAAACACCGCAAGGATTTTCACTCCCGCTATGGGCTGGTCAAGCTAGTCGGGCAGCGACGGCGGCTGCTGGACTACCTCGCTAAAGAGGATATTCAGCGCTACCGCACGCTGGTACAACGACTGGGGCTCCGCTCGCAGCGGTAAAGAGGAGGATTTCACGCGATGCGAGAACCGATCGTTGTATCCGCCGAGATTGGCGGGGACCTATTGTCACTGGAGACAGGCGCTTTAGCGAATCAGGCGAATGCCGCTGTGCTTGTGCGCTACGGAGACAGCGTGGTGCTGGTCACTGCGACAATGAGCCAGAAAGCGCGCTCCGACATCGACTTTTTCCCACTGGTTGTGGACTTCGAGGAGCGCAAGTACGCCATTGGAAAGATCCCTGGTGGGTTTGTCAAGCGTGGGGGGCGCCCTTCCGACGAGTCAATCGTGCAGGCACGCCTAATAGACCGCTCGATTCGCCCGCTGTTTCCCAAGGGCATGCGAAATGAAGTGCAGGTGGTCGTGCTACCACTTTCTGTGGACTTCGACCACCCCCCAGCTGTGCTGGGCATTATCGGCGCGTCTGCGGCGCTGACTATCTCGGATATCCCGTGGAACGGACCGCTCGGCGCGGTGCGCATCGGGTATGTGAATGGCGACTTCGTCGTCAATCCCAATAGCGACATCAGCCAAATCTCTGCGTTAGAGCTGGTTGTCGCCAGCCGACCTGACCACATCATGATGATCGAGGCAGACGCCGATGAGGTGCCCGAAGATATAATGCTGCAAGCCCTCGAACTGGCGCACGCAGAGAATCAGAAGGTAATCGCGCTGATTGAGGAACTGCGGGCGCGAGCGGGCAAGCCGAAAGCGGAACTGCCAATGTACATCGTACCCTCCGAAATCAAGGAGGCGGTCAAGGCGTTCGCAGGCGAGTCGCTCAAAGCGGCGATTCAGAACCCCGATAAACTTGCACGCGAGGCGGGCTTGAGTCAGCTCAAGGACGAAATCGTGGTGCAGATGAACACGCCGCCTGACCCCGAATCGCCGCCCCCATATGCCGGACGCGAGATGGAACTTAGCATGGCGGTCGACGAAGTTGTCAAGGAGACCGTACGCAAGATGATCTTGGAGGAGGGCAAGCGCCCTGACGGGCGTGCCCCGAACGAAATTCGCGAGATCAGCTGCGCCGTTGGACTGCTGCCCCGAACGCACGGCAGCGGGCTGTTCCAACGCGGGCAAACCCAAGTGCTAACCACATGCACACTCGGCGCACTTCACGAAGCGCAGATCCTCGACGCGCTCACCGAAGAAGAGACCAAACGCTACATGCACTTCTACAACTTCCCGCCATTCAGCGTGGGCGAGGTGCGTCCGATACGCGGGCCTGGAAGGCGCGAGGTTGGGCACGGCATGCTTGCCGAACGCGCCCTCGTGCGCATGATCCCGCCTGAAGAGGAGTTCCCTTACGCGATCCTGCTCTACTCGGAAGTGCTGGAATCGAACGGCTCCACCTCGATGGCAAGCACCTGCGGCAGCACGCTCGCGCTGATGGATGCAGGCGTGCCCATCAAAGCACCCGTCGCAGGCATCGCCATAGGGCTGGTCTACGAAAGCGAAGACCGCTATGTCATCCTGACCGACATTCAGGGCATGGAGGACGCCTGCGGCGACATGGACTTCAAAGTCGCAGGCACCGCAAAGGGAATCACCGCCATCCAGCTCGACCTGAAGATCCCTGGCTTGCCGATGCCGATTATAGAGCAGACGCTTGCGCGCGCGCGTGAGGCACGCCTGTATATCCTGCAGAAAATGTTAGAGGTCATTCCTGCACCGCGTCCTGAAGTGTCGCCGCGTGCCCCGCGCATCTTCGTGATGGAGATCAGTCCCGACAAAATCGGCGATGTTATCGGACCAGGCGGCAAGATGGTCAAAAGGATCACCGCCGAAACAGGCGCACAGATCCAAATCGAGCAGACGGGCAGAGTTTATATCTCCGCGCCTGATGCTGAGTCGGGCGAGCGGGCACGCCAGATGATCGAATCGCTAACCAAAGAGATTGCGGTTGGCGAGATCTACATGGGGCGCGTTACACGGCTAATGGCGCGTGGCGCGTTTGTTGAAGTGTTGCCAGGCAAAGAGGGGTTAGTGGACCTGCGCGACCTAACCGACAAGCGCGTCAGCCGACCCGAAGAGGTGGTCAAGGTGGGTGACATGCTGCGCGTGCGCGTCAAGGAGATCGACCACATGGGGCGCATTAACCTCACCACGCGCGGAGTGGAGCAGCCGACTGGGTTCGGCGCGGTTAGCACGGTCTCCGCACCTGCGCGTGGCAACGCGCCACACGCCGACCGCAGACCTGCGCCCCCGCGCGGCGAGCGCCGACCCGAACGCCCCCCGCAACCCGCAAAACCCGAACGCACCGAGAGCGATATGCCCAAGCCGCAGTTCCGACCGAAGCGGTAAGATAGCCGCGCAGGAGGCGCAGCGCGCCTCCTGCCTACTCCTCCAGCACGCGATAGATGTCTTGTAGTAGCTGCTGTACTGCGTTCTTGTCCATACCCGAATAGTAGCCGCGAATGCGTCCCTGACGGTCAATCAGTACAAGGCGGTCGCTGTGCACAATCGTATGGGCATCGTCACCTGGCTCCACGCCAAGCTTGAATATCTCGCGCGAGAGCTTGTACAGTGTTTCACGATCGCCTGTCAGGAAGTGCCACTTGCCGCGCTGTGCTCCGTGCTTCTCTGCCCACTTTTTGAGTTGCGCCACCGTGTCGTTTTCGGGATCTACGGTAAAGCCCACAATCAGCACCTCGGGATTGTTGGCAAACTCACGCTGTACATCGATGGCATTGCGGTTCATCGTCGGGCAGACGCTGGGGCATCTGGTGAAGAAGAAGTAGGCGACCCACACTTTGCCGTTGAAGGTGTCGCGGCTAATGGTCTCGCCCCACTGGTTGGTGAACTGGAAGGGCATATCGACCGTGCCCATCACGGGCAGGGGTGGCTCTTTGGTGGCAGCGTGGCGGGCATAGAGCGCGAACACGAACGCCACCGTCGCCAACGCCAGCAAGCCCCACGCGAACAGCATCATCCCGCGCATACGCATCGCCCGCCTTATTTGATGAGCATCACGGCAAACAACGCCGCCCACAGGATGCCCAGAAAATGCCAGTAAATCGCACCCAGCTCGACCGACTGTGGGTTCACCCGCTGCGCAACTTGCGCTTGGTAGAGCAGAATTGCGACGAACACCAGTCCGCCCAGCAGGTGCAGCCCGTGAATTGCGCTGATGACATAGAACATTGCCGTGAAGAAGTGCGCAGGTGCGCCCTGCAACTGCCGGGCGACCTCGCCCCAACTGCCCAGTTGCAACATCAGAAACAACACACCGAGCATCAGGGTCAGCAGCAAGCCGCGCCAGACGCCGCGTAGATGCTCCACGCGCGCCGCGTTCAGCGCCATCTGGCAGGGGATACTGCTCAGCAGAATCAGCGCGGTGCTGAACCACGCGAGCTTGGGCATCTGGAACGCAAAGTCAGCGCGGGCGGGTGTGCGCAACAGGTACAGCACTGCCAGTGCGCCGAACATCGTCGTGATAGCGCCGAGAAAGATATACAGTCCCAGCCGCGCCGCCTGAAAACGGTCAAACGGCTGCTCGTGCCCTTCGCCGTCACCGCCGCGATAGCGCGGGGGCACATTCCCTTCGCCGATACCGCGCCCCCGTGGGCGCACGGGTGTCTTCAGCTTCGTCATAGCGTCCTCCTATAGCGTGAGAATCATCCATGCCAACAGCAGCGGCAGGTACAGCACCGAGCTGCGCAGCACACCCCGCGCACCTTCGGTAGGGTCGGACGCCTTCAGGAAGTGCAGGGTCGCCCGCAGCGCCCAGTAGCCCAGCGTCAGTGCGCCCAACAGATAGAGCCACCCGTGTGTCATCAACGGCGCAAACATTAGGCTAATCGCGACCATCGCCAGCGTGTACGCCAGCGACAGACGCGCGGTCGCCACTGCACTGGCGTCGGGATAAGGCAACATGCGGAACCCCGCGCGCGCGTAGTCGTCCCGATAAAGCCACGCAATCGCCCAAAAGTGCGGGAACTGCCACACGAACTGCAACGCGAACAGCAGCCACGCTTCCAGCGAGAGGCTACCCTGCGCCGCCACCCAGCCCGCCATCGGCGGAATCGCGCCCGGAATCGCGCCAATCGCTGTGCTGAAATGCGTGCGCGGCTTAAGTGGCGTGTACGCAAACGCATAGAGCAGGATCGAGAGTGCGCCCAGCCACGCAACCGCGGCGTTCACCCACAGCGCAAGAGTCAGCACGCCCAGCACGCCCCACACTGCGCCCACCAGCCAGCCCTCCAACGGCGAGATTTGCCCTGATGGGATTGGACGCAGCGCCGTGCGCGGCATCTGGGCATCGCGTCGCCACTCAATCACTTGGTTTAGCGCGTTCGCCGAAGCAATCACCAACCACGAGCCAATCAAAGTTGCCGCGATAAGCCCGCCCTGCAGCGTCTGACCCCAACCCCCCAGTACCAACCCCGCAACCGTCGTGAGCCAGACCAGTAGCGTCACGCGCGGTTTGCTCAACAGCCAGTACGCACGCAGTTTCTGCATAGACATCCCCAACAGAGGCGCGCTCGGCGCGCGCAGGGCGGTTTTCATACACGCTTATTGTACCCCACGCGCGCCCCTGAACGCAAGAGTCTGTGCTTTTTTTCACAAAGGGGATGCCTGCGGCGATTACGCCTCCCACAGGAACGGCTGCTCGTCGGTCAGCACGCGCGCCTTGCTAATCACTTCGCGCAGGTAGGGCGGGATGCTAAACATGCCGTAGTGCGTGGACGGGTCATAGTAGCGTAGCCCTCGCACGCCACGCTGCTCAATGCGTCGCTCCAGCTCCTCACGCGGAATTTCCAGCGGGTCGTACTTTTTGGATGCCAAAACAAAACCCCACGGCAACATAAACGACGCCACGAAGCTCCAATACGGACGCACGATGGGGAATACCTCCTGCAGTGTGCGTGTAATGCAGCCGTACAGGTACGGGTAGAGCGGGTCGCCTGCGCCTGACTGCACGGTCAGCACGCCGTCGTCAGTCAGCGCGTCGTAAACCATTTGGTAAAACTCGCGCGTGAATAGGTACTGTGACGGACCTGCTTCCAGCGGGTCGGTCAAGTCCGACACGATCACATCGAAGTGGTTGCGGTACTGTGGGATGATTTTGCGGGCGTCGTCGAAAATTAGCCTCGTGCGCGGGTCGTTGAATGCACCCTGATGCCACTCAGGTAGCCATTGTTCGCAAAAACGCACCAGCTCCTCATCGATATCCACCATCACAGCTTCTTGCACGGTGTTGTGGCGTAGCACCTCGCGCAGGGTTGCGCCTTCACCCCCGCCCGCCACCAGCACGCGCTGCGGGTTCGGGTGCGTGAACATCCCTGGCTGCACCATCGGCTCGTGGAACATGTATTCGTCTAACAGCGCAGATTGTATCTTTTTGTCTAAAAATAATGCCTTACCGTAGCCCTCCAACTCCACGATCAACGCATCCTGAAACTTGGTGCGCGCCATGTGTATCACATTCTTGACGCGATAGGTATACATCACCGCGTCAGTGTGCGTCTCTGCGAGCATCAGACCGCCGCATACATGGTGTGCTGCTGCCATTTAGGTTCCTCCTCCTATTTTATGTTGCGTGGGACACCGAACGCGCTGCCCCACTGGGGGTAAGTATACCCCCTTGCAGCGGGTACAATCTGTACCGATGACGGCGATCACCTACAACGGCGTGCAAATTGAGGTGCTGGAAGCGGACATCACGGAGCAGGCGGTGGACGCGATTGTGAACGCCGCAAACAGCGAGCTGATTCTGGGCGGCGGGGTCGCAGGTGCAATTGCCCGCAAGGGCGGTCCCACCATTCAGGAAGAGTGCAACCGCCATGGACCGATTCAAGTCGGTGAGGCAGCAATCACGGGCGCAGGAAACCTGCCTGCCAAGTATGTGATTCACGCCGCCAGCATGCGCCTTGGGGGTAAGGCAACTGCCGAGTCGATTCGGAGCAGCGTTGCGCACAGCCTGCAACTGGCGGAAACGCATGGCGTGCGCACTATCGCCCTGCCTGCCGTTGGGATGGGTATCGCGGGCTTCCCGCTGCAGGAGGGCGCGCGGATTATGATGCAGACGCTCAAAGCGCATATCGACAGGGGTACGCAACTCCAACTCGTGCGCTTCTGCTTGTTTGGTGCGGAGGCGGTGGGGGCGTTCCAGACCGCCCTGCAGGAGGTGTTCCGTGGCGGATAGCCTCCCGCGCCTGTCGGTGGTCATCCCCGCCTACAACGAGGCGAGCCGCATCGAGCGCACGCTGGAGCGCATCGTGGAGTACCTGAACGCGCGGGGCGAGCCCTACGAGATACTGGTTGTCAGCGACGGCAGCGACGACGGCACCGAGGCGATCGTGCAGCGGTTCGCCGAGCGCGCCCCCCAAGTGCGCCTGCTGGCGTATCAGCCCAATCGAGGCAAGGGCTATGCCGTGCGCTACGGGATGCTCCGCGCGCGGGGCGAGCGCATCTTGTTCAGCGACGCCGACCTCGCCACGCCAATCGAGGAGCTGGAGAAGCTGGAGCCGTACCTTGAGCAGGGCTTCGCGATTGCGATTGGCTCGCGCCCGCTGCGCGAGTCGCAGCTGGTGGTGCGCCAGCCGCTGTATCGCGAGATGGCAGGGCGCGCCTTCAACAAGCTTGTGCAGCTGCTGGCAGTGCGCGGCATCCACGACACGCAGTGCGGGTTCAAGCTCTTCACGCGCGAGGCGGCACAGGCGGTCTTCTCGCGCTGTCGGCTGGACGGGTTCAGCTTCGACTTCGAGGCGCTGTTTTACGCGCGGCAGCTGGGCTACGCGATTGCCGAAGTGCCCATCCGCTGGATGCACCAGGAAGGCTCCAAAGTGCGCCTTGTGCGCGACGGGCTGCGCATGCTGCGCGACCTGATTTGGCTGCGCCTGACCGCTTGGCGCGGCGCACCCGAGCCGCATTCGCAACCAGAGACACCAAACTGATACCTTCGAACCCTCCTTTCGAGCGCCTCGCGAGTCAAATACGCCTCGCTGCACAGGAATCCTGCCTCATCAGGTACACTATCCGCAGTTTAGCGAGGAGTACCGTATGGCGACCAAACTCTACAGGGAAGCGATTCGTGAGGCACTTATCGAGGAGTTAGACCGCAATCCCCGCGTGTTCCTGATGGGTGAGGACATCGGGCGGTATCAGGGTACCTTCCGCGTGACGGAGGGGCTGTTCCAAAGGTACGGTCCCAAGCGCGTGTGGGATACGCCGATTTCGGAGCCTGGCTTCATCGCTATCGCCATCGGCGCGGCGATTGAAGGGCTGAAACCCGTTGTGGAGGTGATGACCTGGAGCTTTGCACTGCTGGCGTTCGACCAGATTGTCAACCACGCGGCGAAGATCCTCTACAAGTCGGGTGGGGCGTGTCCTGTGCCGATGGTGATTCGCGGTCCCGCAGGACCTGGCAGGCAACTCGCGGCGCAGCACTCGCACAGCGTGGAGGCGTGGCTGGCGCACTCGCCTGGACTGAAGGTCGTGCTGCCCAGCACGCCCGCCGACGCGAAAGGCTTGCTGAAAACCGCCATCCGCGACAATAACCCTGTGATGTTTATCGAACACCCGCGCCTGTACCTGACCAAAGGTGAAGTGCCTGACGGCGAATACACCATCCCGTTCGGCGTGGCAGATGTGAAGCGCACTGGGCGCGATGTAACCATCGTTACCTACTCACGCGGGGTGCAACTTGCACTCAAAGCCGCCGAGCAACTCGCTGAGCAGGGCATCGAGGTGGAAGTGATTGACCTGCGCACGCTGGTTCCGTGCGACTGGGAGACGGTCTTCCGTTCCGTGCGCAAGACGCACCGCGCGATCGCCCTGCACGACGACTGGCGGTTTGCAGGCTTCGGCGCGGAAATCGCCGCGCAGATTCAGGAACATGCGTTCGATTACTTGGACGCGCCTGTGATGCGCGTGGCAGGCGCGGATGTGCCGATGCCTTACAACAAACACCTTGAGGCACTTGCCGTGCCCGACGAGCAGCGCGTCGTCGAGGCGGTACGGCAAATCGTGGCGTAAGGAGGCGACTATGCAGACGATTATTATGCCTAAGATGGGCGACGCAATGGAGGAGGGTACGCTGGTACGCTGGCTCAAGCGCGAGGGCGACACGGTACAGGAGGGCGAACCGATCGCCGAGATTGCGACTGACAAGGCGACAGTGGAGATTGAGGCGCCCGCTTCAGGCGTGTTGCGTGGCATTCGCGTGGCGGAAAACACTGTCGTGCCCGTGAACACGCCGCTGGCGTACATCTTGCAGCCGGGCGAGAGCCTACCCGCCGAGGGCGACGGCAAAGCAGGCGCGCCGACAGAGCCTGCTGCCACTGCCCCGCAACCTGCACCCGCGCCAACCGCCGTCGCCGCCGCGCCTCAGACTGCACCTGCCCCCGCCAACGGTGAGGAGCGCATTTTGGCGTCGCCGCTGGCACGGAAAATCGCCGCCGAACACGGCATCGACCTGCGCCAAGTGCGAGGCACAGGACCCAAGGGGCGCATCGTGGAGCGCGATGTGCTGGCGTACATCGAGTCACGCAAAGCGACCGCTGTCCCCACTGCCGCTCCCGCGCCGACACCTGCCCCTGCGCCTGCCGTCGCCGCTGCGCCTGCCGAAGGGCGCGCCGAGACGCTCACCCGCCTGCGCCAAATCACCGCTCAGCGCACCACCGAAGCGCACCAGACCATCCCCCACTTCTACCTCACGATGGAGATCGACATGGAAGAGGCGCTCGCCCTGCGCCAGCGACTGAACCAACTGGACGAGAGCCTGCGCGTGAGTATCAACGACCTCATCGTCAAAGCGTGCGCCGTCGCCATCGAGCAGCATCCCATCGTGAACGCAAGCTACCAGAATGGGCAAATTGTGCATCCCAACGGCATCCACATCGGGATTGCCGTCGCGGTGGAACAGGGGCTGCTGGTAGCGGTGCTGCGCCACTGTGAGGGCAAATCGCTGCGGCGCATCGCGCAGGAATCGCAGACGCTGATTCAGAAGGCGCGCGAGGGCAAGCTCATGCCCGACGAGATGACGGGCAACACCTTCACCGTCTCGAACTTGGGCATGTTCGGCATCGAACAGTTCACAGCGATTATCAACCCGCCCGCGAGCGCGATTCTGGCGGTGGGTACAACCAAGCGCGTGCCTGTGGTGCAAGAGGACGGGACAATCGTTGCCCGCCATCGGATGAAGGTCACGCTCTCGTGCGACCATCGCGTGCTGGACGGCGCGGTCGGAGCGCAGTTCCTGCAGACGCTCAAGCGAG
>Ga0197143_1000389_pt1 | contig 50384 bp, 55 predicted proteins | sample GBS70_MetaG_FD_148603 | JGI IMG/M metagenome (GOLD analysis project Ga0197143, IMG submission 148603) | Sediment microbial communities from Great Boiling Springs, Gerlach, Nevada, United States - GBS 70_MetaG | ecosystem: Environmental > Aquatic > Thermal springs > Hot (42-90C) > Sediment... | reverse complement strand
CCGCAGGTCCTGGGTCCAGGGGCCGGTCTCCAGAAGCTGGTGCTCCACCTGGATGCCGATTTGCCGCCACTGGTCGATGAGAAAGACCCCGAGGGACGGGTAAGGCTCGATGTTGCGGTTTTTGAGCACAAAGGCGAAGTTCTGGGGTACTCCGGCCTCCCGCAAAAGCCTGCGGGCCTCCTCCCGGCTCTTGTTTATATCCCGCCAGTAGCCGGGGATCTTCTCCAGCTCCGAGTCGGGCATGGCAAAGGGCCCGCCCGGCCGCACCAATCCGCCCACCCACCGCATAAAGGTGAACGGGGATAGATGCTGGGCCCCGCCCAGCGGTCGATGGCCAGGGTGAGGGCCCGCCTCACCCGCGGGTCGTTAAAAGGCGGCTTTTCGTTGTTGAACACCACCATCTGAGAGCAGACCCAGGGGCTCTCCTGGACCACGACCTTATCCCCCAGGGCCCGCACCAGGTCGTCCCGCTCCTGGGGCGTAAATCCCCGAAAATTGGTCACCACCTGCCCGCCCCGGACCGCGGCCACGATGGCCGCCCGGTCGGTCGTAAAGACGGCCCTGAATCCGTCCAGGTAGGGCCTGCCCTTGATAAAGTAGTCTTCGTTCTTTCTGCCCACCACGTGGGAGCCGGGCACATACTCGACGAATTTAAAGGCCCCGGTCCCCAGCACGTTCTTCTCGTACCAGCGGGGGTCCTTCTCGATGGTTTCGGCCTTGTAAATCCAGTTCCAGGGCGAGGCAAAACCGGCCGTAAGCATCGAGGCCGAAGGGTACTTAAGCTTAAACCTCACCGTCCGGGTATCGGGGGGCCTCGATGGATTCCACGGCCGCATAAAGGGCCTTTCGGGCGCTGATGACCCCCTGGGGCGGAAAACTTATCTTTCGGTAGGTTGCCACCACATCCCGGGCCGTGAGGGGGGTTCCGTCGTGGAACTTTACCCCATCCCGGAGCTTGAACTCGTAGACAAGGCCGTCCGAAGAGACCGTCCACGATTCGGCCAGGTCGCCGACAACTTTCGGGTAGTTATTCTGGTCAAACTTTAAAAGGGTGCTGTAGAAGGGCGCTAAGGGGATGATGACCGCAAAGGTGGTCTCCCGGTGGGCATCCAGGGAGGGCGGTTCGGCCTCGACGGCGAAGACCAGCTCGCCCCCATGGCGGGGCTTCTCCTCCGCCGGGGCCGGCGCTTGCTGGGGCGCCTGGGGCGTCGGGGCGCACGACCAGAGGCCCAGACCCAGGGCCGCGGCCGCGCTTCCGGCCAAAAACTCCCGCCGGGAGATTTCGGCGTTTTTAAGCCGAGGCCAGCCTGCCATCCTTACACCTCCGCCGTCGGCGAATTCCGAGGTTACGATATTCTATGCCCGGGGTTATCCTCCCGTCAACGGCGGTGGGGCGGGCAGGGCGGCGGCCGCTTCGGCCTCAAGGGGACCCCAGCCTATCAGGTCCCGGAAAAGGCCGGGGTCCGGCCTGACGGGCTCGTTAAAGATTCGACTTCGGGCGTAGGCGGCGGCTACCGCAAGCTTCCGGTAGCTGCCGGCCTGAACCGCCAGCCGGTCGGCCTCATAAAAGAGCAAGCCGGCAATGGTCAGGTGGGCCAGCCGCCCGGCGAGCCCGATGGCCGCAAGCTCCCGGTCTTCGGCCCCGGCTTTGGGTAGGCGGCTCAGGTCGGCCTGAAGCCGGCCGAGCCAGGGCTTAAGGGTCCCGGCCACGTCCCGGACGGGCCGGGATTTCAGGCTAGAGAGCCTGGTCCCCAGCTCCTCAAGGAGGGCCTCCCCGGCCCCTTCCCGCAAGATTGCCCGCAGGACGTCCAGGGCCACGATGTTGGTGGTCCCTTCCCAGATGGAGCCCAGGTAGGCATCCCGTAAAAGCCGGGCCAGCGGCCAGTCTTCGATATAGCCGTTGCCCCCGAGGAGCTCCAGGGCCTCGCCCACCACCTTCCGGGCCCGCTTGGTTACGTAAAACTTGGCCAGGGGCGTGCTGATCCGGCGGAGCCGGGCGGCTTCGGCGTCCCCGGCGTCGGCCCGGTCCAGGAGCCAGGCCCCGTAGAAGACCAGAGCGGTACACCCTTCCACATCCAGCAGCAGGTCAAAAAGGTTTTGTCGGACCAGGGGCAGTTCGACGAGGGGCCGGCCGAAGGCCGTGCGCCGCCGGGTGTAAGTAAGGGCTTCGAAAAATGCCCGGCGCATAAGTCCGGCCGACCGCAGGGCATTGGAGAGGCGGGAGATGTTGATCATCTCGGCCATCTGCTTAAACCCGCGGCCCAGCTCCCCCACCGGCTCGGCCACCGCCCCCTCGAAGGTAACCTCCCCGGTGGCCATACTCCGGCTTCCCAGCTTATCCTTAAGGCGCTCGACCCGGTAAGAATTTCGGGCCCCATCCGGCAGCCACTTAGGCACCAGGAACATCCCGAGGCCCCGGGTTCCGGCCTCGGCCCCTTCCGGCCGGGCCAGGGTGATGATAACCTCGGCCGAAACGTTGCTGCAGAACCACTTGTGGCCGTAGAGGCGCCAGACCCCGTCTTCCCGCCGGGCAACGGTCCTGATTGCCCCCACGTCGGAGCCGGCCTCCTTTTCGGTGATAAACTGCGCCCCCTGCCAGAGGTCGGCCAGGGACGTGGCCGTAAGGCGGGGCAGGTAGCGGGCCTGCTGGTGCGGGCTGCCGAACAGCCGGATTATCCGGGCCGTCGAGTCGGTCAGGGAGACGGGGCAGATAAGGCCGAACTCGGCCTGAACGAAAAGATATTTAAACGCATATTTGACCACGTGGGGCACCGGCGACGGCCAGCCGAGCACCCCCGGCCGATGGGACATGGCCGCCAGCCCGAACCGTTCGAAGGCGAACCTTTCCAGCTGCCGATAGGCCGGGTGGTAGACGACCTCATCGATGCGATTGCCCTCCCGGTCAAAGGCCCGCAAAACGGGCGGGTGCTGGTTGGCCGCCGTCGCCAGCCGGTCCAGTTCTCCCGCCGCCAGGCCCCCCAGCTCCCGGAGGTGGGGTTCGGCCCGGGCCGCATCTTCCGGGTCGGCCCAGAGGCGCAGCAGAAAGGCCAGGTTAGGGTCGGCATCGAAGAAATTATCGGGGGTTAATGCGGTCGTCACGGCTTCCTCCCTGGGCAAAGGGTTAACAACCCCAAGTGTATACTCCAATCCGGAAACCTTTGTCAGGAGGAGCCGATGGTCGACCTGGCCGCCGTGCCCAAATACGCCGAGCTGCCGCAGTTGCCCACCGGGGAGCGGTACGCCTGGGACGTCTTCGGCCGGTCGGACCAGCTCGGGACCTTAAATTTCATAACACCCCGGGAGGTTCTCCGGGCCGTCCGCACCGTTTCGGCCGGCCGGGTTATTAACCTTTCCCTGCCCCTTAACCTGCCGGACCCCAGCCTGGTCAGCACCCGCCAGGTTTACCGCCATTATGTTTCCACCGGCCGGCTGGCCCGGGATGACTGGCTCGACGGCTTTTACCCCCAGGCCTCCACCCAGTGGGACGGCCTTCAGCACATCCGCTACCGGCAGTTCGGTTTTTACGGCGGCCGGGAGGACCCCGACCTGGACCGGGGGGAGCTGGGCATCGACGTCATCGCCCGCCGGGGAATCGTCGGCCGGGGGGTGCTCCTTGACGCCGCGGCCTACTTCGAAGCCGTGGGCCGGCCCCTGGACCCCACCGGCCGGGTCGGGATCGGTCCCGACGACCTGGAGGCCGTCCTGGGCTGGGAAGGGGTGGGCCTCGAGGCCGGGGATATCCTGCTTCTCCGCACCGGCTGGCTCCGCTGGTACCTGGGCCTGGACGAGGCCGGCCGAAAGGCCCTGGCCGGGGGCCTCGACGGGGGGACCCTGGCCACGCCCGGCCTTGACCCCGGACCGGCCACAGCCGCCTGGCTCTGGGACCGGCGGGTGGCGGCCGTGGCCGCCGATAACCCGGCCGTCGAGGCTCTGCCGGTCCGGCGGGAAGAGGGCTTCCTCCACCAGCGGCTTATTGCCCTCCTGGGCATGTCCCTGGGGGAGCTCTGGGACCTGGAGGAGCTGTCGGCGGCCTGCCGGGCCGAAGGCCGCCACTATTTTCTACTGGTCTCGGCCCCCCTGAATATCCCCGGGGGCGTCGGCTCCCCCGCCAACGCCTACGCCATCCTGTGAGCGGAGAAGGGCTTATCGCCCGGCTGGCCGGGGGTTTTGGGCTCGTCCGGCATTCGCTGGCCGGCCTGGGGACCCTGGACCTTAAGGACCCGGTGGCGGCCGACGCCGCCCGCTACCGCCTCATCGCCGCCGTCGAAGGCGCCGCCGACGTGGCCGTGATTCTGCTCGCCGAACGGGGCGGGCGCGGCCCCGAATCTTACCCCGACGTCTTCCTGGCCCTGGCCGAGGCCGGCATCATCTCCGTCGGCCTGGCCGACCGGCTGGCAGCCGTCGCCCGCCTCCGGGACCGGCTGGTCCACGCCCCCGACCAGGTGGGGCCCGAGGAGCTGGCCGCCGGGGTGGAGCTGGCGGGCCGGAGCCTGCCCGAGTTCCTTGCCCTGGTGGCCGGCTTTGTGGGGAGGGACCCGGCGGGTGGGGCCGAAGGATTTTAAGCTTTTTGACCTTCCCCAGGCCGAGCGGGACCGGCTTGCGGTCATGCTGGCCAGCTTCTTCCGGGGCCGGCCGGAGGTGGGGCTGGCCTTTCTCTTCGGGCCCTTCGTGGCCGGCCGGCCTTTCCGGTGGGTGGACGTCGGGGTGGTGTGGGCGGAGGGGGTTCCCAACCCCTGGCGGGCCGCCGGGCTGCTGGAGCGGGCCCTGGCCCGGACCTACGGCCTGCGCTGGCAGGTTCGGGACCTGGGGACCGCAGGTCCCCTTCGGGCCTGGGAGGCGAGCACCGGCCTGCTCATCCACGCGGCCGACCCGGACCGGGCCGTCGGGCTGTGCCGCCGGAGCTGGCCGGCCGCCTGGGATTTCCTGCCCAAGTTGCGCCGCTGGTTGAACCCCGGGGCCTGAGTTTCGGCCAAAAAGCGGGCCGCGTCAATCCGGGGGGCCGCCCCGGGCGTATTAAGTGGTTGGAGGGGCGGTCAAATGTCCGGCGATCAGGGTGAGCGGCTCGCGTTACAGGCGGCGGTCCGGGTCCCCAGGCTCGAGCTGGCCGTCTTCTGCACCCTGACCTACGCCGACCTCTTCGACTATCCCCTCACCGCCGCCGAAATTCACCGCTACCTCATCGGCCTGCCGGCTTCGGAAGCCCAGGTCAGGGCGGCCCTCGGGGCCCGGGGGTAGCTGGCCGGCCGCATCCGGCCGGTGGGCGAATTCTGGGTCCTGGCCGGTCGGGAGCATCTGGCCGGCCTTCGCCGGCACCGGGCCGCCGCGGCCGCCGGCCTCTGGCCCCCGGCCCTCCGGGACGGCCGGCTGATTGGGTCGCTGCCCTTCGTTCGGATGGTGGCGGTGACCGGGGCCCTGGCCCTGGACAACGTGGAGCCCGGGGATGACATCGATTACCTGGTGGTGACCGAGCCGGGCCGCCTCTGGGTCTGCCGGGCCCTGGTCATCGGGGTCGTGCGGTGGGCGGCCCGGCGGGGGGTTCGCCTCTGCCCCAACTATTTTCGCTCGGACCGAGCCCTCGGCCTGGAGGACCGCAACCTGTTTACCGCCCACGAGCTGGCCCAGATGGTGCCCCTTTTCGGCCTCGACCTCTACCGGCAGATGCGCCGGCTCAACCTCTGGACGGCCCGCTTCCTGCCCAATGCCGGAGGCCCGCCCCGGAATCCGCCGATTCCCGGCCCGCCCTTCCGCCTCGCGGCCCGAGTCCTCGAGGCGGCCGGGCGAACCCCGGCCGGGGGCTGGCTGGGGGGGTGGGAAATGGGCCGCCAGCTCCGAAAGTTCGGAACCGAGCGGGGTCCGGAGCTGCGCTTCGGGCCCGACCACTGCCAGGGCCACTTCGACGGCCACGGCCGCCGCACCCTGGCTGCCTTCGCCCAACGGCTCGCCGCCCTGCCGGAAGGAGGTTTTTAGGGGTGCGTCCGGACATCACCTTGGTTCACCCCCTGTTTATCGCCAAGGACCCCGTCGAACAGAAGCTGATGACCCCGTATTTCCCCCTGGGCCTGATGTACCTGGCGGCGGTCCTGCGAAACCGCGGCTATAACGTCGAGTTTTTCGACTGCACCTTTCGGCAGGACTACGCCGAGTTCGATGATTACATGCGCCGACGTCGACCGCCGGTGGTGGGTATCACCTCCCTGATAACCGTCCGGCGCCACGCCCTGATCCTGGCCGAAATCGCCCACCGCTACGGGGCCGCCGTCATCCTGGGCGGCCCCGACCCGACGGGCCTGCCTGACCGGTATTTAAAACACCGGGACGGCCGGGGCGAGTTTCCCGTCGACCTGGTCGTCTTCGACGAAGGCGAGCAGACGATGCTGGAGCTGGCCGACTTTCTCCTGGGAAACCCGGCCGGGGCAACCCGGCTGGAAGAAATTCCGGGCCTGAGACTCCGGGGGCCCGACGGCCGGGTCGTCGCAGCGGCCCCCCGCCCCCTCATCGCCGACCTGGATTCCCTGCCCTTTCCGGCCCGGGACCTGGTGGATCTGGACGCCTACCGGCGGGCCTGGCGCAACGCCCACGGCTACTGGGCCCTCTCCATCATAAACACCCGGGGCTGCCCCTATGCCTGCCCCTGGTGTTAGAAGGCCATCTTCGGCCCCACCCACCGGTCCCGGTCCCCGGCCAACTCGGCCGAGGAGATGCGTCTGATTAAGGCGACCTACGCCCCGGACTTTCTGCGGGTGGTGGACGACATCACCGGGGTGAACCGCCGGTGGGTTCTGGAGTGGCGGGCTGAGGTCCTGGCCCGGGACGCCGTCATCCCCTTCGAGTGTCTCACCCGGGTGAACCTGGCTACCGAGGAGATGCTGACGGCCCTTAAGGAGATGGGGTGCCGCCGAATATACTTCGGGGCCGAATCCGGCTCCCAAAAGGTCCTGGACGCCATGAAGAAGGGCATCAGGGTTGCCCAGACTTACCAGGCCGCGGCCCTCTGCAAGCGGCCGGGCATCGAGACCTATTTTTTCATGATGGTAGGGTATCCCGGGGAGGAGTTTGAGGACCTTCAGCTCTCGGTCAGGCTTTTGCGGGAGACTCGGCCGGACATCTTCAGCACCACCATCGCATATCCCCTGCCCGGAACCCCCTTTTACGGGCAGGTGCGGGACCGGCTGATGTTCGACTCGGAGTGGAATATCGACTGGGATTACACCGCCCAGAACCGGCTCCTTTTCCGCCGGGAGAAGTACGATACCAGGTTTTACCGGTGGGTGGTCCGGTGGTTTCAGAAGGAGTGGGAGGACGCCCGGTTAAGGGCGGGCTGACGGGTCCCCCTTATCCGACGCCTGCGAATTCGCCTCGGCCTCCTGGCAGCCCGCCTCGTCGTCCGGCTTCTGGCCCGCTGGCCGGCCCGGCCCCTGATTCGGTTTCACCCCGCCGAAGGACGCTGAGGGATGGGCCCCGGATACTCCGCCGTTACGTCGGCCTTCAACCGGCTGGCACCCGCATACGACGACCGGTACGGCAACCGGGCAAATCCCCTGATGGACTGGCTCCGGGCCGAGAGCCTGCGGGTGCTCCGGCAGATTCTGCCGCCGGGCGGCCGGGTTCTAGAGGTCGGCTGCGGCACCGGTGAGGAGACCCTGGCCCTGGCCCGGTCCGGCTACCGGGTGCTGGCCCTGGACGTTTCCCCGGAGATGGTTCGCCGGGCCCGGCAGAAGGCGGCGGCCGCCGGCCTCACCGGCCGGGCGGAATTTCTGGCCCTGCCGGCCGGAAGGCTCGCCGCCCTTCGGCCCGGCTTCCCCTTTGACGGGGCTTATGCCGGGCTCGGGACCCTCAACTGCGAGCCCGACCTGGAAAGCCTGGGGTTTGCCCTGGGCCGGCTGCTCCGGCCGGGGGCGGCCTTTGTCGCCTCGGTTATCAACCGCCGGTGTCTTTTCGAAGCCTTCTGGCTCCTGGCCCACGGCCGGTTCAAAGGGGCCTTCACCGGCCGGGGCTCGGGGTGGACGGCGGCGAGCCTGCCTTCGGCCGGGGAAAGCCCGGCGGCGGTGCCCATGCGGCCCCTTTCGGCGGCCTCTTTGGGGCGGGCCCTCGGTCCGGCCTTCCGCCCCGAGGCCTGGCTTGCCCTGCCCCTTCTTCTGCCCCCGGCCTACCTGGCCGGACTCTTCTGCCGGCACCGGGCCCTTTTTAAAGGGCTTCTGGGCCTGGAGCGGGCGCTACGGGGCCGCCCGCCCTGGCGGGACTGGGGCGACCACACCCTGGTAATCCTGCGCCGCCTATGACGGCACGGCCGCGCCCCTTTCACACTGGCGGATTTATCAGCGCCCCGCCGGTCCTGGCCGATTTAGACGGCGACGGCCGGCCCGAAATCATCGTCGCCTCGGACGGCCTCTACGCCTGGCGGGAGGACGGCCGGCCGCTCAAGGGCTTTCCCCTTTTTTGGGGCCAACGCCTTCGCCTCACGCCCGGCGGTGGCCGACCTCAACGGCGACGGCCGGCCGGAAATCGTCGTCGGCTGCGACGACGACCGCGTTTACTGCCTTGACGGCCGGGGCAAGTTGCTGCCCGGCTGGCCCAGACCCACCGGCGGGGACGTTTACAGCTCACCGGCCGTGGCCGACCTGGACGGGGACGGCCGCCCCGAAGTGGTCGTCGGGTCGGACGACGGCCGAGTGTATGCCTGGACGGCCGAGGGAAAAGCCCTTCCCGGCTGGCCGACGGTCACGGGGGCTTCGTGGCCGCCTCCCCGGTCGTGGCCGATTTAGATAAAGATGGCTGGCCCGAAGTTGTGGTGGGCTCGTGGGACCGGCGGGTTTACGTCTGGCGGCCCGATGGGTCCCCTCTGCCCGGCTGGCCCCGGCCCACCGGCCATTTTGTCTGGGCCACGGCGGCCGTCGGGGACCTGGACGGGGACGGGCGGCCGGAGGTGGCGGCCGTTTCCGACCAGGTCTACGTCTGGCGGTCCGACGGCAGGCCCCTCGGAGGCTGGCCCCAGCCCCTCGGGTCCTTCGGGGTCGCCGCCCCCGTAGTGGCCGACCTGGACGCCGACGGCCGACCGGAACTGGTGGCGGCCGACCGACTTTATGCCTGGCGGGGAGACGGCCGGCCTCCGCCCGGCTTTCCCGTCGACCTGGGCGCTTTCTTGTGGGCAACCCCCCTTGTGGCCGACCTGGACGGGGACGGCCGGCCCGAAATTGCGGCCGGGGGCTGGGACGGAATTTTGCGGCTGGTCCGGGCCGACGGCTCCCCGGCCGGGTTCTTTCGGGCCGGCGGGCCCCTCTTTGCGCCCCCGGTTCTGCTCGCCTCGGGGGCCGAGCTCCTCGTGGCCGCCTGGGACGGGCGGGTTTACCGGGTCCCGGCCGACGGCTTTTCCCCCAGGCCGCCGCCGGCGGCCGACTGGCCGACCCGCCGGCTCAACGGCCGCATCGACCTTCCCGCCGGCAGGCCCGTTTTTGCCGAGGTTGACGGAGCCTTTTCGGCCCGGGCGGTCCTTTTCTACCGGCGAATCGGGGAGCAGGCCGACCACCCGGTGCCCCTGGTGGCCCACCGGGGCCGCCTGGTGGGGCTCCTGCCCCCTTTTTCCCCCGGCACCCGGGGCGAAATCTGGGTCTCCGATGGGGCCGGAAAGCCCGTTGCCGTCGGTCGGTTCCGGGCCGTCGGGAGCCCGGCCGGCATCGTGGGGCGGCTCAGGGCCGCCCTGCGGCGGAGGCGGCGGTGGACCTGGGGGTGGTGACGCCCTTCCCGCCCCGGCTGACGGGCATCGGCCAGTACGGCCACCACCTCTGCCGGGGCCTGGCCGGGTCGGGGGCCTTTGACCGGGTGGTGGTTCTGGCCGAAGAAGGGCCGCCGACAGGGGGTAGGCACAACGATGTTCTGGCCGAGTGGCGCTGGTGGCCTTACGGCCACCCCCTGGTGGGGGTTCGGCTGCTGGCGGCCCTGACCCGGGCGCAACCGCACGTGGTCTGGGTCAACTTTGGCTTCAGCATGTTCGGGCCGTCGCCGGCGGCCCTGCTCTCCGGGCTGATGGGCCTTACGGCGGCCTCTCTGCGGGGCCTGCCGATGGTCATAACCCTGCACGAGCCGGGCCTTTTCCAGACGCCCCTCGCCGCCGATTTCGGGGTGTGCCCCCTTTTTCGGGCGGCCGCAAGTGAGCTGGCGGGCTGGGTGGCAAGGCTGGGGTGCTGGCCTTCCCCCTCCGGACGGCGGCCGAGCGGCTCCGCCGCCGGTTTCCCCAGGCCGCGGTGGTGTACATGCCCCACGGCACGTTCGACCCCCCGAAGCCCTGCCGGAGCCGCCGACCCTGAACGTCCTCTTTTTCGGCTTTATCGCCCCGTACAAGGGCCTGCCCGCCCTGCTGGGGGCCTTTGGGCGCCTGCGGGCGGCAAATCCCGCCGTTACCCTCGAGGTGGCCGGGGCCGACCACCCCCGCTTTCCCGAATACGGCCCGCGTCTGCGCCGCACCTTGGGGGCAGTCCCCGGCCTGCGCTGGACCGGACCCGCCCCGGAAGCCGGCATCCGGGACCTCTTCCGCCGGAGCACCCTGCTTGCCCATCCTCTACCGGGCCGCCGCCTGGGGCCGTCCCGTCGTGGCCAGCGACCTGCCCAATTTGCGGGAGGCCGCCGCCGACGCCGGCCTTCGGGTCAACTGGGTTCCCCCGGATGATATCGAAGGCCTGGCCGAGACCCTGGCCGACCTTCTGACCCGGCCCGAATTGAGGGCCGAGCAGGGCCGCCAAAACCTGCGGGCCGTAAGGCCCCTCAGCCTGGAGAGGGTGGCCGGGGCCTATGGCCGGCTTTTGCACAGTCTTTGCCGGAAGCCCTGGCCTTGCCCGGTAGCGGAACAATGGTGACCCGGCCCCGAAAGTACCGGTTGGTCCTCGTTCTGGCCGTGGCGGCGGCCTGGCCCTTCGTTGCCGGGGCCCGCTACCGGCAGTCTTACGACGCCTGGACCCACATGTTCTTCGCCGACCACTACCGCCGGGACTGGTGGGCCGTGTGGGAGAATCGCTGGTACGGCGGCTTTCCGGTAGTCTCTTACCCGCCCCTGGTTCACCAGCTCATCGCCCTGCTGTCGTTGGGGGTCGGGGTTGAGGCGGCCTGGGCCGCCATGCTCCTTGCCACCCTGGTCCTTCTGCCCTTTGGGGTAATGGCTTTTGCCCGCCGGTTTGTCGGCTCCCGGGCCGCCTGGTATGCCGGCCTCTTGACACCCTTTATTCCGGCGGTGCCGATGGCGGCCCACACCTTCGGCCAACTGCCCACCCTTTTTGGCCTGGCAACGGCCCTGCCGGGCCTGGCCTTCCTGGCCGATTTCCTCCGAACCGGACGCCCGGCCGACGGGGTCCGGGCCGGCCTCTGGCTGGTGGTTGGGGCGGCCGCCCACCACGGCACCTTGCTCCTGGTACCCTGGGGGGCGGCCGCGACGGCCCTCGGCCGGGCCGAAACAGGGAAGACGGCGCGCCGGCTGCTGCCCTGGGTTTTCGGGACGGCGGCCGGGATCGGGCTGGTTAGCTGGCCTTTCTGGGGGTGGGCCCTCGGCCAGACCCTCCAGGCGCCCATCGACCACCCTTCCCGGCACTCGTTCCTGGCCGACCCGGCGGCCGCCGGCGTCTTTTTCTGGCCCATGTACGGGCCGCTAATCCTGGCCGCGCCCCCGGCCCTGCGCCTGGCCCTGGGTCGGCGCCGGCTCGGGCTGGGCCTGCTTTTTGGGGTCTGTTTCGTCCTGGGGCTGGGGGGCACGACGCCCCTGCCCGCCCTCCTCTTCGGCCCCGCCTGGGAGTGGCTTACGTATGACCGGTTCGCCCTCTGGGCGGCGGTCTTCCTCGGCCCGCTGGCCGGGGCCGCCGTCCTCCGCCTGGGGCGGGGGCGGCCCGGTCTGGTTCGCCGCATCGCCGTTCCCGGGGCGGCCCTGCTGGTGGGGTCGGCCCTCTACGCCGGGGGCTACGGGGCGGTGGCCTCGACCCAGCCGCGCCTCCTGGACCCGGGTCCGGCGGTGGAGTTTCTCAAAGGAGAAGACGCCCGGGGCTGGCGTTACGTAACCTTCGGCTTCGGCGACCAGCTGGCCCGGCTTTCGATGCTTACCGAGGCCGAAAGCATCGACGGGAACTACCCGACCGGCCTGCCTGTACCGTTTCTGCGGGCGAGCGGCCTTGGGTCCCTGGATTCGGCTTACTGGCTCGCCGGCGGACTCGGGCGGCTTGAGGGAGTGCTGGGCCGCCTCTCCGAGGTCGGGGTGCGCTGAGCCTTCGTAAACCACCCGGCGTATGCGCCCCTGCTGGCGGCCCCGGGAGGTCCTGCCCAACGGGGTGGAGGTCTGGGAGAACCCCGGGGTCCAGAGGCCGCCGGCCCCCCAAAGGCCCCGGTTCCCGCCCCTGGCGGCCATATCCTGGGGCCTTTTGCCGCCCCAGAGCCTGCTGGCGGCCGTGGGGATAACCTTTGGGCCGGTCCTCCTTCGGCTCCAGTCGGGGAGAAAGGCGCGCCGCCGGGCTTAGGGCGGGGTGGGCACAAAGGCGGCAAGGGTTGTTTAGGCCCACGGCCGTTCGGCTTCTCAGCGCCGTGTATTACGCCGCGGTCGGGCTTCTGCCCCTTGCCCTGGGCTTCTGGGCTTACTATCCGCTGCTGGTCCGGCATTATCCGCCCGTCTACTTTGCCTATTCCAGCGTGCTTCTGTTTCCGGCCGACCTGCTGGCCCTCACCCTCCTGGCTGCCGACCTCGGCCTCCGGGCGCTCACCGGCCGCCTCCTCCCCACCCGGCCCGCCCCGGCGGTCGGGGCCCTTCTCCTCTTGGCCGCCTGGGCGGCGGCCAGCGCCGCCTGGTCGACGGAGCCCCCGATTTCCCTTTACCACGGCCTCCACCTGGGCCTGGCCGCCGGCCTTGCCCTCTCCCTGGCGGGCCGCCCGGGGCCTGGTCGGCGCTGGGGGTGGGTGCGCTGGCGGGCATCGGCCTGCAGGTCTTTGTCGCCGCGGCGGAGGTTGCCCTTCAGACCACCGCCTTTCTCGACCCCCTCGGCCTGGAGTGGCCGGGCCGCCTTGGCCCCTCGGTTTCGGGGGCGGCCGTCGTTGAGCTTTCCGATGGGAGCCGCCGGCTCCGGGCCTACGGAACCTTTCCCCACCCGAACCTGCTGGGGACCTACCTGGTCGGCCTCGGTGCAGGGCCGGTGGCCTGGCTTCTGGAAGGCCGGCGTACCTGGGGCATTATCGGGGTCGGCCTGGCGGCCGCAGGCCTCGGCCTGACCTTCTCCCGGGCGGCCTGGGTCGCCTTCCTGGTAGGGTTGGGCTGGGTTTTGGGGGCCGGCCGACAGGCCGGCGTCCGCCGGCCGCTGGCGGCCGCGGCCGGGGTCGGGTTTCTCGCCGCCGTCCTCCCCTTCGGTCAGGCGCTGGGTGTCCGGCTGGGGATCCAGGGGCCCCTCGAGGCCCGGTCGGTGCTGGAGCGGGGCTGGCTTGCGGTCCAGGCGGCCGACCTTATCGGCACCCACGGCCCCCTGGGGCTGGGTGCCGGGACCTTCCCCCTTGCCTTAAGGGACCGGCTTCCGCCGGGATACCGGGCCGAGCCCGCCCACAACGTGGGGGTGCTTCTCCTGGCCGAATTGGGGCCGGTGGGCCTGGGGCTCGGGCTGGCGGCCGGGGCGGGGTTTCTTCGGGGCCTGCGTCGGGCCGAGGACGCCGGCGGCCTTGCCCTATCGGGGGCCCTGCTGGGTCTGCTGGTCCTGGCCATGCTGGACCACCCCCTCTGGACCGCCGCCCCCGGCCGGCTGCTGGGGGCCTGGCTGGGCCCGATTAAAAAGGCCTAAAGGAGGACAAGGCCGAGGCCCCCGGCCACCGCCGCCGGCGGCTCGGGGGTCGGGAGGCTCAGGCCGAGCCGAAGGAGGGCCCAGGCTTCCAGGTGGGTCGGGGTGTTGAGCAGGACGGCGATGACCGTCCGGCCGTTGACGGTGGCGGTGGCCACGTAGCACTGGCCCGCCCGGCGGGTGTAGCCGTTTTTGAGGCCGTCGACCCCCGGAAAGCCGTCCCGAACCAGCCGGTTGGTATTGCGCAGTAGAAGGGACCGGCCCCCCACGGTGACCGTCTTTTCGGGGGTTACCGCCACCTGGCGGATGAGGGGGTAGCGCAGGACCTCCCGGGCGAGGATGGCCAGGTCCCGGGCCGTCATAATGTTGCCCGGGGCGAACTGGCGGTGGTCCAGGCCGTGGGGATTGGTGAAGGCCGAACCGGTCAGCCCCAGGGCCGCCGCCCGCCGGTTCATCCGGGCCACGAACTCCCCCTCGCTCCCGGCCACCAGCTCGGCGATGGCCACGGCGGCGTCGTTCCCCGAGGGCAAAAGCAGGCCCCAGAGGAGCGTTTCCAGGTCGACCTCATCCCCGGGTTGGAGTCCCATGGTCGAGCCCGGACGCAGGTGGCCTTCCCGGACCAGGACCCGGGCCCCCAGGTCCCCCTGCTCCACGGCCAGCAGGGCCGTCATAAGCTTCGAGGTCGAGGCCGCGCTCAGCCGGACGTCCGGGTCCTTGACCCAGAGGATTTCGCCCGTCGCCGCGTCGGCGATGAGGGCCGACGCGGCCTGAATGTCGAAGGTTGGGGCGGCCGCGCCCAGGCCGACGGCCGGCAGAACCGCCAGGACGGCCAGAGGCGGGCCGATAAGCTTGAGCCGCATCCTCTCCGTCTCGGTAAAAGGTCTGCACAATTTTACGCCCGGGGGAAATGGCCGTCCAGGGTTCCGACACCAGGTTGCGGGAGTGGGCCCCCAAAACCGGGGGAAAAGGCCCCAGGCCCTATTCCGCCGGCGGGGAGCCCTCGGGCCGCAGGGAGGCCGCCAGGGCCTGCCGAATCAGGGGCGGCAGGGGCGTCGGCCGGCCGCCGGCATCCAACCAGACCTGAACGGAGCTGCCCCGGGCCACGGGCACCCCGTCGCTCTTCCGCACCAGCTCATACCCGAGGACAAAGCTGGTGTTGCCCACCCGGGCGGTCCAGGCCGAGGCTATCACGGTGTCCGGAAAGGTCAGGGGGGCAAGAAAGCTTGCCTCGGTGGCCGCCAGGGTAAAATTTCGCTCCCCGGGCCGGCGGGGCCGCTGGATGATGCCGAGGCGCATCAGGTGGACCAGGCGGACCTGCTCAAAATAGACAAAATAGACGGCGTTGTTGACGATGCCGTCGCCGTCGATATCCGTTGACCTGACGTCCAGTTCGACGGTGGTGACCACGGCCGGCCCGTTCGTTAGAGTATACCAGTTGCCTCCCCTTCGGGTTCTCCCCTACAATGCTCTTGAATCCCAGGCGAGGAGAGTTGGGGTGGACCTTCCGGCCCAGGCCCTTCGGGAGCTTTATGCCATCGTCGGGGACGGACCTTATGTCCAGGTGAAGGTGGACGACCGCTACGCCCACGGGTCGGACGCCTCCGTGGAGTGGGCCGAGCCCCGGGTGGTGGTCTATCCCGCCGGCCCCGAAGCGGTCCGGGCCGTGGTGGTTTGGGCCGCCCGCCACGGCCTGCCGGTAACACCCCGGGGGGCCGGGACCGGCCTTTCGGGCGGGGCCGTGCCCTCGGGCGGGGTGCTGCTGGTGCTTACCCGGCTCGACCGAGTCCTCCAAATCGACCCCCTTAACCGGCTGGCCCGGGTCGAGCCCGGGGTCGTCAACCTGGAGCTTTCGGAGGCCGCCGAGCCCTTCGGCCTCTTCTACGCCCCGGACCCTTCCAGCCAGCCGGCCTGCACCATCGGGGGAAACCTGGCCGAAAACTCGGGCGGGCCCAGGTGTCTGGCCTACGGCGTCACCTCCCACCACACCCGCCGGCTTCGGGTGGTCCTTTCGGACGGGTCCGAGGTAAGCCTTTCGGCCGCCCCGGACCCCTTAGGCTACGACCTGGTGGGCCTCTTCGTCGGCTCCGAGGGCACCCTCGGGGTGGCCGTCGAGGCCGAGGTCCGGCTCATGCCCAGGCCCGAGGCCGTCCGGACCCTGAGCGCCGCCTTCCCCGACATTACCCTGGCGGCCGAGGCGGTCAACCGGGTTTTGCTGGCCGGCGTCCGGCCCATCGCCCTGGAGATGATGGACCGGGCCACCCTGGATGCCGTCGGGCAGGCCTTTGGGCAGACCCTGCCCCCAGAGGTGAAGGCCCTCGTAATTGCCGAGGTGGCCGGCCTTGAAGAGGAGGCCGATTGGGGGGCCGAAGTGTGTCGGGCCTGCTTTGCCGAATCCGGGGCCCTTTCGGTGGAGGTGGCGGCGACCCCGGCGGCCCGGGACCGGCTCTGGCAGATGCGCAAGCGGGCCCGGGGCGCCCTGGGCCGGCTTGCGCCCAACTACTACGTCCACGATATCACCGTGCCCCGGCACACCCTCCCGGCCGTTCTGGCCCGGCTGGAGGCCATCGGCCGCAGGTACGGCCTGCGGCTGGCGACTTACCTTCACGCCGGCGACGGCAACCTTCACCCCAACATCCTTTTCGACGCCCGGGAGCCGGGGGTCTTTGACCGGGTGCTGGCGGCCGGCGAGGAGATTCTGCGGCTGGCTGTGGAGGTCGGGGGCACCCTTTCGGGGGAGCACGGCATCGGCCTGGAGAAGCGGGATTACCTGGGCCTCGTTTTCGACGAGGCCGACCTGGAGGCGATGCGGAAGGTGAGGCGGGCCTTCGACCCGGCCGGCCGGTTCAACCCCGACAAGGCCCTACCCCAGCCGGGAATCTGCCGGGAGGTCCGGCCCGGGGTCAAGGGGCGGGTCCCAGAGGGGAAACCAGCGGCCCAGGTCGGCCTCGAGGGGTAGCTTATCGGCCAGCAGGGCTTTTAGCCTGAGCTCGTAGGCCACGTCCCGCTCCTTGCCGGCTTTGGGGACGAAGGGATAAAAAGCGCCCCGCTTGTAGTTGTAGATGATGTAAACCCGGCGGCCGGCCCGGTCGGTGAATTCGAAAACGGCGGCCAGGACCTGGGGGCCGAAGCCGTGGTCCTCGAGGATTCGGGCCACGATGTGGGCGGTCGAAACCAGGTCCTCAAAGTCCGGGTCGGAAAAAACCACCCACTCGTAGCCGTAGGCGTCCCGGCGGACCGCCACGGCCGTCCCGGTCTCCCGGCCGCTGACCTGGAGGACGCCCCGCAGCTCGGCCTGGGCCTCGTCAAAGAAGGAGCTTTCCACCGGCCGGTAGGCGATGCCGGCCCGGCCGGTGCTGGTCAGGCCGTAGTCCTCCTGAAGCTCCACGTAGGCGGTGGCCAGGGCGAAGAGTTTATCCGTCCGGGACGGCTCGGGGAGGGTCCGGCCGAAGAGGACGTCGAAGAGCCGCTTCACGGCCGCTCCAGCTCCCGGGCGACTTTTTCCAGGTAGCGCAGCCGGTTCTCCAGGGAGGGGTGGGTGGAAAAGAGCTCAAAAAGGCCCCCGCCCCGGAAGGGGAAGATAAAGAGGGCGTTTAAGGCCGACATCGTCCGCAGGTCCTCCCTGGGGAGCCGGACCGCCCCTTCGGAGATCTTCACCAGGGCCGACGCCAGGGCCATGGGCCGGCCGGTAAGGTAGGCCGAGCCCCGGTCGGCGGCGTACTCCCGGTAGCGGGAGAGGGCCCGGATGAGCAACATGCTTATAAGCCAGACGGCCAGGGCCGCCCCAAAGGCTAAAAAGACGTTGCCCGAGTCCCGGCGCCGGCGCCCGGCCGTGAGGTAAGGGCCGAACCTGACGATGTAATAGGCGACCAGTGAAAAGAAAGTCGCCAGGGTGATGACCAGCACATCCCGGTTGCGGATGTGGCTCAGCTCGTGGGCGATGACGGCCTCGACCTCCTCGGGTTCCAGCCGCTCCAGCAGGCCCCGGGTGAGCGCCACCACCGAGTGTTTGGGGTCCCGCCCGGCCGCAAAGGCGTTGGGCACGTCCAAGTCGGCGATGGCCAGCTTCGGTTTGGGCAGGTCGGCGGCCAGGCAGAGGCGGGTGAGCATCCCGTCCAGCTCCGGATAGCGGGCCGGGTCGACAATTTTTGCCCCCACGGCCAGGAGGGCCAGCCGGTCGGAGAAAAAGTACTGGAGGCCGAGGCCGAAGCCGGCGAGAAAGAGGGCGAAGATGGGGTCAAGGCCGACCTCCACCATCACGACGAAGAAGCCCAGGTAAAGCAGGAAGAGGAGGGCCAGGACGACGAACATCCGGACGGCCAGGCCGGGGTCGGCCGGGTATCTTCTCATACGGGTCCTCCCCGTTAAGTTTAGCCCACTTTCGCCGGCCCCTGACGGCGGGGGGCGGAGGCGGGTATAATAAGCCGGCCCGGGTCCTCCCGGGGAGGCCGGGCCGAATCTACCTGCGCTCGGAGGTTCGCCCATGCCTGCTTCGCCCGGTCGGAACTTCGTGGTCGCCTACCGCCTCACCCCCTGGGACGCGGTTAACCGGCTGGTTCGGGAATGGTGCCCCGAGGGCTTCGAGCTTGTGGCCGTTCCCACCGACGCCCCGCCCGAGGAGGTCCGGCGGGTGATAGCCTCGGCCGATTTCCTGCTGGGCTTCTGGTCCCTCTCGGAGGAGGACTTTCGGGCGGCCCGAAACTTAAAGCTCATTCAGCTGATGAGCGCCGGCTACGACCGCATCGACCTGGACCTGGCCGCCCGCTACGGGGTCCCCGTGGCCAACAACGGGGGGGGCAACGCCATCGCCGTGGCCGAGCATACCATCCTCCTGATGCTGGCGGTTTACCGGCGGCTGGTCTATCATCATTTAAACGTCAAGGCCGGACGGTGGCGGGTGGACACCGGCGACCTTTACGAGCTCTGGCACAAGCGGGTGGGCATCGTCGGCCTGGGGAATATCGGCCGGCAGGTGGCCAGACGGCTCCGGGCCTTCGAGGCCGAAGTCGTTTACTACGACATCCGCCGCCCCGACCCGGAGACGGAGGCCGGGCTGGGGGTGACCTTTGTGCCCTTTGAGGAGCTCCTTCAGACCAGCGACATCGTAACCTTACACGTTCCCCTTACCCGGCTCACCCGGCACATGGTCGGGGCCCGGGAGCTGGGCATGATGAAGCCCACGGCCGTCCTCATAAACACCAGCCGGGGGGCGGTGGTGGACGAACAGGCCCTCTATCAGGCCCTGAAATCGGGCCAGATCATGGCCGCCGGCCTCGACGTCCTGGAAATGGAGCCGCCGGACCCGAACAATCCCCTCCTTGCGCTGGACAACGTTACCTTCACCCCCCACATCGCCGGCCCGACGGTGGACGGCTGGCCCCGGATCCTGGCCAACTGCTTTGCCAACATCCGGCGGGTGGCCCAGGGCGAACCGCCCCTCTTTCTGGCCGAAAAGTACGAGTGAGGGAGGCCTTAAAATGACCCGGCTGGTGCGGACGGAACTCACCCTTTCGAAGGCCGAGGTCGTGGCCCCCAACGGCCTGGTGGTGGGGGAGCACCCCCTTATTGCCGAGGCCGGGGCCGAGATTCTGCTCAAGGGCGGAAACGCCGTGGACGCGGCGGTGGCCGCCGCCTTTGCCGCCGGGGTGGTGGAGCCCTTTATGAGCGGCATCGGCGGCCTCGGCTACCTGGTGGTCCACGACAACCGCCGGGGCCGGCAGTTCGTGGTGGAATTCACCGGCCGCACCCCGGCGGCGGCCGGCCCCGAAACCTTCGAGCTCGACCCGGCCGGGGGACAGGCCGGGATGTTCGGCTGGCCGGCCGTCAAGGACCGGGCGAACCTGGTGGGCTACCGGGCGCCCCTGGTGCCGGGGACGGTGGCCGGGCTGGCCCTGGCCCTGGAAAAGTTCGGCACCATGCGCCTGGACCAGGTGCTGGAGCCGGCCATCCGCTACGCCGAGGAAGGCTTTCCCATGGACTGGTACGTAAGCCTGAACATCGCCGTGGCCATGGCCGAGCTTACGGCGTTTCCCGAGACGGCCGCCGTCTTCCTGCCCAAAGGTGTCCCGCCCAGGCCCCGGACCCGCTGGTGGGAGCCGGCCGAAATCTTCCGTCAGCCGGAGCTGGCCGAGACCTTAAAGCTGATCGGCCGGGAAGGGCCCGACGCCTTTTACCGGGGGCCCATCGCCGCCCGGGTCGCCGAGGCGATGGCCGCCCGGGGCGGCCTCATCACCCGGGAAGACCTGGCCCGCTACGAGCCCAAACTTTACGAGGAGCCCCTCCGGACCACGTACCGGGGTTTTGAAATTGTGGCCGCCCCGGGTCCCTGCGCCGGAACCACCCTGGTGGAGATGCTCAACGTCGCCGAGGGCTTCGGCCTGCGCCGCTACGGCCACAACTCGGCCCAGAGCCTCCACCTCATCGCCGAAACCAGCCGCCGGGCCTTCGCCGACCGCTTCGCCTTCCTGGCCGACCCCGACTTCATCGACGCCCCCTGGTCCGGCCTGGTCAGCAAAGATTACGCCGCCGAGGTCCGGTCCACCATAGACTTGGAAAGGGCCGCCCCGGAGGTCTCGCCGGGCAACCCCTGGAAGTACGAGGGCCGGCCGGCCCCGGCCCCGGCGGAGGGGTCGGCGGGGCCGGACCCGGGGTGCACTACCCACCTCGGGGTCGTCGACCGGGAGCGCAACATGGTCTCCCTGACCAACACCCTCGGGGAGCTTTTCGGCTGCCGGGTGGTGGTCCCGGGCACGGGGATCCTTTTGAACAACGGGATGGTCTGGTTCGACCCCCGGCCCGGCCGGCCCAACTCCCTGGCCGGCAACAAGCGGCCCCTGGTGAACATGACCCCGGCCCTGGTCCTGCGGGACGGCCGGCCCTTTATGACCATCGGGGCGCCCGGCGCCCGCCGGCTGATAACCGCCGTCTTCCAGAGCATCCTTAACGTCCTGGAGTTCGGCCTCGGCATCCAGGCGGCCGTCGCCGCCCCCCGGGTCCACTGCGAGGGGCCGGAAACCCACATCGACGGCCGAATCCCGGCGGAGACCCGGGACCTCCTGGGGGCGATGGGCCACCGGCTGGTGGTGCTGGAGCAGACGGTGGCGGCCTCCGATTTCGGCCGGCCGGTGGGGATCATCGTCGACCCGGCGGACGGATGCCTCCACGGCGGGGTCCACGTGCAGCAGCCGGCCACGGCCGTGGGCTTCTGAGGCCGGGGAGGTTGTGGAAAATTGTGAAAATTTTGACGATTTCCCCGCCCAACCCCTTGACAAGCCGGGCCCGGTTTGTTATATTTTTCACGGATGGTCCGGAAGGGACCGGGAGCGCCGAGCCGAGACAACCGAATACCGAAAACACCCGGAATCGCAGCACCCCCGCTCGTCACACCGTTCTGCTGCCGCCTGAGCCTTTGCACCTCCTCCTTTCTCCGGCAGGGCCGGGAATGGCCACCCGGCCCTGCTCCTTTTTTGCCCGGAATATAGCCGGTGAGTCTGGCCGTGGAGCGGGTAAGCCCTGAGAAATTCGAGGCCGCCATCGCCGAGCTTAAGCGGCGGGTCCCTTCGGACCGGGCCGGCCTTTACGGGCCGCATTCAATAACCTGGGAGGTAAACCGGGAAAGCCTGGTCTTTCTCGGGGCCGGCCGGGCCACCCTGCTCCAGCTGGCCCACCCGGCCGTTGCCCAGGCCATCGCCGACCACTCCCGGGTGACCCGGGACCCCCTGGGCCGGTTCCGCCGGACCTTTGCGCAGGTCTTCCCGATGGTCTTCGGCAGTCTGGACGAGGCCATCTCGGCCGCCCGGCGGGTCTACCGGGTCCACCGCCGCATCGAAGGCCGCCTCCCCGACGGCACCCCCTACGCCGCCACCGACGTCGACGCCCTGGTCTGGGTCTGGGCGACCCTGACGGATACGGCCCGGCTGGTCTACGAAAAGACGGTCCGACCCCTTACGCCTTCGGAGCTTGAGGCTTATTACGCCGAGGGCCGCCTTTCGATGCTCCTTTTCGGGGTGTTCCCCGAGGAGCTTCCAGGGTCCTGGGCCGAGTTCTCGGCCTACTTTGCCCGCCGGGCCGCCGGCCTCGGGGTGATCCCGGCCGCCCGGCGGCTGGCCGACGAGCTCTTCGGCCTTTCGCCGCTCCTGCGGCCGTTTTTGCGGGCCTACCGCCGCTTCAGCGCCGCCCTTCTGCCGGAGCCGCTGGCCCGGGGCTTCGGGTATGCCCGGGACCCGGCCTACGCCGAGCGGGTGTTCCGGCTGGCCCGGCGGCTCCGACCCCTCCTGCCCCCGATTCTGCGCTACCTGCCCCCCTACCTGGAAGCCGAAGCCCGCCTTAAGGGCCGGCCGGCCGGGCCGCTGGTCCGGCGGCTGAAGGTCCTGTGGGTGGGCGGGCCTTTGTAAGTTGACCGTTTATCCTATACTAAAGTAAGCAATTTTGGCGGGGCCGCCCCCGCCGGGTTGCAAACTTGTAAGGAGGTCAGCGGCCGTGTCCGACCAGGATTTTGCGATTATTACCCCGACCAACAACGGCCCTTACTGGGTCCGGGGCAAGTTTAAGGTCGTGCTGCCCAGCGGCCGGGAGCTTATGGTCGACGGGGAGGCCTGGCTCTGCCGGTGCGGCGGTTCCCAGAATAAGCCCTTCTGCGACGGCACCCACAAGAAGCTCGGCTTTAAGCACACCGAAGACGAGGTAAAGGTTTAAACGGCCCGACCCTCCCCCCGTGCCGGCGGCGCGGGTTTTCCGCGCCGCCCTGGTTTTGGGGACCGGCTCGGGGCGGAGTTGTGGTAACATACCGTGGAACTGCACCCTGCGCTGGGAGGCGTGCCTTTGCTGGAAGCCCTCTACGCCCATATCGACGGCCATTTCGAGGCCCACCTGGACCGGGTCCGGCGCTTCGTTCGGCAGCCCTCCATTTCGGCCGACGGCACCGGCATCCCGGAGATGGCCGAACTGCTGGCCACCGAGGTCGTCCGGCTGGGGGGCCGGGCCGAGGTCTGCCCGACGGCCGGGCACCCGGTGGTCTACGGGGAGCTGGACGCCGCCGCCCCGCGAACCCTCCTGGTCTACGGCATGTACGACGTCCAGCCGGTGGCGGGGGAGGTCTGGCTGGTGCCCCCGTTCGGGGGCGAAATTATCGACTTTCCGCCCCACGGCCCCTGTCTGGTGAGCCGGGGGGCCACCAACCAGAAGGGACCCCTGGCCTGCTTTTTTAACGTTTTGGAGACCTTCAAGGCCGTGACGGGCACTTTTCCCCTCAACTTTAAGCTGGTTATCGAGGGGGAGGAGGAGCTGGGCAGTCCCCACCTGCCCGATTTTATTAAGGCCAACCAGGGGCGGCTCGGGGCCGACGCCGTCTACTTCCCCGCCTTCTCCCAGGACATAACCGGCAAGGTCATCCTGTACCTGGGGGTAAAGGGCATCGTCTTTTTCGAGCTGGTCTGCCGGGGCGGGGATTGGGGCGGGCCGACGACCCGGGCCGTCCACGGGAGCAACGCCGTCTGGTTCCATTCCCCCACCTGGCGGCTTATCCACGCCCTGGCCACCATGCTTGCCCCCGACCAGAAGCACATCCTCGTCGACGGCTTTTACGACGAGGTGGAGCCCCCTTCGGCCGAGGACCAGGAGCTCCTGGACCGGCTGGGGGCCACCTTTACCCCCGAAACCTTCCTCCAGGCCCATGAGGTCCGCCGCTTTAAATACGACCTGACCGGGGTCGACCTCCTCAAGAAATACCTTTACCAGCCGACCCTCAATATTGACGGCATCGTCTCGGGCCACACCGCCGAAGGCACCAAGACGGTCCTGCCCCACGAGGCCCGGGCCAAGCTCGACTGCCGGCTGGTTCCCCGGATGCGCCCGGAGCTTACCCTGCGGCGGATTCGGGAGCACCTGGACCGCTACGGCTTCGGGGACATCGAGCTTATCGTCCACGACGCCTACCCCTGGGCCAAGACCAGCATCCGGGCCGAGGTGGTGCAGGCTCTGATCAAGAGCCTCCGGGACTTCGGCTTCGAGCCGGAAGTGTGGCCCCACCTGGGCGGGTCGGCGCCCTTTTACCTTTTCACCGAGGTGCTGGGCCTGCCCTTTGCCATGGGCGGCCTGGGCCACGGCGGCCGGGCCCACAGCCCCAACGAGTACGCCACCGTCGAGGGGATGCGCCTTTTCGAAAAGTCGGTGGTTAACTTTCTCTGCACTTTTGCCGGCGGGGCCGCCGGGTAAAATAGAGACGCAGACCCGCTGAGGAGGGGTTGATGGCCCTGTTTCACGGCAAACCCGGCCTGGAGAAGGTGCTGCCCGTGAGCGCCGAGCTCACCCCCGCGGGCCACCTGGCCATCGGCGGGTGCGATGTGGTGGACCTGGCGGCTACCTTCGGCACCCCCCTTTACGTCTTCGACGAGCTCACCCTACGGGGCCGGGCCCGGGCCTACCGGGAGGAGCTGGGCCGCCGGTACGGGGACGGGCTGGTGGTTTACGCCGCCAAGGCGTTTTTAAACCGGCCCCTGGCCCGGCTCTTCGCCGACGAGGGCCTGGGTCTGGATGTGGTCTCCGGGGGCGAGGTGGCCATCGCCCACGCCGCCGGCTTTCCCATGGGGCGGGTTTACTTCCACGGCAATAACAAGACCCCCGACGAAATCGAGCTGGCCCTCCAGGTCGGGGTCGGCCGGTTCGTGGTGGACAACCTTTACGAGGTGGGTCTGCTAAACCGGCTGGCCGCCGGCCGCCGCCAGCCGGTGCTCCTTCGGCTCACCCCCGGCATCGACCCCCACACCCACCAGTACATTACCACCGGGGTCATCGACACCAAGTTCGGCCTGCCCATTGCCACCGGCCAGGCCGATGAGGCCGTCGAAGCCGTCCTTAAGGCCCCCAACCTGGAGCTGGTCGGGTTCCACGTCCACATCGGGTCGCAGATCTTCGACCTGGAGGCCTTCCGGCGGGCCGTCGGGACCTGCCTTGATTTCGTCGGGGAGGCGGCCCGCCGGTACGGGTTTGAGTTCCGGGAATTCAGCCCCGGCGGCGGGCTGGGCATTCCTTACCTGGCCGAAGACCCGGCCCCGGCCGTGGCCGACTACGTCGGGGCGGTGTGCGAGGCCGTGGGGGCGAAGCTGGCCGAGTGGGGTCTGCCCCGGCCCCGGCTGGTGGTCGAGCCGGGGCGGTCCATCGTCGGCCCCGCCGGGGTGGCCGTCTACCGGGTTGGGGCGGTCAAAACTATTCCTGGCGTCCGAACCTACGTGGCGGTGGACGGGGGGATGGCCGATAACATCCGGCCGGCCCTTTACGGCGCCCGCTACGAGGCCATTGTGGCCAACCGGGCCGGGGAGACGCCGGCCGGCCCGGTGACCGTCGTGGGAAAGTACTGCGAGTCGGGGGATATCCTGATCCGGGATATTAACCTGCCGCCGGTGGGGCCGGGGGACCTTCTGGTCCTGCCGGCCGCCGGAGCTTACTGCCTGGCCATGGCCAGCAATTATAACGCCGCCTTAAAGCCGGCGGTGGTGCTGGTTTCGGGGGGGCGGGCCCGGCTCATCCGGCGGCGGGAGACCTACGCCGACCTGCTGGCCCTGGACGTGGAGGAGTGAGGATGCCCTGGCCGGTGGTGGGACATGAGCGGGCGGTGGACCTGCTGCGGCGGAGCCTGGCCTCCGGCCGAACCGCCCAGGCCTACCTCATCGTCGGCCCGCCCGGGGTGGGCAAGGCCACCCTGGCGATGCTCCTGGCCAGGGCCGTCAACTGCGAGGGGGCGGACCGGCCGTGCGGCCGCTGCCCCCAGTGCCTTCGGGTCGAGCGGGGCGTTCACCCCGACGTCCTGGTCATCCGCCGGGGAATGTCCTTCGACGAGGACGAGGAGGGGGCCGGCACCCGGGTGGGCATCGGGGCCATTCGGCAGCTTATCCGGGACGCCAGCCTTCTGCCGATGGCCGGGCGGCACCGGGTCTTTATCATCCTGGATGCCGAGACGATGACGGTGGAGGCGGCCAATGCCCTCCTCAAGACCCTGGAGGAACCGCCGCCGCATGTGCTGGTCATCCTGGTGGCGGCCGACGATTCGGCCCTCCCGGAGACCGTCCGTTCCCGGTGTCTGCGGCTGGAGCTGAGGCCGGTGGGCACCGCCCGGGTGGCCGCCCTCCTTCGGGAGCGGGGGCTTGACCCGGAGCTGGCCCGGCTGGCGGCCGGCGTGGGGCGGGGAAGGGTGGGGCGGTCGCTCACCCTGGCCCAGGACGGGGAGTGGCTCCGCTGGCGGCAGGAGCTCCTCGACCGGCAGGCGGGGCTGGTGGTTTCGGGGGACACCGCCGGGGCCCTGCGCTGGTCCCAGGAGCTGGCCGAAGCCTTCGGCCGGGACCGGGACCTGGTTTTTGAGGCCCTGGACGTTCTGGCCGAATGGTGGCGGGACGTTCTGCTGGTAAAGGTCGGGGTCCCGGAGCTGATAACCAACCGGGACCGGGAGGCCGAAATCCGGCGGGCGGCCGCGGGGCTGGGGGTCGAACAGGTGACCGAGGCCGTCCGGCAGGTCCGGCGGGCCCGCCGCCTGCTGGAGCAGAACGTCCACCCCCGCCTCACCCTGGACAACCTGGTGCTGGGGTTGCTGACCTTAAGGTGATGGGGTGGGTGGTGACCGGGGTTCGGTTTGGGCGGTCGGGCCGGGTTTATTTTGTCGACGCCGGGGGGCTCGAGCTTCGGGCGGACGACCTGGTCCGGGTTGAGGTGGAAGGGGCCGTGAGGACCGGGCGGGTGGTGGTTGCCCCGGACCAGGTTCTGGTCTGCGAGCTGGCCGAGCCCCAGGGGCGGGTCCTCGGAAAGGCGTGATGAAGGGCTATTTCGGCCTCGTTTTGCACTCCCACCTGCCCTATGTCCGCCGGGGCGGCCGCTGGCCCCACGGGGAGGAGATGCTCCACGAGGCGATCCTGGACACTTACCTGCCCCTGGTCGCTACCTTTGAGGGGCTGGCGGCCGAAGGGGTGCCGTTCGGCCTCACCCTGGGGGTAACCCCGATTCTGGCCGAACAGCTGGCCGACCCCGACATCCTGGCCGGCTTCGAGGTTTACCTGGACGAGCGGCTCAGCCTGGCGGAGCTGGATGCCCGGCGCTTCGACCAGGCGGGAGACCGGGTCATGGCCGGGCTGGCCCGCTTCTGGGCCGACCATTTCGGCCGGCTCAGGGCCCGCTTTGAGGCCTACGGCCGCCAGCTCATCCCCAGGCTGCGGGCCCTGGCCGAGGCCGGGTACGTGGAGCTTATCGGGGGACCGGCCACCCACCCGTATCTGCCCCTCCTGGAGCGGGACTCCAGCATCTACGGCCAGCTCCGCACCGGCCTTGAGGCCCACCGCCGCCGCTTCGGCCGCCGGCCCGAGGGCGTCTGGCTGCCCGAATGCGGCTACCGGCCGGCCTTCATCCACCCCGAGACGGGTATCCGGAAGCCGGGGCTGGAGGAGTTTTTAGCGGCCCAGGGGGTGAGGTTTTTCTTTACTGACACCCGCCCCATCGAGGGCGGGGAGCTGGTGGGCAAGGCGGCCGGGGAAGCCATCGGGCCTTACGCCGTCCCCGAAAGGCGTCGGGTGGCCCCCGAGCGGCCGGTGACGGGGCGGGGAACGACTTTCCGGCCCTACTGGGTCGGGGATTCCAATGTGGCCGTCTTCGGCCGGGAGGAAAAGACGGGCCTTCAGGTCTGGTCGGCCACCCAGGGTTACCCCGGCGATTTCTACTACCGGGAGTTCCACCGGCGGGACCCGGTCAGCGGCCTGCGCTACTGGCGGGTAACCGACGCCAGCGGGGACCTGGGCCGGAAACTGCCCTATGAGCCGGAGCGGGCCCGGGAGCGGGTGGAGATCCACGCCGACCACTTTGTCGGCATCCTGGAGGAGCGTCTGGGGGGCTACTTTCGGCAGACGGGTCGGCCCGGGATCGTGGTGGCCGCCTACGACACCGAGCTTTTCGGCCACTGGTGGTTCGAAGGGTGCGAGTGGCTGGCCGGGGTTTTCCGGCGGCTCGCCCGACACCCCTGGGTTGAGGCCGTCCGGGTCGGCCGCTACCTGGACGAATATCCGCCGGGGGCCGCCATAAACCTCCCCGAGAGCTCCTGGGGGGAGGGGGGCGGCCACTACACCTGGAACAACGACACCAACCGCTGGATGTGGCCCCACATCCACGCCGCCGGGCGGATGATGGAGCGGCTGGCCGCCGTCGGCAACGACCTGGCCGGGGGCCTGGGGGATTTTCTGCGGCAGGCGGCCCGGGAGCTGGTGCTTCTGCAGGCCAGCGACTGGCCCTTTCTTATTTCGACGGGGCAGGCCCCCGATTATGCCACCCGCCGCTTTCAGGAGCACCTGGCCCGCTTTCACCGGCTGGCGGCCGTGATTCTGCGGGGCTTCGCCGACCCCGCCGACCGCCAGTTTCTCAAGGTCGTGGCCGAGCAGGACAATCCCTTCGAGTTTATAGACTTCCGGTGGTTTGCCGAGCGTGAAGGGGTCGCCTCCTGAGCTGAGCCGGCTCCGGGGCTACGTGCAGGTGGCGGCCGCGGCCGCCACCTGGGGCTCCGTCGGAATCTTCGTCCGGTTCATCGACCTCCCGCCCCCGGCCATTGCCTTTTTCCGGGTGGGGTTTGCCGCCCTGGTCTTGGGAGCCTATTTCCTGCTGGGCGGCCGGCGGGAGCTTTTCCGGTTCGGCCGGAACGGGCCGATCCTGGTGTTGATGGGCATCTTCCTGGCGATGGACTGGCTTTTGTTTTTCTACGCCTTCCGGCTCACCACCATCGCCAGCGCCGTCCTGGCGGCGTACACCGCCCCGGTGTTTGTGGCGGTTCTGGCGCCGTTTCTCATCGGGGAGTGGCTGGAGTCCGGCACCCCCGTGGCCCTGGGGCTGGCCTTCGGCGGGGTTGCGCTGGTGGCCCTGGGGGATGCGGCCGGGGGCGGCACCCCGAACCTGGTGGGGGTGCTTTGCGGCCTGGGGACGGGCCTCTTTTACGCCCTGCGGACGGTGGCCTCGAAGGCGATTGCCGGCCGGCTTCCGGTGGAAACGGTGACCTTTTACAACTGCCTGGTGGCGGCCGTTATCCTGTCGCCTGCCCTCACCCAGATTTCGGGGGTCCCTTCGCCCCAGACCTGGGCCTTGCTGTTCACCCTGGGGGCGGTGCACACGGCCCTGGGCATCGGGCTGTATTACGGGGGCATCGGCCGGGTGAAGGCCCAGTCGGGGGCGATTTTAACCTACGTGGAGCCCCTGGTGGCGGTGATTCTGGCGGCCCTGATTTTCAAGGAGATTCCGGGGTGGACGACCTACCTGGGCGGGGCGCTTATCCTGGCCGGGGGGATTATAACCGTCTTCGGGACGGCCTGGGCCGAACAGCTGGCCTGGCGGGTCTTCGGCCTCAAGGAGCCCCCGGTTCGGCGGTAAGAGGGGTGCCCCCAGGGGGATTCGAACCCCCGACCTCCACCTTGAAAGGGTGGCGTCCTAGGCCGCTAGACGATGGGGGCTTGGGGGATTCGGGCTAAAACCGCCCGGAAAGATTTTATCACAGTTCCCCGGGCCCGGACGCCGGCCCGGAATTTAACCCCCCGCCGAGGAGGCGCTCAAAATGATAACCGGCCTTGATAACATCGGCATCGCCGTGACGGACCTGGAAAAGAGCCTGGCCTTCTACCGGGCCCTCGGGTTCGTCCCGGAATATCAGGACGGGGAGTCGGCCTTCGTCCGGGCCGGGACGGTGGCCCTCTATCTCTTCAAGACCACTACCCCGGCCCCCGGCCTGCGCTCGTTCGACCTGACGGGTAACCCGGCGGGCCTGGACCACCTCAGTTTTAACGTGCCCGACGTGGACGCCGCCTGCGAGCGGCTCCGGGCAATGGGGATCAGGGTCGAGCGGGAGCCTCGGGATTACGAGTGGGGCGCCCGGGCGGCCTGCCTGCGGGACCCCGACGGCACCTGCATCTGGCTCCTCCAGCGCTGACCACCGCCCCGGCCGGAACCTTTTCGGCCCCCGGGTTGTATTAAGGTGTGGAAGTCCGGTTGGAGGGCGGTCCGCTGGACGATGAGCTCTTGATCGCCCGGGCCAGGGCCGGGGACCAGAATGCTTTTACCGAGCTGGTGCGGCGCTACCAGGAGGTCGCCTTCCGGACGGCCTACGTTATCCTGGCCGACCCGGATGGGGCCGCCGACGCGGCCCAGGAGGCCTTTATCAAAGCCTTCCGGGCCCTCCCCGGCTTCGACCCGAAGCGGCCCTTTAAACCCTGGCTTCTGCGGATTGTGGTGAACGAGGCGTTAAACTAAGAAGGCGACCCGGCGGCGCCGGGAGCTGGCCCTGCGCCTCGGGGAGGCTGCGGCCCGGGGGGATGCCGCCCCATCCCCCGAGGCCGCGGTCCTGGCCCGGGAGCGGCTGCGGATTCTGGCCGACGCCCTGCTGGAGCTGCCGGCGGAGGACCGGGCGGTGGTCGTCCTCCGCTATTTTCAGAACCTGGGGGAGGCGGAGCTGGCGGAGGTTCTCGGCTGTCCCCGGGGGACGGTGAAATCCCGCCTTCATCGGGCCCTGGGCAGGTTACGGGAAATCGTCCTGGGTCGGCACCCGGAGCTCAAGTGGGTTTACGGTGAGGATGGGGGACGATAACGGCTTCGACGCCCTGGGGCGGGACCTGGGGCGGCTGGGCGAATACCTGGCCTACCCGGAGACGCCCGACCTGGCGGCCGAAATCGGTCCCCGCCTGGGGGGGCGGCCCCGGGTTGGCTGGGGACGGTACGGCCGCTGGGTGCTGGTGGCCGCGGCCGTCCTGGTGGCCCTGGCCCTGGTGGTCGCCTTGTGGGGGGATGCCCGGACGGCCGTGGCCGAGTTCTTCGGCCTGCGCCGGGTCGCGGTGGTCCCCGGGGCGGCCCCGGGCCCCATCGCGCCGGCGCCGGTCGCCCCCGAATTGGCCGGCCGAACCACCCTGGCCGAGGCCCGGGCCCGGGCGGGCTTTCCCATCCGGGTCCCCACTTACCCCGAAGGCCTGGGTGACCCCGACGAGGTTTACCTGCAGGAGCTTTACGCCCCGGGCGAGGTTCAGGTGGTCTTAGTTTACCGGACCCGCCCCGGCCTGCCTGTCCCCGGCCCGGGCGACCTCCTCTTCCGCCTTTATGCGGCCCGCACCACCGGCCTCTTCGTCAAGGGGCCGCTGACGGCCGGCACCGTGGTCCGGGAGGTGACGGTTGACGGCAACCGGGGCTACTGGCTGGGGAACCCAACCCACCCCATCAGGTTCCGGGACCCGGCTGGCCGGGAGCGGGTAGAGATGACCCGGCTGGTGACCGAGAATGTGCTGGCCTGGGAGGTGGGCGAGCTTACCTATCGGCTGGAGACGAACCTGCCCCTGGAAGAGGCCCTTAAAGTGGCCGAGTCCTTAAAGGAGGTGGGTTGAGATGACCCGCTTTTTGCCCCTGGCGCTTCTGGCGGCGACCCTGGGGTGGCTTGTAGGGGTTGAGGCGGCCCTGGCCGGCGGCTGGGTGGTGGTGACCCTGGAAGCCCTGCCCACCGGCCTGCGGCCCGACCAGGAGTTCACGGTTGGATTCTGGGTTCGCCAGCACGGGGTAAGGCCGGTCGACGGCCTGCATCCGGTGGTGGAGTTTTACCATGCAGAATCGGCCATCAGCCTCAGCTTTCCGGCCACGGGCGGCCAGGGGGTTACTACCGGGCCGTCGTCCGGCTGCCCCGGCCCGGAACCTGGGAATGGTCGATTAGGACGGATTTCGGCCGCTGGCCCATGCCGGCCCTTACGGTCGGGGCGGCAGACCCGGCCACCGTAGGGCCGCATCCGCCGGCCCTCCGGGCCCGGTCCCTGCTGGCGCTGGGCCTGGGTCTTGGGGCCTTTGCGGCCGGGGCCTGGCTGGGGTTTTCGGGCCGGTCGGTCAAGCCGCACACCTATGGGGCGCCTGAGCGGGGGCCGGCGATGGGCCCGCGGCGGAAGCGGGTGTTGGCGGCCGGCCTGCCGGGGCTGGGAAGCCTGCTCCTGGCCCTGGCCGTGGGCACCTGGTTCGGGGGCGGCCCCAATGACTTTCGGCCGGCCCCGGCCGGGGGCGAGGCCTACGAGATGGGCTGGGCCCTGTTTGTGGCCAAGGGGTGTGTGACCTGCCATTTCCATGCCCGGGTGGAATACGCCGGGGTTCGGGTTGGGGTCGGGCCGGACCTGACCGGGGTCGGCCGGCCCGGCTCCCGGGTGCCCCCCAGCCCCGGATACCTGCGGGCCTGGCTGAAAAACCCGCCGGCCATCCGGCCGGAAACCCAGATGCCCAACCTGGGCCTTTCGGACCAGGAAATCGACTACCTGCTGGCCTTTTTGCTGAATTCGCCTTAGTGGGGTGGACGGCATGCGGTTTTGGGCCTGGGGAAAAGTTCTGGTGGTGGGGCGCCGAATTTCCGGGTGGGCAGGCCGAACCGGTGCCGGACCTGGTGGTTGCGGCCCGGCGGCTTGACGGTGAGGCCCCCGGGTGGCGCTCCCAGCGGGCAACCAACGGTTATCACCCTAGCTTCCACCGGGCGATGGTGGGGGTAAGGCTGCCAGCCCCGGGGCTGCTGGGAGTTCGGCGCCCGCTACCGGGGCAACGGACTTAAGGTGGTTGTTTGGGTGCCCTAAAGGCCGTGCAGTGCCAGGGGTGGGCCGAGCAACACCATATTGTGGGCCTGCCGCAGTTCGGGGTCAGGGGGCGGCATCGCCCCGAGACCTGAGACCCTGGTAAAAAATTGCTCCATCAACCCGGCGGGTGTGAAAGCGGTGTGGCGGATTTGTTGCCAGGAAAGTCGAAGAATTGTTGGGTTCCGCCGACCAACCTGACGGCGGGGGCGGCCGGGAAAAGGGGCCGCCGGATCGGGGTATAATCTTTCTTGATGAGCGCCTCGGTCCCGCCCCGCCGGGTGGTGGTCCTCGGCTCCACCGGGTCCATCGGCCGGCAGACCCTTTCCGTCATCGCCGCCTTCGCCCCTCACTGGCAGGTCGTCGGCCTGGCCGCCGGCAGAAATATTACCCTCCTGGCCGAGCAGGCCGAAAGATTCCGGCCCGACGCCGTCTGGTTCCAGGGGGCTGAAACCGCCGGCTGGTCCGGGCCCGGCCGCCTTCAGCCGCCGGAGGAGATGGTTTCCCGGCCGGATGTGGACACGGTGGTGGTGGCCACCGGGGGTCGGGCCGGGCTGGTTCCCACCCTGGAGGCCCTGCGGGCCGGCAAGGCCGTTGCCCTGGCCACCAAGGAGGTCTTGGTCATCGGCGGGCCCCTGGTCGCCGAGGCGGTTTTGGCCGGGCGGGGGGAGGTCCGGCCGGTGGACAGCGAGCACAGCGCCCTCTGGCAGTGCCTGGACGGGGAGGCCGACGGCGTCCCGGCCCCGGGCTGGGGCCGGCCCCTGGTCCCGGGCCGCTTCTCGCCGGGCCGGATCTCCCGGCTCATCCTGACGGCTTCGGGCGGGCCTTTCCGGGACTGGCCCCCAGAACGGCTCCACGAGGCCCGGCCCGAGCACGCCCTCCGTCACCCCACCTGGCGGATGGGCCGGAAGATAACGGTGGATTCGGCCACCCTGATGAATAAGGGGCTGGAGGTGGTCGAGGCCCACTGGCTCTTCGGGGCCCCCTGGGACCGGATCGACGTCCTCCTTCACCCTGAAAGCCTGGTCCACGCCTTCGTGGAGTTCGCCGACGGCACCATCAAGGCCCAGCTCGGGCCGACGGATATGCGGCTCCCCATCCAGTACGCCCTCAGTTACCCCCTCAGACTGCCCAACGCCGACCTTCCCCGGCTCGACCTGGCCGCGGCCGGGTCCCTGACCTTCTGCCGGCCGGACCCCGACCGCTATCCCTGCTTCGGCCTGGCTGTCGAGGCCGGCCGGCTCGGGGGAACCTACCCGGTGGTTCTGGCCGCGGCCGATGAGGCGGCGGTGGAGCTCTTCTGCGAGGGGCAGGTCCGTTTTACGGATATTCCGGCCCTCATTCGATGGGCCCTGGAGACCCACCGGCCCATCCCTAACCCCTCCCTTTCGGATATCCTAGGCCTTTTCGACGAAACCCAGACCCGGGTGAAAGGGGCCGTTCAATGCCGCCGCTGCTGACCTTCCTGCTGGTCCTCGGGGTGCTCGTTCTGGCCCACGAGCTGGGGCATTTTATTACCGCCCGCCTGGCCGGGGTTAAGGTTCTGGAATTCGGTTTCGGCTTTCCGCCCCGCTTGCTGGCCGTGCGCCGGGGCGAAACTATCTACTCGATAAACCTTCTGCCCCTCGGCGGATTCGTTAAGATGCTGGGGGAAGAGGACCCCAGCGACCCCCGGAGCCTGGCGGCCCAGCCCCCCCTCTGGCGGCTTATCATCCTTTCCGCCGGGGCGGCCATGAACGTTTTGCTGGCCGTGGTTCTCCTTTCGGGCACCTATATGGTTCCCCGGGATGTGCCGGTGGGGCAGGTGGTCATCCTTGAGGTTGCCCCCGGCTCGCCGGCCGAGGTCGGGGGCCTTAAACCCGGGGATATCGTCAGGTCCATCAACGGCCGCACCATCCGCAATATCTTCGAGCTTCAGGAAGAGGTCAACGTCAATCTGGGCCGGGACATCCTGGTGACGGTGGAGCGGCCGCCCGAGGCCGTCATCCCCGGCCAGACGATGCCCCCGGGGAGCGGCCGGCCCCTGACCGTCCGGGTCACCCCCCGGTGGAACCCGCCCCCGGGGCAGGGGCCGATGGGGGTAAGAATTCAGCAGGTGAACACCAAGATAATCACCGAGGCTTACCCGGTCTGGGAGGCGGTTCCCAAGGGGGTTGAGCGGAGCTACCGGCTTTTGGTCCTCTTTAAAAACGAAATCTTGACCAGCATTGCCCGCCAGATCTGGCCCCAGCCGGTCGGGCCCATCGGCATCTACCAGATGACGGAGCAGATTCAGGAGCTGGGCCCCAGCTACCTGCTGGAGTTCACCGCCCTCCTCAGCCTGAACCTGGCCATTTTAAACATGCTGCCCATTCCCATGCTGGACGGCGGCCGGGTGCTCTTCGTCCTCATCGAGGTGGCCCGGGGCGGGCGGCGCATCCCGCCCGAGAAGGAGAACCTGGCCCACCTCCTGGGGCTTATGCTCCTGCTGGTTATCATTGCGGTGGTCAGTTACTATGATCTGGTACGCTTATTAAGTGGGGAGTCGGTCGGACGATGAGTCAGCGACGGATTTCGAAGCAGGTCTGGGTGGGCGGTGTGCCCATTGGGGGCGGCGCGCCCATCGTGGTTCAGTCCATGACCACCACCGACACCCGGGACGTTAAGGCGACGGTCCGGCAGATTCGGGAGCTGGAAGACGCCGGGTGCGAAATCGTGCGGGTGGCCGTCCCCGACGAGCAGGCCGCCGAAGCCCTCCGGGAGATCAAGCGGCAGATCCGCATTCCCCTGGTGGCTGATATTCACTTCGACTACCGGCTCGCCCTGATGGCCATCGACGCCGGGGTCGACAAACTGAGGCTCAACCCCGGAAATATCCGGGACCCCGAAAAGATCAAGCAGGTTGTTCGCAAGGCCAAAGAGCGGGGAATTCCCATCCGGGTTGGGGTGAATGCGGGAAGCCTGCCGCCGGCGCCCGTCCAGCTGGCGGCGAAGCGGGCCGGCCGGGAGGTGCCCCACGTGCCCCGGACGGCCGACCGGATGGTCGAGGCGGCCCTCTGGGAGATCGGCATCCTGGAGAGCCTCGATTTCGACCAGATCGTGGTCTCCCTCAAGGCCTTCGACGTGCCGACGGCCATTGAGGCCTACACCAGGCTGGCCGAGAAGGTCCCATATCCCTTCCACGTGGGCATAACCGAGTCCGGCACGCCCCGGACCGGCACCATCCGGTCGGCCGTGGGCATCGGGGCGATCCTCTCCCGGGGCATCGGGGATACCATCCGGGTTTCCCTGGCCACCGACCCCGTCGAGGAGGTCTTCGTCGCCTACGAGATTCTCAAGGCCCTCAACCTGCGGCAGCGGGGGGTCACCCTCGTGGCCTGCCCCAGCTGCGGCCGGGCCGAGGTGGACCAGCTTGGGCTGGCCGCGGCCGTCGAGGAGTACTTAAAGAAGGTTAACGTGCCCATCAAGGTGGCGGTGATGGGCTGCGTGGTGAACGGGCCCGGGGAGGCCTCCGAGGCCGACGTCGGGGTGGCCGGGGGGAAGGGCAAAGGGGCCATCTTCCGGAAGGGGAAGGTGGTGAAAACCGTCCCCGAGGAGGAGATCCTGCCGGCCCTCCTGGCCGAAATCGAAGCCGTCGCCCGGGAGCGGGCGGCGCAGGGTACCCCGACCCCGGCCGACTAGAAGCCCAGGGCCTTCTTTACCGCCGGTACCACCTGCTCGGCAAAGGCCCGGACCTGGACGACTTCATCCCCGGCCACCGGCCAGCAGATGAACGTATCCAGCCTGAGGTCCACGTAAAAGCTTATGAGCGTCTCGACCCAGTGCTCGGGCGGGCCCACGATGAGCCCCGGCCGGCGCAGGCCCCCCGGCGTGTCCGGCCGGCCCAGGTCAATGACCCCCATCACGTTGTAGCCCCGGCGTACGGCCGTGGGCGGCCGTCCCGCCCGGGCGGCCCCCTCGTCGATGAGCCTCTGGCGCTCCAAGACCTGCTCCGGGGGCAGGTAAGCACTGCTGGGAAGCCAGCCGTCGGCCAGCTCCCCGGTCTGGCGCAGGCCCCTCGGCCGGTAGTTGCCGGTCCAGATCCGGATGGGGTGGGCGGGGATGGGGCCGGCGTCGAGCCCTTTTACCCGGTAGTATTTTCCCTCGAAGGTAAGGGGGGACTTGCCCGACCAGAATTCTCGCATCAGCCGGATGGCCTCCCCAAGGGCGGCGACGGCCTCGGCCGGGCTCCGGCGGGGGCCGCCCATGGCCTCGACGGCCGCCGGGTTCGCCCCGGCCCCCAGCCCCAGCTCCACCCGGCCGTTGGTCATCAGGTCCAGGCTGGCGGCGGCCTTGGCCAGCATAACCGCCCCCCGGAGGGGGAGGTTGGCCACGTTGGGGCCGACGTGGACCCGGCGGGTCTGGGCCGCCAGGAAGGCCAGAAGGGTCCAGGTGTCGAAGAAGCGGCCGATGTAGGGGTGGTCCTGAATGGTTATCAGGTCGAGGCCCGAATCGTCGGCGATGCGGGCGATGGCCCTGGCCTTGTTAAAGTTGGCCACGCTGGGGTCCACGTTAGCCCCGAAGAGGGGTTCAAGCCGGTCCTGGGCCATTCTTTTCACCCCCGGCCCACCCTGGCCAGGAGGGCCGTCAGGTCCGAAATTTTAATGGCGTCCAGGTTTTCCACGGCCGAAATCAGCTCCCGGCGGAGGGCCGGGTCGGTGTAGGGCGCGGCCAGCCGCTCAAACTTGGCCGTCAGCGCCTCCCGGCCCATGGGCCGGGTGTGGAACCCTTCGTAATCGGCCTTTTCTTTCTCCAGGACCCGGCCGTCCCGGAGCCGAACCACCACCCGGCAGGGCATCTCCGCCGGGAAGCGGCGGCTGTAATCTTCCCGGGGCCGTACCCGCACCCTGCGCAGGAGGGTCTGGACGTCCTCCCGGAGGATCCGCTCCGGCCGGTACTGTTCGGGCATCACCTGCCCATCCAGGATCATGACCGCCAGGATGTAAGGGAGGCTGTGGTCGGCTTCCTCCTTGGTTCGGACGACGGTTTTATCCCCCTCCTCCCCGCCCCCGATGATGTGGTAGGCCACGTCGAAAATCTCCACCTCGACCGCCTCCACCTGGTCGGCCTTAAACCGGTGCTCGGCCATAAGCTCCTCGAGGGCCTCCACCGCCGACTGGGAGTGGACTTCGGCGTTGTATTTTTTGAGGATGGTCCGGGTCACCCGCTCCAGGTTCTCCCGGGACCAGTCGATGTAAAACCGGCCGGCGATGGCCTCCATAAACCCCTTGTTGCCCTCAAACACCCCGAGGGGGCCGGTCACGCCCCGCATGGCCAGGAAGGCGGAGTGGGTGGCCCCGAAGGCGGTGTTGGGGTAGGCCAGCCCCTTCCAGTGGGAGAGGGCCCCGGTCCGGGTAACCCGCAGGGCGTTGAAGGCGGTGCCGGCGATGGCGATGGCGTGGGCCGTCCGGGCCTCGTCCAGGCCCAGGGCCTTGGCAACCCCGGCCGCGGCCGCGTAAGAGCCCTGGGTGGTGTGGTCGAACCCCCGGGCCCGAACCGGCGCCTCGTCGCTCAGGCGGCACTGGACCTGGTAGGCCACGGCCAGGGCCGCCATAAAATCCTTGCCGGTGCGGCCGGCATACTCGGCCGCCGCCAGGACCGCCCCCAGGTTGTCGCTGGGGTGGCAGGTTTCGCCCGGGGCCAGGTAGGTGTCGTTAAAATCCAGGTAGCGGACCAGGGCGCCGTTATAAAAGGCGGCCCGGTCCGGGGCCGTCCGCCCGCCCCCCACCAGGGTGCAGTGGGGACTGCCCCCGAAATCCTCCAGCTGGGCCCGGACGTACCGGATGGGCTCCCCCGCCAGGGCCCCGATGGCACAGCCCAGCGAATCGAGCACCCGGGCCTTGAGGTGACTGCGGGCCTCGGGGGAAAGGTCCTCGTAAGAAGCCCGGACGACGAAGGCCGCCAGCTCTTCGACCATGGTCATGGGTTGATGCTCCCTCCGATTTTTAGGCCGAAATCAGCAGGCCGACCCGGTCGAAGTCGTAGAGGCCAATGGCCGGCCGGCCGTCGTCGGTGGTCGTCTCGGAGAATTCGATGCCCTCCCGGCTTAAAACGTCCTTAAGGCCTGCGAGGGCCTCGGCCGAAGGCAGCCGGATTTCGAAATATTCGAGGCCGGCGCTGTCTTCGGGCGGGGGCGGCCCGCCCAGGCTGGCCCAGACGTTGAGGCCGATGTGGTGATGGTAGCCGCCGGCCGAGACAAAAAGGGCGCCCCGCCACCGCTGCATCACGTTGAACCCCAGGATCTGGCAGTAAAACCGCTCGGCCCGCCCCAGGTCCGAAACCTGCAGGTGGACGTGGCCGATGCGGGTCCCCGGGGCGATGCCCTCCCAGGGCCGGTCCCCGGCGGCGGCCACAATCCCCTCAAAATCGAGGGGGGCGTTGGCCATCCGCACCTCCGACCCGGCCATCGGCCACTCTTCCCGGGGCTTGTCCCGGTAGATCTCGATGCCGTTGCCGTCGGGGTCCCTAAGGTAAATCGCCTCGCTCACCAGGTGGTCGGCAGCCCCCTCGATGGGCACCCCGTATTTGACCAGCTTCAGGAAGAGCCGGCCAAGGGCCGCCCGGTCGGGCAGCAGGACGGCGAAGTGGTAAAGGCCCGTGGCCGAGTGGGGTTTGGGGCGGGCGTTGGGCCGCTCGATAAGCCTCAGAAGGGGCCGCCCGTCGGCCCCCAGGACGGCCACGCCGTTGCGCCGCCCGAGAAGTCTTAAACCAAAGGGGCCGGTATAAAAACCAAGCGACCGCTCCAGGTCGGCAACCCGCAGGGCCACCTCCCCAAGGGACGTCTCGTCGGGCATTTTAAACCCGGCCAAATCGCAACCCTCCCCTCCCTGCCGGAAGGCAGATTTTCAGCTTAAAAGCTCGCCCTTTACCCGGATCTCCACGTTGCCCCGCAGGGCGTTGGAGACGGGACAGGCCTGGTTGCCCTGCTCCACCAGGCCGTCCACGTCGGCCTGGGTCAGGCCCGGGGCCTTGATGCGGGCGTGGAGGTCCATGGCCGAAATCTTAAGGCCGTTGACCCGGTCCAGGGAGCAGACGGCCGAGACCTCAATCCGCTCCGGGGTGATGTTGCGCTGGCCGAGGAGGGCTGCCAGAACCATGGCGTAGCAGGTGGCGTGGGCGGCGGCGATGAGCTCCTCGGGGCTGGTCTTGCCGTCGGGCTGCTCGGTCCGGGCCGACCAGGTCACCGTCAGCTCGGGGAAGGCGCCGCTTCCGACCCGGAGCCGGCCGGAGCCCTGGGGCAGGGTCCCCTCCCAGACGATGCGGGCCTCGCGCTGGGTGAGCGGCATAGCAAACCTCCTCGGAAGGCGAACTGTCTTTATTATAGCCGATTCTGACGAGCGGTCAGTGGCCCCGGAAGGCCTCCTCCAGCCATTCGGCCACCACCGTGGGCACGATTTTGGCGTCGACGAGAATGGGTTTCGGCATCCCGGCCTCCACCCAGTCCCTTAAAGGCCCCAGGTCTTCCACCCGCCGGACGGTCAGGCCCGCCAGGCCGGCGGCCCGGCCCAGGGCGGCAAAATCCACGTCGGGAAAGCGGACGGTATCCAGGGGCGCCCCCTGGGGGCCGAAATGGTGGACCTCGGCCCCGTAGGCGGCGTCGTTGTAAACCACGACAGCCATCTTAAGGCCCAGCCGGGCCACCGTTTCCAGCTCCGAGAGGCCCATCAGGGCGCCGCCGTCCCCAAGGGCGGCGACCGTCAGCCGCCCGGGGGCGGCCACCGCCGCCCCGATGGCCGTGGCCAGCCCGAGGCCCACGGCCTGAAACGCCTGGGTAAAAACAAATCCCTTGGCGTCGGGGACCCGCAGGTACATGGCCGGGAAGCCCATAAAATGGCCGGAATCGGTCACCACCGTCCGGTCGGGGGGAAGGACCTCGTCGAGGGCAATGGTCAGGGTTCGGGGGTCGACCCGGCCGCCGGTGGCGGCATCCTGATAAGGCACGTTCCGCCAGGCCCCGGCCCGGATGGCGGCGGCCACCTCCGGTGTGCGCCAGCCCGGGCCGGAAACTTCCCGCCGGCCCAGCTCTTCCAGGAGGTCCAAGGCGGTCTCCCGGACATCCCCCACCACGGCCAGGTCCACCCGGCGGTGGGCGCCGATGGCTTCGGCCTCGTGGTCCACCTGGATAACCGCGGCCCCGGGGCCGATGAGCTTTCCGTGGCGGGTGGTCCACATGTTGAGGGAGGCGCCGAAGGCGGCCACCACGTCGGCCTGACGCATAAGCTCGGCCGCCGCCGGCGGGGCGAACCCCCCGGCGATCCCCAGGTACCAGGGGTTTCCGGCGAAGAGGCCGTTGGCCGCCGAAGTTGCCAGCAGGGCCCCCACCCGGTCGGCCAGCCGCTCCAGGACGTCCCGGGCCCCGGCGATGACCGCCCCCCGGCCGGCGATGATGAGGGGCCGCCGGGCCCGGGCCAGAAGCTCGGCGGCCGCCCCCGCCGCCCGGGCCGAGGGCCGGACGGGCTCGGGGGCGGGGAACTGGGGAATCGTCACCTCCCCGGGGTAGGGGGCGGCCTGAACGTCCAGGGGCATCATCAGCGCCACCGGCCGCCGCCCCACCCGGGCCCGCCACCAGGCCCGGGCCGCGTCGGCCAGGGCCGACTCGGGGGTATAGAGCCGTTCCGGGACGGCCCCGACGGAGGCGACCAGCTGGGCCTGGTCGATGCGGAAGTTAGAATGGACGGCCGCCCGGGCGGTATCGGCGGCCAGGACCAGGAGGGGCGTCCGGCTTTTGGCCGCCTCGGTCAGGCCGGTAAGGGTGTTGGTAAGGCCCGGTCCCTGGTGGACGGTGCACACCCCAACTTCTCCCGTTACCCGGGCGTAGGCGTCGGCCATGGTCACCGCCCCGCCCTCGTGGCGGGCGGCGATGAAGTGGGCGCCGGCGGCAACCAGGGCATTGGTGATGTGAAAGTTGCCGCTGCCGACCAGCCCGAAGACGTGGCGGACCCCCAGGGCCCCCAGGAGCTCGGCCACGGCCTGCCAGACGGGCCTTGGTCCCATCAGCCCCGCTCCACCAGGGCGATAACCCGGGCCGGGCTTCCGGAGCCCCCGACGATGGGCAGGGGCGCCACGACGATAACGGCCCCCGTGGCCGGCAGCCGGGCCAGGTTGGCCAGCTGGGTGAGGCCGTATTTTCCGGCCCCCAGGAGGTAGTAATGGACGGGGAAGGGCGGGTCGAAGGCCCCGGCAAGGCCGGCGTCGGTGCCCACCGTCTCAACCCCAATGCCGACGATGGGGGCCTTTTCCGCCAGCCAGCGGGCGCACTCCACCGAAACCCCGGGGGTGTGGGAGCGGCCCTGCTCATCGGGGTTAAGAAAGCCCTCCGGGTCGGCCGCCCGGGCGTCCCAGCCCGTCCGGTAAAGCAGCCAGCCGCCCGCGGGCAGCGGACCGTGCTGGCGCTGCCACTCCTCGATGTGGCCGACTTCCAGCAGAAAGTCGGGGTTCTGGGCGCATTCGGCGCTTTTATCGATGACCACCGCCGGGGCCACCAGGTGCCGGAGGGGCACCCGGGAGACGTCAAGGCCGTCTTTGCCCGTGACCCAGTGGATGGGGGCATCGAAATGGGTACCCACGTGCTCGCCCATGGAAATGTCGTTCCAGTACCAGGCCGGACCCCGCTCGTCGTAGCGGCTGACAACCTTAAGGGAAAAGGGCTGGGTGTTGGCAAAGGGCGGCGGTAACTTTATAACCGGGGTCCGCTCGTGGAGGGGCGAGGTCAGGTCGACCAGCTCCACGGTCCCCCGGGCGATCCCTTCCAGCGGGCGGTCAAGAACGGCCATCTTCCTCCTCCGGCCCATTTTCCGGCGGGCCAGTTGTCTATATACCCGGGGCCGGTTAACTGTCAAATTGCCGGACCTCCGCCCGGGACTTTCCGGTCATCCTGGATATTGCTAGGTTGGGTTATCAGGGCGCACGGCCGTGCGCCCCGACGGAATGGTCGGCGACCTGGCCCATCTTTCCAGAGGGTCCGGTCCCCGCCGGCGGTGGGGCGGGTGCCTCTGGTAGTATTACCAGAGATGACCGGGGAATTCGGGCTGATCGGACGCCTCCGCCGCCTGGTCGGCTCGGCCGGTCCCCAAAGCCCCGACCTGCTGGTGGGCATCGGGGACGACGCCGCCCTCTGGCGGCTGGGGGACCGGATTATCGCCGCCACCACCGACACCCTGGTGGATGGGGTTCATTTCCGGCCGGATATCACCGGCTGGGCCGACCTGGGCTGGAAGGCCCTCGCCGTGAACCTGAGCGACCTGGCGGCGGTGGGGGCGGTCCCCCGTTTTGCGCTGGTCACCCTGGGCCTGCCCCCGGCCACCGGTCCCGACCCCATCGAGCTTCTCTACCGGGGTCTGCTGGAGCTCGCCCGGGCCAGCGGCACCGTGCTCGTCGGGGGCGATATCGTCAGGTCGCCCGTGCTCACCGTAACCGTCGGCCTCTTCGGGGAGGTGGGGGTGCCGTCCGGGGCCGACTGGCGCGCCCACGTCCTGCTCCGGTCGGCGGCCCGGCCCGGGGAGCTGGTGGCCGTCACCGGGACCCTGGGGGCGGCCGCCGGGGGCCTCCGGCTTCTCCTTGCGGACCCCTGGGGGGCCGAGGGGCGGGCCCCGGCCCTGGTCAGGGCCTACCGCCGGCCCCAGCCCCGCCTGGAGGCGGCCCCGGTCCTGGTTGGGGCCGGGGTTCGGGCCGCCATCGACGTCAGCGACGGCCTGGTGGCCGACCTGGGCCATATCTGCGAGGAGAGCGGGGTTGGGGCCGAAATCGAGGCCGAGCGGGTTCCGGTTCACCCCGAGGCGGCCCGAATCTTCGGCCCGGAAGCCCTAATCCTCGCCCTTACCGGCGGGGAAGACTACGAGCTGGTCTTTACCGGCCCGGAAGCCGCAATCGCCAGGGTGGCCGACCGGTCCCCCATCCCCGTGACGGTTATCGGCCGGACCACCGAGGGACCGCCCGGTCGGGTCAGGGTGGTGGGACCGGGCGGGGAAGAGCTTACCCTGACCCGGGCCGGCTGGGACCACCTGGCCCCGGAGGGGCCGTGAACGGCCGGACCGCCGCCGAGTTTGAGGTGGTGCGGGTGGCCCCCGACGCCCGGACCACCCTGGAGATCGGCCGCTGCCTGGCGGGCCTGCTGGAGGCCGGGGACGTGGTGCTCCTTAAGGGCCCCCTCGGGTCCGGAAAGACCACCCTGGCCCAGGGGATCGCCGAGGGCCTCGGGGCGGCCGCCACCAGCCCGACCTTTGTGCTGATTCAGGAGTACCGGGGCGGCCGGCTTCCCGTTTACCATATTGACCTTTACCGGGTGGAAACCGCAGCCGAAGCCTGGGCCCTGGGCCTTACGGATTACTTTTACGGGGACGGGGTCTGCCTGGTGGAGTGGCCGGAGCGGGCCGCCGGCCTGCTGCCCCCGGACTGCATCACCGTGGAGATTGAGTTCTTGGACGACGAGGGCCGCCGGCTCACCTTCCGGGCCGGGGGGCCCCGTTCGGCCGAGGTTTTGCGGAGGTTTGACGAGAGGTGCTGATCGCCCTGGACACGGCCGACGAGTACCTGGGGCTGGCCGCCTACGCCGAGGGGGGGCTGCTGGCGGAGGAGGTCTGGCTGGTGGGCCGGAACCACTCGGTGGAGCTCCTGCCCGGCCTTCGGCGGCTGCTGGCCAAACTCCGGGCGGATATCGGGGCGGTCCGGGCGGTGGGAGTAAGCCTTGGGCCGGGCAGTTTCAACGGCATCCGGGTTGGGGTGAGCACGGCCAAGGCCCTGGCCTACGGGCTGGGGGTCCCGGTCATCGGGGTTCCGACCCTGGAGGCCCACGCCTGGCAGTTTGCGGCCTTCGGCCTGCCGGTGGCCTGCGTTCAGCCCGCCGGGCGGGAGGTAGTTTTCGGGGTATTTAAATTTAAGGACGGGGAGGCGGTTCGGCTGGTGGCGGAGCGGGTGGGCAGTCCGGCCGACCTGGCCGCCGCCCTTCCGGGGCCGGCGGTGGTGTGCGGAAGCCTGCCCCCCGGGCGCCTGGCCGAGCTGCGGCAACATGCCCGGGAGGGGTGGGTTATCCTCTCCGGCACGGCCGGCCGGAGGCGGCCGGGGGTGCTGGCCGAGGTGGCGTGGGGTCGGCTTCTGGCGGGCCGGACCGACGACCCCTTAGCCCTGGAGCCCCTTTACGTTCGGCCGCCCCAGATCACCCCGCCCCGCCGCTCGCCCTTCAGCCCGGACGGCCCCTGAGGCTGGGCCTAACGGAGCCCGCCCTTTACTTTGCTGTAGCAGCTGCTGCAGTAGACCGGCCGCGAATTTCGGGGGACAAAGGGCACGGTGGTTTCGGCCCCGCAGCTGGCGCAGACGACCCGGGTGCTTACGCCCCGGTCGGCCTCCCGGGCCGGCCGGTCCTCGAACCCGCCCCGTTCCCGGCGCCGGTTGGCCCGGCAGGTCGGGCAGCGCTGGGGTTCGTGCTGCAGGCCCTTGGCGGCGTAGAAGGACTGTTCGCCGGCCGAGAACACGAACGTCGCCCCACAATCCCGGCAGGTCAGCGTCTTATCAACATAGGCCGTCATAGCTTAATGAGCCTCCTGGGTGATACCGTTGTCCGCCTCGCCCGGTTGAGTAGACGCCGACCGCCGAAGGGTGGGCGCCACCGAGCCCGGCGCATAAGTATTGACAGATAATCGGTCCGATGTCAAGGCGCGCCCCAAAAGGATGGGCCCTAAGGTTTCGATGATTTCGGCCATGCGCCCGGCCACCCGCTCCGCCAGCTCCTCGCTAAGGGGCTCCAGGGGCCAGGTCTCGTGCAGGCGGGTCCAGCTGGAGGTCCACAGCTCCGGCTCGAAGTTCGGCCCCAGGCGGGCGCAGATGTCGAAGAAGTGGGCGTCGAATTCGGCCAGCCACCGCCGGTTCGCCTCGGGGTCGGGCAGTTCAAAGTGGAGGCCCAGCTCGACCCGCCTGGACCCGCCCAGCAGCCAGACTTCGAAGTGGACCCGGGGGTCGCCGTAGTAGAACTTCACCAGGCCGGCCCCGTGCCGGACCTTAAAGCCTGCCAGCTCGGGGGGTAGCCGCCGGCGGACGGCCTCCGGCAGGGCCGCCAGAAACTGCCAGGCCTTCACTCGACGGTGACGGTCTTGGCCAGGTTCCGGGGCTGGTCGATGTCGCAGCCCCGGCGCAGGGCGATGTGGTAGGCCAGCAGCTGGAGGGGTATGACGGTCAGCACCGGGCTGAGCAGTTCGTCGGCCTGGGGCACGGGTATAAAGTGGTCGGCTTTGGACTCGAGGGCTTCGTCCCCCTGGGTGCCCAGGGCGATGACCACCCCGTCCCGGCTCTTGACCTCGGAGACGTTGCCCAGCATCTTGTCGTAGACCCGGTCCCTGGGGGCCAGCACGACCACCGGCATCTTCGAGTCGATGAGGGCGATGGGGCCGTGCTTCATTTCGCCCCCCGGGTAGCCCTCGGCGTGAATGTAAGAGACCTCCTTAAGCTTTAAGGCCCCCTCCAGGGCGATGGGGTAGTTTACCCAGCGGCCCAGGTAGAGAAAATCCTCCATTTCGAAAAACTTGCGGCCGATGGCCCGAACCTGGGCCTCCTGGCCCAGCACCTCCCCGGCCAGGGCCGGCAGGCGGATAACCGCCCCCAGCCGGGCCTTTACCGCCTCGGGGCTTAGGGCGCCGTTGGCCTGGCCCAGCCGGACGGCCAGCAGGTAGAGGCTGACGACGCTGGAGATAAAGGTTTTGGTGCTGGCCACGGCCATCTCCGGCCCGGCCCGCAGGTCGACAACCCCGTCGGCCAGCCGGGTGGCCTGGCTGCCCATTACGTTGCAGAGGACCACCTGCTTTGCCCCTTGCCGGCGGGCCCGGTTCATCGCCTCGAGGGTGTCCACCGTTTCCCCCGACTGGGTGATGGCCACCAGCAGGGTGTCGGGTCCCAGGACCAGCTCCCGGGCCCGAAACTCCGACCCGACCTCGGCCTCGGCCGGAATCCTGGCCAGGGCTTCGATATACAGCTTGCCGAGGAGGGCCGCATGCCAGGAGGTGCCGCAGGCAACCAGGACCACCCGGCGGATGGCGGCCAGCTCGGCGTCGGCGAAGGGCAGGCCCTCGAAGGCCACCGCGCCCCGCTCCAGGTCGACCCGGCCCCGCAGGACGTTTAAAATCACCTCGGGCTGTTCGTGGATCTCCTTGAGCATGAAGTGGCTGTAGCCGGCCTTGGCCACCGAGACCGGGTCGTAGGGGCTCAGCTGGGCCGCCTTCTCCACCGCCCGGCCCTCCAGGTCCAGATAGGTCACCCCGTCCGGCCGGAGGACGGCCAGCTCGCCGCTTTCCAGGTAGGCGACCCTGCGGGTGTAGGGCAGGATGGCCGGCAGGTCGCTGGCGATGTACATTTCGCCGACGCCGTAGCCCACCACCAGCCCCCCGGCGTGGCCCAGCCGGGCCCCGACCAGCTTGTCCGGCTCTTCCCGGTAGACCGCCAGAAACGCCTGGGCCCCCCGGAGCTCCCGGAGGGCCAGCCGAACGGCGGTTACAAAGTCGGCCCCGGCTTTAAGTTTGGCTTCGATGAGGTGGGCGAAGACCTCGGTGTCGGTCTCGGAGGTGAAGGTGTGGCCTTCGGCCTGGAGCTTTTGTTTGAGTTCCAGGTAGTTTTCGATGATGCCGTTGTGGACGACCACCACGGTTCCGGAGCAGTCGGTGTGGGGGTGGGCGTTTACGTCGGAGGGCTTGCCGTGGGTGGCCCAGCGGGTGTGGCCGACGGCGACGGGACCGTGGGGAATCTCGCCGTTAAGCTGGCTGAGGAGCCGCTCGAGCTTGCCGGCCTTCTTGGTGATGGCCACCCGGCCGCCCGTCTCCAGCACCGCAAGGCCGCAGCTGTCGTAGCCCCTGTACTCGAGCCGCTTTAAGCCCTCTAACGCGACCGGTCCGCCCGACCGCTTGCCGATGTAGCCCATGATCCCGCACATACCGTCCGACGGCCTCCTTACCAAGGGGTATAGCCCACCCCTTAATTATAACGGGGGCGCCCCGGCGGCGATACCCCCGGCCGGCTGACTTCGGGGGAGTGGCGGCCGGGGCGTATAATAGGGGGGCAGATCGGGGGCCCATTCGGCCGGTGACGGACGTCGGGTTCAGCGACGAGGAGTTACTCCGGCGGGTGACCGGGCGCGACCCGGCCGCCCTGGCTTCCCTTTACGACCGGTACGCGCCCCTGGTCTACGGCCTGGCCCGCCGCATCGTCCGGGACGAGGGCCAGGCCGAGGACCTGGTGCAGGAGGTCTTTTTACGGGTCTGGAACCGCCCCCACGTCTACGACCAGGGGCGGGGAAGTTTCCGGGCCTGGCTGCTGAGTATGGCCCACCACCTGGCCGTCGACCTGGTCCGTCGCCGGCGCCGGGAAGTAAGCTACCGGGAAAAGCTTACCGGTTCAGCCGAGACCCCGGACCCCTTCGAAGAGGCCCTCACCGAGGTGGACGGGGCCAACGTGCGGTCCCTGCTGGGGCGGCTGCCCCCGGACCAGCGGCGGGTGGTGGAGCTGGCTTACTTTGAAGGCCTCACCCACCGGGAGATCGCCGAGCGGCTCGGGGAGCCCCTGGGTACCGTCAAGACCCGCCTCAGGCTCGGCATAATGAAACTGCGCGCCCTTTATGAGGACGGAAGCCGATGACGACCCTGCCCGGCGGCTGCGATTCCGTCCGGCCCGAACTGCCGGCCCTGGCGGCGGACGCCCTGGAGCCGGCCGAGGCCGCGCCCCTCCGGGCCCACCTGGAAGTTTGCGCCGCCTGCCGGGCCGAATACGCCGCCTACCTGGAGGCCCTTTCGGGCCTGGCGGAGGAGGTTGCGGCCGAACCACCCCCCTCGGTCCGCCGCCGGCTGGTGGCCGCCGCCCAGGCCGATGCCGCCGGACCGGCCCGGCGGCGGGAGCGCCTGCTCCTCCTGGGCTTTGCGGCCGCGCTGGTGCTGGCCATTTTCAGTCTGGCCCAGGGTTTCGCCCTGCGCCAGCAGCTGGACCGGCTCCAGCGCTGGGCCACCGACGAGTATGAACTGTGGGATTTTGTGCTGAGCCCGAACCTGGTGGTTCGGCCCCTCCGGGGCACGGAGGCGGCGCCGGAGGCCTACGGCCGCCTGCTCTTTATCCCCGGCCGGCAGCGGGCGGCCCTGGTGGTGAACCGCCTGCCCCCCCTGGAGGGCGGCCGGGTTTACCAGGCCTGGCTCCGGCGGGACGGGGAGAGGATAAGCCTCGGAACCTTTCAGACGGACGAGTCGGGAAGGGCCAGGCTTTTCTTCCGGCTGCCGCCGGACTTCGACACATACCAGGAGATGGGGGTTACCATCGAGCCGGGGGGCGGGAGCGCCGGGCCCGGCGGGGTTAGGGTTCTGGTGGGCTCCCTTAAAGGGGGTTCGGATTAGCCGCCTTCGGCCGCAATCTGGTCGGCGACCTCTTCGAGCCGCCGGACCACCGCCTCGATAATCCAGTCGGGGGTGGAAGCCCCGGCCGTAACCCCCACCTTCGACCGGCCCCGCAGCCAGGCGGGGTCAACCTCTTCCGGAACCTCGATGTGGTGGGTCTCGACCCCTTCGGCGGCGCACATCTCGGCCAGGTGGCGGGTATTGGCGCTGTGGCGGCCGCCGATGACCACCATCAGGTCCACCTGGCGGGCGAGCTCCACGGCGTCCCGCTGCCGTTTGATGGTGGGGTCGCAGATGGTGTTTATCACCCGGATCTCCAGCGGCCTGGGGAAGGCCCAGTCCATAATCGCCTTGACGAACTGGCTGAAAAGGCTTACCGGCTGGGTGGTCTGGGAGACGATGCCGATTTTGTGGGGGAGGGGTTTAATTTTTTTGAGCTCTTCCCAGTCGAGGGTAGCTAAGGTCCTGGCGTTCCCGGCCCAGCCCAGGGCGCCCCTCACCTCGGGGTGGTTGGGCTCGCCGAAGATGACGATAAAAAATCCGTCGTCGGCCAGCTTTTTGACGGCCTGGTGGACTTTGGTCACCAGGGGGCAGGTGGTGTCGACCACCTCGTAGCCCCGGGCCCGGGCCTCGGCCGGGATGTTGGGGCCGGCGCCGTGGGCGGTGATGGCCACCACCGGGGCGTCCACCTCGTCGAGGCTCTTTACGACGGTGACCCCGACCTCTTCGAGGCGCTTGACAACCTGGAGGTTGTGGACGACCCCCCCGAGGCTCTGGACCCGGCCGTACTTTCGGCCGGCGGCCTCGATGACCTCCAGGGCGCGCCGGACCCCGAAGCAGAATCCCCGCTCCTCGGCCAGGATGATCTCCGGTCGGCGGTTGGCCACGGTCAGCCCTCCGGTCCGTTCTACCCCTCGATCATAGCACAAACTACACGGAAAAGAGCCGGCGGGCGCGCCGCCGCTCGACCCCGGCCTCCCGGAATCGGCCCGGGGCGAAGGGGGTCAGGTCGACCTCGGGCGTCCGGCCCGTTATCAGGTCGGCGATAAGCCGGCCGGAGTAGGGGCCCATCAGGATCCCGTTTCGGCCGTGGCCCGTCGCCAGCAGGACCCTTTCCCGACCGGGGACGGGCCCGAGGATGGGCCGGTCGTCGGCGGCCAGGGGACGAAGGCAGGCGGTGTGGCTTACCAGCCGGGCGTCGGCCAGGCCCGGGACCAGCCGGAGAACCCCCGCCAGGATGAAATCCCGGGCCTCCGGGGTGGTGCTGGGGTCGAACCCCACCGGCTCTTCGGTGGTTCCGGCCGTAATCAGCCCGTCAAGTTTGGATAGAACGTAGTGGTCGCCGTACATGACGCAGTAGGCCAGGGGCGGTCCCTCCAGTTTGAGGCGGAGGAGCTGGCCCCGGAGGGGCTCGACGGGGACGGGCATCCCCAGCCACTCCCCGGCCAGGGCCGTCCAGGGGCCCATGGCCAGGACGACGAATTCGGCGGCCGCCGCGCCCGAATCGGTGATAACCCGGGGCCGGCCGCCGGCCGGCGCCTCCAGGCCCTTCACCCCGGCGTAGCGGATTTCGGCCCCGGCCAGCTCAGCGGCCCGGCCCAAAGCCAGGGTGAGGCGGTAGGCGTCCGCCTGCCCCTCCCCTTCGGCCAGGAGGC
>Ga0197143_1000388_pt1 | contig 50510 bp, 51 predicted proteins | sample GBS70_MetaG_FD_148603 | JGI IMG/M metagenome (GOLD analysis project Ga0197143, IMG submission 148603) | Sediment microbial communities from Great Boiling Springs, Gerlach, Nevada, United States - GBS 70_MetaG | ecosystem: Environmental > Aquatic > Thermal springs > Hot (42-90C) > Sediment... | reverse complement strand
ATTCCTTCTTTACCGGAAGCAATTACTTCTTTCAATAACTCTTCTAAAGGAATTTTATCTTTATAAGTAAAAAACTTAATTAAGGAAGGAAGATTAAAGCCACAAACTAATTTTATATTATCTTTCTCTTTTTTAACTTGGGAAGCAACTTGGGCACAACTACCATAAATAATATCCACAAAGATTATTATCTTTTCTTTTGCTAATTTTTCAATCTCTTCTTCCAACTTTTTCTTTAACTCTTCTGCCGTAAGTCCTTCATTGGTCAAAAAAACCGTAGCTTCTAAATTACCAAACATCTTTTCTAATATTTTTTGATAACCAAAGGCTAATTGACTATGGGTTAAAATTATGGCGCCAATTTTAGTCATTATTCAACATCATCGGTTATAAAACGGTCAACCTGAGGTTTTCCTAATAAGATTCGATTTAACTCCTCATAAAAGGTTTTTGCCGGATGATACCCTAATATTTTTGAAAGGTGGTTTTTAGCGATTACTTCACAAACCAATGCTAAATTTTTTCCCGGAATAACGGGGATCTTTACTAAAGGTATTTTTACTCCCAAAATTTCCGTATACTGGTCTTCAATACCTAATCTTTCATAATCAATATCTTTCCGATATTTTACCAATTCCACAACTACTTCAATTCTTTTCTGCACCCTTAATGCCCGGACCCCAAAAAGACTGTAAATATCAACAATTCCTACCCCCCTAATTTCGATATGATGTTGCAATTGGGGGGTTTTGGCTGCACTGTAGCCCATTAAAATCCCTTCCCCTCTTTTTAAAATTTTCACCAAATCATCGGCTACCAAACGATGCCCCCGAGCAACTAAATCTAAGGCACATTCACTTTTGCCAATCCCTGATTCACCCACAATTAATAAACCAATACCGTAAACATCTACCAGGTCTCCATGGACATAAGTTTCCGGCGCTAATTTGTAATCAAGATAAGAGGTAAGCCGATGGATAAAATAAGTGGTTGGCAGAGTAGTTTTTAAAATCGGTACTTTGTATTTTTCACTATAAGGTAAAAAATCTTTTATTACTTCACTCTCGTGGGTAAAAATAAAAACCGGCGGTTGAAATTTCATCACCCTTTCAATAGCTTCCTTCTTTTTTTCATTATCTAAAGTAGCCAGATAACCAGATTCCGTTCGCCCAATAATCTGAATTCTTTCAAAAAGAAAAATTTCCGTATAACCAGCTAAAGCTAATCCTGGACGATTTATATCAGCCGTAATAATCTCTCTTTCTTCTAAACCACAGGGACTTATTAGTTCTAAATTAAGGTCTTCCTTTTTTTCTTGATAGAGCTCCGAAACCTTTATTTTCTTAGTTATTATTTCGGTCATTTTCTTTTACTTTTTTTTTCTATTAATTTTTCGTGATGTTTTTTAAGTTGGGTAAGCAACCGCTCAAAGGTTTCGTTTACGGCTAAACCCAAATCGGAATTTCTCACTTTCGCATTAATTATCCCGGTCTTTAATTTGATTTTTCCTTCACTAATAAAATAAGCCGAATCCTTAGAAAGGGAAAGAGCAAAATCCACAATAAGATTTTCAAATTTTTCAAACTTTCTTTTTTTCTTTTCTATTAATTCATTTAAAAGTTCGGGAAGTTCAAAATGGCGAGCCGTGATATTTATTCTCATTTCTCCTCCTACTTTTATAAAGGATAACTTAAATTTTTAAAAATGTCAATAATTATAATTATCTTGATTTTTAAAAATCTTTTATTTATAATTAGGTGATGTATTCGGAAAAGGTAATGGAACATTTCCGTAATCCCCGGAATGTGGGTGAAATTCCTGATGCTGATGGTATTGGCGAAGTTGGCAATCCCGTTTGTGGTGATATGATGACTTTTTACATTAAAGTAAAAGACGGCGTAATTGTTGATGTAAAGTTCAAAACTTTTGGTTGCGGAGCCGCTATTGCGGTTTCCAGTATGGTTTCCGAAATGGCAAAAGGAAAGACAATTGAAGAGGCTTTAAAAATAACCAACGAAATGGTTGCTAAAGAACTGGGAGGTTTACCGCCCCACAAAATGCATTGTTCTAATTTAGGGGCTGATGCTTTACACAAGGCGATTGAAGATTATTTAAAAAAGAAGGCAAAAAATGAAGGAAAATAATAATTGCCATTGCCCCTTTTGCAATCAAGAATTATCCAACGAGAAAAAATTTTGTCAGCTGTGCCAGATTGAATTTAAAAAATGTCCTTCTTGCGAAAGATTAATACCCAAACCAGCCACTCAGTGTCCCTATTGTTATCACCAATTTTAGATTATCTTGGGTATTAACAAAAAACTTTTTTTATCTTTATAATATTTCTTTAAAAATTTATCTTCATATTTAGCTTCCGCAATAATTATTAAAATCCCTATTGGTAAGAAAAGCAATCCGATAAAAGAAGAAAAGGTAAAAGCAATCCCTATTAACTGAATCAAAGTTGCCAAATATCTTGGCTGTCTGATTTTTTTATAAAATAGTTTTTGCGGCAAATTATTTAAAGAAGAATTTAAAGCCAAAAAGAGGGTAATAAGCCTTAAAACAGTTCCGGCAAAAAAAATTAATAAACCCAAAATATTTATTGTCGGCTTTAAGAAATTTATTTGGGAAAAATTTTTATAACAGTAATCAACGGCGTTAAAAATCAAAAAGGGATAAAAATATAAAGAATAAAAAATCCTTAAAACTTTATGGTATTCGTAAATGCCGGATTGAAAAAAGGGAGAAGAAAAATAATACTCAATAATCATCCAATAACTAAGGATAATAAAAAATATTATTGGCAGCCACTGGTTTTGAGAAAGGGAAGAGAGAAAGAGATTTTTAAAGAAAAAAAAGAAATAGATAAACAAAAATAAACACCATAATAACTTTCCCCATTTTAATTTTTTATTAAAATTCATTAAATTTTAATAGCCTTCAATTTTTCAGTAATTTTATAATATTCTCCCCGAAGAAAATCTTCGTCTTCCAAAAGTTTTATTAAAAAATCTTTATTAGTCTTCACTCCACCAATTTCCGTCTCCTTTAAGGCATTTATCAATCTTATTCGGGCTTCTTCCCGATCAACTCCCCAGGCGATATATTTTGCCAAAAGGGCATCATAATAGGGAGGAATAACATAATTTTCATAGATATGGGTATCGATCCTCACAAAGGGATAAAATGGCAAATAAAGCTTTTCAATCTTTCCCGGTGAAGGAGCAAAATTGTTTTCTGGGTCATTGGCATTTAAACGGGCTTCAATGGCAAAACCGTTAGCCTCAATAATTTTGGAAACTAAGTTTCTTCCGTTAGCAATTCTAATCTGCTCTTTTACCAAATCAAAACCGGTAATCATTTCGGTTACCGGGTGTTCCACTTGGATACGGGTATTGGCTTCCATAAAATAGAAATCATCATAATAAAGAAATTCTATCGTCCCAGCACTCCGGTATTTTATTTCCGAACAAAAATGTAAAATCTTTTCTTGAACCTCCTTTATTGCTTCGTAAGGAATATTTAAAACTGGGCTTTTTTCAATTATCTTTTGGTGGCGAAATTGAATAGTGCAATCTCGCGGTGGAAAAACCAAAACACCACCCCGACCATCACCCAAAATCTGAAACTCAATATGTCTTACTGGTGTCAAATACTTTTCAATATATAACCGGTCATCAAAAAAGGCATTTTTCACTTCTAATCTTACTGCTTGAAAACTACTTAAAAGTTCTTCTTCATCTTTAATTAACTTCATCCCCCTACCACCGCCCCCGGCACAGGCTTTCAAAATTATTGGATAACCAATCTCCTTGGCGATTTTCTTTGCTTCCTTTTCATCTTTAACCGGCTCTTCGGAGCCCGGAATTACTTTTAAACCGTATTTTTTTGCTAATTTCTTAGCCTCCAATTTGTCACCAAAAAGCCTAATCGTCTCCGATGTTGGTCCGATAAAAACTATTTTCATCTCTTCACAGGCATCGGCAAAATCGGTTGATTCGGCTAAAAAACCGTAGCCCGGATGAATAGCGTCACTATTAGTAATCTCACAGGTAGAAAGAATCCGGGAAGCCAAAAGATAACTTTCCTGCGGCGGTCCTTTACCGATACAAACCTTTTCGTCGGCTAATTTCACTCCCAAACTTTCCCTATCGGCCTCCGAATAGACAATCACCGTCTTAATTCCCAATTCTTTACAAGCTCTAATTATCCTAACGGCAATCTCTCCCCGATTAGCAATCAATACCTTTTTGATATTCATAAAACCCGCTCCACATAGGTATTGGTTCTCGTATCAATCCGCACATAATCACCAACTTCCACAAAAAAGGGCACGTCAATTACTAACCCGGTAGAAAGTTTTGCCGGCTTCGAAGAACCTGCTTGGGTATCACCTTTAAAAGCCGCTTGAGTTTCTACTACTTGCAAAACGACAAAGGTTGGCACCTCAATATTTACTGGTTTTCCTTGAAGATAAAGAATAGCTACTTCCAAATTTTCCGTGAGATAATAAACCCGGTCACCAAGTACCTCCTTAGGGAAAAAGAGCGTCTCATAAGTCTCCAAATCCATAAAATAATAGTTATCCCCTTCACAATAAAGAAACTGCCCTTTCTTTTTCTCCAATTCCACTTCTTCCAAAGTGGCATCGGAATCAAAATTTTTCTCAATCACTTGACCGGTTATTAAATTTTTCAGTTTCGTTTTCACAAAGGCCCTTCTTTGGGCAATTTTTACTCTTTGATATTCTATTACTTGATAATAACCATCTTCCAATTTAATAATAGTTCCAAAACGAAAATCATTCGGCGTAATCATCTTAACCTCCTTTTCCAATTATAAAACTATCAAATTTTTCTCACTCTCGGAAAGTAAGATTACCTCTTTCTCTTTTAAAAGCACCAAATCTTCAATCCTTACCCCTCCCTTTTTCGGCAGATAGATACCGGGTTCAACAGTAAAAACCATATTAGGCTTTAACCGGTCTTTTGACAAGAAAGAAACCCAAGGTTTCTCGTGGACTTCCAAACCAACTCCGTGTCCCAAAGAATGACCAAAAAATTCACCGTAACCCTTTTCCTTGATATAATTTCGGGCACAAAGGTCAACCGCTTTCGCTTTTATCTTTTTCTCTTTACTAATTGAAAAAGATAAAAAATCAATCGCCTTTTTTTGGGCATCATAGACAATTTGATAAACCTTTTTAAACTCATCACTTATCTTACCCAAAAAAACTGTTCTCGTTAAATCAGCACAATAACCATTATATTTCAAACCGATATCAATCACAATCGCTTCACCAAATTTTATCTCTTTCTCACTTGGTTTCGCGTGGGGTAAAGCCGAATTTTCACCACTAGCAACAATTACCGGAAAGGCAATATCCCCATTCTTTTTAAACTCCCCTTCAATAAATAAAGCCAAATCCTTTTCTTTCATTCCCTCTTTAATTTCCTTTAATACCTTATTAAAAACCTCATCAGTTAAAGAAGCCGCCTTTTTTATCAAAGAAATTTCTTCTTCATCTTTTATTGCCCTTAATTCTTTTATCACATTAGCCAAAGGTAAAAACTTAATCTTCTTCTTTTTCTTTTTAAGATAATTCAAAAGTTTTTCGTAATTATCAACCGTCAAATTCTCTTTCTCAATTGCCAATCTTTTTACTTTCAAAATTTCTTTTGGTGGACTTAGATAAAAATTCTTCTTAATAATAAAAATCTTATCAGAAAAAACTTCCCTTTCACTTTGTAAGGCGTAGCGAAAATCGGTATAAAAATAGACCCTATCGTCAAAAAACAAAAGATAGCCATTACTGCCGGTAAAACCGCAAAGATAACGGATATTAGTTAAATCGGTAATCAAAAAGCTGTCAACTTTATTTTTTTCCATTAAAGAAAAAACCCTTTTTTGTCTTTCTTTATAAAGATTCATCATTGAATATTTTAAAAAAGAAATGGCTAAAGTCAATTTATCTTGATATTTTTAAAAAATTGTCTTATATTTATTTAAGGTGGCGGATGAGGCGGTCGCGGTGGGAATTTTTCCCACTGAGGAAACTCCGGACTCGTGCCAACCCGGATACTTCGGGCAACCGAAGGCTACCTTGCCGCAAGGCAAGGTAGACGGAAAGTGTCACAGAAACGGAAACCGCCAGCGGTCCTGCCTTTTGGCAGGATGCGGGCAAGGGTGAAACAGTGCGGTAAGAGCGCACTACCTTGTCTCGCAAGGGACAAGGTGGACAAACCCTATCCGGAGCAAGGTCAAATAGGGGCGAGAGGTTGGTTGGCCCTCGTTATTAAGCCCCGGGTAGACCGCGAAGATAAATGACCGCCAAAACAGAATCCGGGTTATCATCCGCCACCATTTTCATTTATTGACAAAAAGAAAAAAATTGGTATTACTTAGAGAAACGAAAGAAAGGAGATGAAAATAAAAAAAATAATATTAGGATTTTGGTTAATAATAATTTTTATGGTAGGATGTAGAACCTATGGGGTTCGCCCAACTATTCAGGATACAGAAATTATTAATGCTCTTTTTGACAAAGTTTGGGAGGCTTTAATAGCTAATATAACGGAAAGAGGTTATTCTATTGAAGCGGTTGAAAAGACAAGCGGATTACTAACTACTCAATTATTTGAATTTAGTCCAATGGTAATTGATTCAATAGCGGTAAAATCGGTTTCAAGTCCTTTATGAAATTGGAAAAAGGCAAGGAATAAAATAAATATTTTTGTTACAAAAAGTGAAGAGAATACAACCAGCGTGAAAATTACTGTTCGTATAGAAGCTTTTGGGGGAATTTATGGACAAAATAGAATGGATACCTTGCTACTTAAATAGTAAATATTATACAAAGGAACTAATGTAAAGGGGTCTGTAAATGGTAGGTTAGGGAAGGCTAATGGAGAAGGCATTAGTAAGGGTAATACTGAGCCTATTGGTAAGGAATTGACTGAATTAGGTATTAATAAGTTTATAGAAGCTATAGATAAGGGTAATAGTTAATTGAAAGTTAAGGCTTTTATCATATTTATTTATAAGGCATTTTGTAAATGGCAGGGATAGGCATTCCCTGGATGATGGGGGGTCTTAGGAGGTGTTTTTTATTGACAAAAAGAAAATTTTTAATATAATAATAGCGTAAAGGGAGGTAAAGATGAGAAGAGCGAAATTAATTATTTTCTTTTTAATCCCTTTGGTCTTATTAGTATTAAATATTGGTAAAAAAGCGGAAGATAAAGAAAATGATTTAATCGCGGCTTCTAAAAAAGGTAATTTAGAAGCAGTAAAACAACTTTTGGAAAATGGGTTTGATGTGGATGTGCGGGATAATGTTGGTTTTACTGCTTTAATGTGCGCATCCCGGAATGGTCATAAAGAAGTGGTTGAATTGTTATTAGATTATGGTGCGGATGTGAATGCCCAATCTAAGGGTGGCTTAACGGCTTTAATCTTAGCTTCTATGTTTGGCCGTAAGGAGATTGTTGAATTACTATTAGAAAATGGTGCCGATGTGAATGCGAAATCTAAGGGGAGTGGTTTTGATGCTTTATTATCTGCTTGTGCTAATGGTCATAAAGAAGTGGTTAAATTGCTATTAGATTATGGTGCGGATGTGAATGTTAAAGATAGTATGGTTGGACGCACTCCTTTAATATGGGCGGCAGAAAAAGGTAATAAAGAGATTGTTGAGTTATTATTAAAAAATGGTGCCGATGTGAATGCGAAAGATAATAAGGGCTTAACGGCTTTAAAAATTGCTTTAAAGATAGGCTATAAAGAGCATAAAGAAATAGTAGAACTATTAAAATCATACGGCGCCAAGGAGTAGTTTTTATAAAATAAAATCTCAAGCTAATAATTGAAAAGTTAAAAAGATTTTGTTAAAATAATTTTAACGGGGCGTAGCGCAGCGGTTTAGCGCGCTTGGTTCGGGACCAAGAGGTCGCTGGTTCAAATCCAGTCGCCCCGATTTTAAATTTTATGGCAATTAAGGTTTTTCCCTTAATAGCAAAAGAAGAAATCAATAAAAAGGTGAAAGAACTTGCGGAAAAGATAAGTAAAGATTATCAAAAAAAAGAATTGGTAGTTATCGGAATTTTGAAAGGAGCTTTTGTCTTTTTAGCCGATTTGATTAGAAATTTAAAAATCCCCGTTTTTTGTGATTTTATCACCGTAAGTAGTTACGGTAAGGCAACCGAAAGCTCCGGCGTGGTAAAAATTGTTGCCGATATCTCTTTTCCGATTGAAGATAAAGATGTTTTATTGGTGGAAGATATTGTTGACACCGGTTTAACTTTACAATACCTTATTAACCACCTGAAAGCCAAAAAACCCAAAACAATAAAAATCTGTGCTCTTTTAGATAAACCCGAAAGGCATAAGATTGAAATTCCTATTGATTATTTGGGCTTTAAGGTTCCCAATAAGTTTGTTGTTGGCTATGGTATTGACTATGATGAAAGATTTCGCCATTTACCTTATATTGGTTATATTGAAATAGATGAAGAGAAGTGATTTAGTTTCTTTAATTAAAGCGGCCAAAGGCGAAAAGAAAGGTTCTTTACTTTTAAAAAACGGTAAGATTTTAAATCTCTTTACCGGCGAAATTGAAGAGAATAATATTTTGATTGAAAATGGCTATATTTGTGGTATTGGTAAAGAATACGAAGACGCGGAAAGGATAATTGATGTTGGTGGTCTTTATATTCTGCCGGGATTTATTGAAAGTCATATCCATATTGAAAGCTCCCTTCTTTCCCTTGCGGAATTTGCCACCTACGCTCTCCTTTCGGGAACCACCACCATTATCGCCGACCCCCACGAAATTACCAATGTTTTGGGTATAAAGGGGATAAAATATTTTTTGAAAGAAAGTGAAAACCTCTTGATTGATTTCTTCTTTTATTTTCCTTCCTGTGTGCCGGCAACACCTTTTGAAGATTTACCTTTTAAGATAAGTTTTTCGGACTTTAAAAATTTAATGAAAAACCGAAGAATAATCGGTTTAGGAGAAGTAATGAATTTTTTAGGAGTGATAAATTTGGAAAAGGATTTGATTGCGAAAATCCATTATACGGAAGAAATTAATAAAATTATTGACGGCCATTCACCTTATCTTTTGGGTAAAGAGTTAAATGCCTATTTAGCTTCTGGCATCTATTCCGACCACGAAATAACTAATTTAAAAGAAGCAAAAGAGAAATTGAAAAAGGGAATGTGGGTAATGATAAGGGAAGGAAGTGCCGCTAAAAATTTTTTAGATTTGAAGGATTTGATAAATAATGAAAATATTGACCGGTTAATCTTTGTTTCCGACGATATCCATCCGGAAGAACTAATTAATTTTGGTCATTTGAATCGGATTTTAAAAAAGGCAGTAGCTTATAATATTCCTCCCCATTTAGCAATAAGAATGGTTACTTTTAATCCCGCCAGCTTCTTTGGTTTTAGAAGATTAGGCTTAATTGCCTGCGGTTATCAGGCCGATATTAATATTGTGGAAGATTTAAAAGATTTTAAGACTATTTATCTTATAAAAAAGGGTAAAGTGATTGTTGAAAAGGAAAGGTTCTTAAGTGTTTTCCCAAGGAATTTTAAAAAGAGTAGTCTTAATTATGTTTACCAGACGATTAAAGTTAAGAAATTAAATAAAGAATTGTTGAAGGCAAATGCCTTCAGCGAAAAATTATTAAGGACCATCAAAATAATCCCCAATCAGATTGTTACCGAAGAACTTTTACTTTATCCCAAAATCGAGAAAAATCTGGTAGTTAGTGACCCATCACGGGATATTTTAAAGCTGGTGGTTATTAATCGCCACAAAAAAATCCCCCAATTGGGTATTGGTTTTGTTTGTGGTTTTAATTTGAAAGAAGGCGCTATTGCTTCTTCGGTTGCCCACGATTCCCACCACATTATCGCTTGCGGTGCCGATGATGAAAGTTTAGTTACCGCAATTAACCAAGTGATTCAATTAAAAGGTGGGTTGGTGGTCAGTAGAAAAGAAGAAATTCTTGGCTATCTTCCCCTGCCGATTGCCGGCTTGATGAGCGATTTAAAGGCAAAAGAAGTGGCTACCCAATTAAAAAATTTGATTGAACTTACTAAAAAATTGGGCACCACCTTAACTAATCCCTTCATTACCCTTTCTTTTCTTGCTCTGCCGGTAATTCCCGAAATTAAATTAACCGACAAGGGATATTTTTCTACTAAAAAATGGCAGTTTGTTTCTTTATGGGGATAACTTGCTTATTTTAATATTGATAATTATAATTATTTAAGATATAATGGTAAGAGAAAAAGTGAAATTAACGATTGAAATTGGTTTACACGCAAGACCAGCGGCGGAGTTTGTTAAGATTGCGGAGAAATTTAAGTCAAAGATAAGAGTTTGTAAAGATGGGATTTGGGTTAACGGCAAAAGTATCCTTTCCCTTTTAACCTTAGCCGCCGAAAAAGGGAGTGAATTAATAATTGAAGCTGATGGTCCGGATGAAAAGGAGGCGCTAAGCGCTTTAAAAAAATTTATCAGTAAAGAATGAAAGAAAGAATTTTAAGGGGAATTCCCGTTAACGGTGGTTTTGGTTACGGAAAGGTAGAAATTTACCGTCCAGAATTGCCAACTATTGAGAAAAAAACGATTACTGATGACGAAGTGGTTAAGGAGTTTGAACGTTTAGAAAAAGCCATTTTTTTAAGTAAAGAAGATTTGGAAAAAATTTACCAAAAGGTGAGGACTGAAATTGGTAAGGATATCGCGGAATTTATCCAAATTCAAATTGCCTTTCTTACGGACCCGTTAATTATTGAAGAGGTTAAAAATTTTATTAGGAAAGAAAAAGTAAATGCTGAATATGCCTATTCGGAGGTAATTAAAAAATACCATACTTTCTTTTTAAGTAAAGAAACACCGGTCTTTATTGATAAGGGATTAGAGATTTTTGATGTCTGTTTATATGTGATTGAGAAATTACAAAATAGCGATAAGCTTTTTTCGCTGTTAAGGCCAACTGAAAAATGTGTTTTGCTTGCCCGCTCTTTGACACCGATGAATATGGCGATTTTAGATAAAGAGTATATTTTAGGGATTGCCTTAGAGCTGGGTGGTAAAACTTCCCATGTTTCCATTATGGCAAAGGCGAAAGATATTCCAACAGTCGTGGGCATAGAAAATCTTTTAAATTACGGAGTTAATGCTAAGGAAGCAATTATTGATGGTAATCGGGGAATTTTAATTTTTAACCCTTCAGAAAAGCGAATAAAATTTTACGAAAAAGAAAGAGAAGAATTAACGAAAAGAAGAAAACTGTTAACGATTAAAAAAGAAGCAAAAACCCAAGATGGTAAAGAGATTGATATTTCGGCTAATATTGAATTCCTCTGCGAAGCAGTAACCGCCAAAGAGTACGGAGCAAAGGGAATTGGCCTTTTTCGCACGGAGTATCTTTTTCTATCTAAAAGAAATTTACCTTCGGAAGAAGAACAGTTCACTATTTATAAAGAAGTGGCGGAAATAATGAAACCCTATTTTGTAATTATTAGAACCTTTGATTTGGGTGGTGATAAAATAATACCTGGCTACCAAGAAGACAACCCTTTTTTAGGTTGGCGCGGAATAAGATTTTGTCTTGCGAATTTAGATTTTTTTAAAACTCAATTAAAAGCTATCCTTCGGGCTTCCGCTTACGGTAGCATAAAGATAATGCTACCAATGGTGAGCACTATTGAAGAAGTAGTTAACACTAAAAAAATTTTAAACGAACTGAAAGAAGAGTTTAGAGCCCAAAAGATTCCCTTTGATGAAAATATTGATTTGGGAATAATGGTTGAAACACCTTCTTCCGTATTTTTAGCTGATGTTTTAGCAAAAATTTGCAATTTCTTTTCTATCGGTTCTAACGATTTAACCCAATACACTTTAGCTTGTGACCGGGGAAACGAAAAGGTTGCTTATCTTTTCAATCACTATCATCCCTCAGTCTTAAGATTGATTAAAGAGACGATTGAAAAGGCTCACAAAAATGGTATTTGGGTTGGTTTGTGTGGTGAAATGGCAAGCGAAATTTTTGGGATAATTATTTTAATTGGAATGGGAATTGACGAATTATCTATGGCACCACAATTTATACCCCAGGCTAAAGAATTTATTTCCATTCTTGATACCGATTTCTGCAAAGAGGTTGCGGAAAGGGTGGTGAACTTTTCTACTGCTCAAGAGGTAATCAAATATCTTAAAAAACGGATTAAAAAAGAAGGAATAGCTTTGGAAAAATATTCTTATGTTTGATTTGATCTATCGCTTTCCCGAACAATTAACGGAAGCCCTAAACCTCTCATTAAAGGTGATTGCCGAACGAAAAGATTTCTTTAAAAGGATTAAAGAAAGCGAACAGATTATTGTTACGGGGATGGGTGGTAGCGGTATCGCCGGTGACATTGTTTTTAGCCTCTGCTATTCTTTATTGAAAAAACCTTTTTTGGTGATCAAAGATTACCAGTTACCCTTTTTTATCAATAACCCCTCTCTTCCTTTTGTAATAAGTTATTCGGGAAATACCGAAGAGACAATTTTTACTTATCGACAATTTAAAAAAGCTAATTTTCCTTTAATAGTAATAACTTCTGGTGGAATTTTACAAAACCTTGCACAAAAAAATGATGACTTGCTATTTCTTTTACCTCAAAATTATCCGCCCCGCCAGGCTTTGGCTTATTTAATTATCCCTATTCTTTTAACTTTAAGTCACTTAGAAATTATTCCTGATTGTCAAAAATCTATTAAAAGAACAATCACCTTTTTAAAAGCCAAAAGAGACAAATTAAACCAAATGGCAAAAAGAAATGTCAAGATGCTTCGTCAAAAAATTCCTTATATTTTGGTTTCTTCTTATTTTTATTTTCCCATTGCCTTGCGCTGGAAAAACCAACTGAACGAGAATGCTAAAATTCTTGCCTTCTGTAATTATCTTCCCGAACAGAACCATAACGAAATAAACGCCCTTCCCTTTTTAGCCAATTTTAAAAATTTACTTTTTATTTTTCTTTTAAAAAATCCCCATACCCACAAAAGAAATCTTTTAAGAGTAAGATTTCTTTTAAATTTGGCCAAAAAAGAAAAAATTCCTTTAAAATTGATTAAACCTTTTAAAAGAGATAATTTTGGAAATATTTTCTCTTTGATAATGCTCGGCGATTTTATTAGTTATCATTTAGCATTAAAAAGAAGAGTTGACCCTTTAAAAATTGAGTTAATAGAGAATTTAAAAATTTTTTTAAATAAAAGGAGTGGACTATGAAAAATAAAATTAAAATTATTATCCCGGCAGCCGGTGAAGGTCGAAGGTTAAAACCCCATACCCACACAACACCGAAACCATTACTTTCGGTTGCGGGCAAACCGATTATTGGTCATATTATGGAAAGAATAAAAGATTTAAATCCCCAAGAAGTAATAATAATTATTGGTCCAAATGGTAGCCAAATAGAAAAATATTTAAAAGAAAACTATTCCCTAAACTTTCAATTTGTTATTCAAGAAGATCCAAAGGGACTGGGTGACGCGGTTTATCGAGCAAAACCTTATTTTACCGATGAACCCTGTTTAATTATCCTCGGTGATACAATTATTGATATGCCTTTGGAAAATTTATTAAAAGAAGAAAACTGGATCGGTGTCAAAAAAGTTGACGACCCAAAAAGATTTGGTATTGTGGAAATAAGAGACGGAGAAATTACCAAAATTGTTGAAAAACCGGCTGAACCTAAAAGCAATTTGGCTATTGCCGGAATTTACTATGTTTTTGGTAGCCCCGCACTTTTTAAAGCCTTAGAGAAAATTATAAAGGAAGATATCAAAACCAAAGGCGAATACCAACTTTCTGATGCCTTAGAATTAATGATTGAAGAAGGTATTTCCTTTCGTGCCCAAACTGTAGAATATTGGTTAGATTGCGGAACCCCGGAGGCATTAATTCAAACTAATCGTTATCTTTTACAAAACAATAACTATTTTAAACCGCGACCTAATGCTTTAATAAGACCACCAGTATATATTCACGATACCGCAATAATTGAAAACTCAATCGTTGGTCCTTTTGTTTCTATTTCGGAAGATGTGGAAATAAGAAATTCTATTATAAAAGATTCTATTATCAACCAAGGTGCTTACATTGAAAATTCCTTATTAGAACAATCAATTTTGGGAGAAAATTCGATAGTAAAAGAAAAACCACTCCATCTTAATTTAGGGAGCTTTTCCATTTTTGAAACAAGTTGAAGTTCTATTTAGAAAAAGAAAGCAAAAATTCTTTAGCCCGGGCTGGTAAGATTATCCTTCCCCACGGAGAAGTCGCCACGCCGGCTTTTATGCCGGTAGGAACCCAGGGAACAGTAAAAACTTTATCACCAAAAGAATTAAACGAAATTGATGTCCAAATAATAACTGCTAATCTTTATCATCTTTATTTGAGACCCGGAATTGAAATAATTGAAAAAGCCGGCGGGATAAGTGAATTTATTGCTTTTTATAAACCAGTTTTGACTGATTCTGGAGGTTTTCAAATTGCTTCGCTTTCACCATTAGTAAATATAAAAGAAGACGGGGTAGAATTTAGGTCTCATATTGATGGCTCCCTTCATTTTTTCTCACCGGAAGAAGTAGTTATTTATCAAGAAAGAATTAAGAGTGATATTGCTATGTGTTTGGATGTTTGTTTGCCCTATCCCGTTGAGTATAACGAAGCTAAAAAAGCAGTAGAAAAAACGAATGCTTGGGCAAAAAAATCAAAAGAAATAAAAAGCCAAGAAACTAATCTTTTTGGAATTATCCAAGGGGCTACCTATTTAGAATTAAGAAAAAAAGCAGCCGAAGAATTATTAACGATTGGTTTTGATGGTTACGCCATTGGTGGCTTATTTTTAGGAGAAAGTCCTAAATTGTCTTACGAAATTGTTGCTCTTTGTACTTCTTTAATCCCTAAAAAAGAGGTGCGCTACGTGATGGGCTGCGGCTATCCCGAAGATATTTTGGAATGTGTGAAATTGGGTGTTGACCTTTTTGATTGTGTGCTTCCGACAAGAAACGGACGAACCGGCACTGCTTTTACCTCTCAGGGTCGAGTGATTATTAAAAATGCTAAATACGAAAAAGATTTTTCACCCTTAGATCCAGAGTGTGACTGTTATACTTGTAAAAATTTTACCCGCGCCTATCTCCGCCATCTTTTCATCGCCGAAGAGATTTTAGGTCCTCGTTTATTAACTTATCATAACATTTTTTTCTTTATCAAGTTGATGAAAAAAATCCGAGAGGCAATTTTAAATGACCAATTTGAAGAATTTTACGCCAATTTTACCCAACGTTATAATCGTAATCTTACTTAATTTCTATCAAACTTTCTATTTGAGAAAGTCTTTTTTTACCGATGCCTTTTATTTTTAAAAGCTCCCGTTTGTTTTTAAATCCTCCATATTTTTCTCGATAACGAATTATCCTTTGAGCAATACTTTCACCAATTCCGGGTAAACTAAGCAATTCTTGGTAAGAAGCATTATTAATGTCAACCTTTTCTCCTCTTATTTTTATCGGTGTGGCTGAGCTTTTTAATGTTATTTCTTTTAAAAGTTCTTGATATACTTTTTTCTTTTTGTTATTTTGAAAAATCAATAGAACACTACCTACACAAAAAGCTATGGTAAAAAAAATTAAAACTTTTTTCTCTTTTTCGTTTAGCACTTCAATTGGGTTTTTATCAATTCCGCTACTTTTTTACCGGAAATAAACATTCCGCCAAAAATCGGTCCCATCCGCGGTCCGCCAAACACACTATTAGCAGCCATACCGCACACATAAAGGCGATGATATACTTCTTTGGTATTTTCAACAACAAACCTTTCCCCCATTTCAGCGTTCATTAATTTTTCACCAATAATTCCTCCGGTGGAAGTAAAAAGAACTTTTCCCATTTTCTTTTCCAAAATTCTTACAATTTCACAGGCATGACCAGTAGCATCAACAACATATTTTGAACGCATGGCCATCGGATCAACATGAAGATTTGCCATATTTACTGCCGTCCAATTAATTACTACTCCACCAATAACTTCTTTGTGGAATAAAAGATCTTCAACAGTAATGAGGTTAAAAATTTTTGCTCCTGCTTTTATCGTTTGATAAATCAAAGCTCCCAAAGTTTCCAAAGCACAGGCAACATAGCATCCCTCTTGGTATTTTTCATAATTAATTCCCAAATCTGATAAAATTTCTTTCCCTTTTTCGTCAACCACAATCTTATTAAACATCATTCCACCCCCAGTTAAACCGCCGCCCGGCCGAAGGTTTTTTTCTAAAATCACCGTTTTCACACCATCTTTGGCTAAATAATAACCGGCAGTTAAACCTGAAGGACCAGCACCACAGATTATTACCTCACATTCTAAATACTTTTTAAAATCATTTAAATAGCTTTCAATAATTGCTTGGGTTATTTTTATTTCATCAATCATTTTTTAATAATAAAAGAAAAAACAATAAAAATCAATAATTATTTTACTGATAGATTACTTAAACCTATTTAAATACTGACTATTTCTTTAAAAATTGAATTTCCAAAAAGTTTTATTATAATAAGTTATGAATTTAAAAGTATTTTTTTTAGTTTTTTCAACCGTATTTTTAATGGAGTTAGGAGACAAAACTCAATTGGCGATATTAAATTTTGCCGCCTCTTTGAAACCCTCTTGGTTAGTTTTCCTTGGCGGCATTTTGGCTTTAATAACAAGTTCCTTTTTGGCAATATTGATTGGTAATAATCTTTTTCGCTTAATCCCTTTTAAATTATTAAGATTTTTAAGCGGCGGAATTTTTATCCTCTTGGGAATTTTGATAATCTATAAAGAAATTAGACTTTAGTTTTTAAAAATTCTCATAAATCCCAATTAATTTTTGAGCTATTTTATCCCAAGTATAATTTTTTTTCAGATGTTCTTTTAAGAAATTGTTTTTTTCTTTTTTTAACGCCGAAAGGATTTTCTTTTTTATATCTTTTTGAGAGTAAGGATTGAGATAAAGGGCATAATTTTTAAAATATTCTTGGGTACCACCATATTGGGTAATTAAAATTTTAGTACCGGCTAAACCGGCTTCTAAAGCTGCTAACCCCGGTGTTTCGTAATAAGAAGGCAAAATAAAGACTTCGGCTGCGGCGTAAATAGATTTTAACAATTCCGTATTGTGAGATAATTCACCAAGCAGTTTAATATTTTTTGCCTGATTGATAATTTTTAGACATTTTTCACTATATTTATTTTTAATTACTTTGCCTACCAGTAATGCCGGATAATCGATTTCTTTCAAAACGGTTAAAAATCTTAATAAATTCTTCCGGGGATTACCAATATGACCAACGTACAAAATAAAATCTTTTAGCTTTAATTTTTCATAGCATAATTCGGGTGAAGCGTAATAAAAATCAATAGCTACTCCATTGGGTAAAAATGCTATTTTTTCTTCTTTAAGATTAAACATTTTTTTCAGTAATTTTTTTTCTGCTTGAGTATTGCATACTATTAAATCAGCTTTAGCTACCATTTCTTTTAAAATTAAATGTTCATTATAAAAACCAAATAGCCGATGAAAAATCGTAAAAATTTTTATTCCTATTTTATTTATTAAAGGTGAATGGGCAGAATAAAAAACTGGTGTCAAAATAATTGGTTTATTAAACGACGCAAGTATTTGAAAAAGATGAAAGGTTTTGATGCCTGAACCGAAGAAATGAATAATCTTAAAATCCTCTATTCTTTCTTTACCAGTAAAATCTTCACTCCAGATTTCAACTTTGTAGCCGATTTTGTTTAATTCTTCTTTTAAAGAAATAATCTGGGTCTTTATTCCACCTTCAAAAAGAGAAAATCCGGGAAAGGTAACAAAAAGAATTTTCATTTTATTTTCCTTATTCGATTAAAGTCCCAAATAAAACTTTTTATTTTCAAATAAAATTCATTTTTTCTAATGTATTTAATGTTAGATGGTAATTTAAAAAGATTAAGCTTTTTTTCTTGGTAATTTTCTGCTTGTTCTCTTGTTCGCCACCATTCAAAAAATTCGGTAAAAGTCATTATTTTTATTTGAGAAAAATTTTTGACAAAACTAAAAATTTCTTTAAAAACTTCCGGAAATGTCACAATATCCTGTGGATGGGCATAAATTATAATGGGGTATCCTTTATGATAGGTTCTTGATATGTATTCTTGATAATAAACAACCATTTCTTTTATTGAAAATTTTAAAGTTTTTAAACGACTTATTGAAATGGGATGGATAGGAATTTGCCAAACTTTTGAAAATTTATCGGCGGTTATTGGTAAAATGGGGAAATCATCATAATCAAAACCAAATTCCGAAGAATAAGAAAACTCAAGTTCTTCCAAAACTTCGTTTAACGAATAATTCCACAACCCAAAAGGAGCTGCAAAACCAACAATTTTTATCCCATTATCTTCTAACAACTTTTTACCTTTAAAAAGATTTTGCAAAATTTTTTCTTTTTCTTTATAAAGATAATGAAAATAACAATGAAGTTGAATATCAATTTTTTTATTTTGTTGTTCACTAAAAAATTTTAAAAAATTAACACTTGATTTCACATCAACAAAAAAAGTAAATTTCAGCTCTTCTTTAATTAAAAAATCAAAAACTTTTTCAACTGTTTTTTGAGTAGCGAAATCGCCGTCTATTCGAAAAAGAAAAACAGAAGAGTAACTTTCAGGATAATAAGGCACATAATAATAAGAAAGATTATTTTGTTTAAGAATATTTATTAAACTATTAACCACTAATTGCCGAAGACTGCCTTTATTTATTTTGCTAACAAATTCGTAAGGAAATTTTAAAAGCGAAAAGTAAAAATATTTGGCTCTAATTTCATAATTTTTTAAAAAATCTTTTAAACAAAAAGGAAAATAAACTTTATCTTCTAGGAAATAAACAATTTTGTTTTCTTGAGCAAGCAAATAGAGGGTATCATAAATATCAAATATATCAATTCCATAATAAAGTGATTTTTCTTCGGGTAAAAGATATTTAAAATATTTTTTTCTTATTTTGTTCATTTTCAAATGGTTTTTTAATTTTGTAACGTCAAAAAGCTCACCAATCTTTTTTTTCTGATAATAAATCTCAACATTACTTTTTAAATCTTCTTTAACAATTTTTAGCCCGTAAGGTCTTTCAGTCATTAAAGTAGCCAAGAAACCTAGGTCTTTTTCATTAACCAGAATTTCAATTTCTTTAGCGGTCATTTTAATAGCTGATAATCTTTTTTAATTTTTTTTCTAAATATCATAAATAAAAAAAGATAAATTATCAAGAAAAGAAAGCTTAAACACCAAAGAGAATATTTTTTAAGCAGAAAAATGGGAAAAAAAGTTAAAGCCGTTAAAAGTAACGGTAAAGGCAGGGAATTCAAAAAATTGATCTGACGATAATTTTGAAAATTTTTAAAATTTAAAAAAAATATTAAAAACTCAGTAATAACGAGTGCCCAGGCAGCTCCTGAATAGTAAAAATTTTTAATTAAAAATACTGCTAGGAAAAAATTAATGAAAGTACCAATTAAAACATTTTTAAAATATTCTTTATCTTTTCCTAAAGCAAGTAAGCCTAACGAAAAGATTGAGTTTAAAATGGTAAAAATCCAAAAGAAAAGTAAAGTTTGAAAAATCGAAACACCATTAAAGTATTCCTGGGGGAATAACCAAAGAAATAATTTATCGCTAATTAAATAAAGAAAGAAACTAAGCGGTAAAATAAATACTAAAATTAACCGGGTAATATTTTTTAAAATATCAAAATTTCCTTCTTTAAATTTTCTTGTCAAAAATGGTAAAGCTATTTGGTTGAATATTCGGTCAAAAATCATCAAAACCAATAAAAGCCGATAACCGGCACTGTAATAGCCTAATTCCTCTTTCCATTTTAAAAATCCTAAAAAGATAATATTAAAAAGAGTATAAATTTGAATCAAAATTTGAACACCGCCCAAAGGTAAGGTTGTTTTTAAAAGAAAAATGTTTTCTTTAAAATTTAATCGCCAATTAAGTTGAGCTCCATATTTTTTTTGATAACTTAAAAATAAAAAAAGATTACCAACTAAAACTCCAAAAACAAAAGAGAAAGGAACGAAAAAAATTTCTTTATCACTTTTCAAAAATAATATTAACAATAAAAAATAAAGAAAATTACTTAACAACCGGCTTACAAAACAATAGCCAACTTTTTCTTTTCCTAGAAAAAACCATTCTAAGTTAAGACTGTCAAAGAAGATAAAAAAGGAATAAATCATAATTAATTTTTTTAAAAAAGGCTCTTCTTTTATAACATTAATTATCAAAACCGCTAATAAGGTCGCCAAAATTCCTAATAAAAATCGAGCTGAAAAAATTTGATCAACGGTCTCTTTAATTTTTATTCCTTTGGCTATCTTTCTTGTTCCATAAATTAATAACCCCCAATTAGTTAAAAGGGAAAAATAATTAATATAACCTAAAGCAAAGTTTATCATTCCGAAATTCCCTAAACTTATTTTATGACTAATATAAATAATAGCTAAAAAAGAAAAACAACGGGCAAGAGTTTCACCAAAGCCTAAAAAAAGAAAATTTTTAATCATCCTCAATGATTTCCTTTAAAGCTTTTATATTATCTTTCCATCTTTTCAGCTTTGTTAATTTTAATTCTTTTATTTCTTTTTTTAAAATTTCGTATTTTTTAAAAATCTCCTTTATTCCTTGTTTAATATCTTCTTTCTCATTTTTTACAAAAATGGTCCCTTTAAAAAAATATTTTTTTAAAACCTCTTTATCCGATGTTAAAAAAGGTTTTTCTCCCCCCAAGGCATCGTAACCGCTCTGTAAACATGTGTAATCACGAGTGGTAAGACCAATTATAAAATCAACAGTCACCAATAATTTTTCGTATTCTTCTTCAGATAAATAACCAGTAAAAAAAACATTTTTGATCTTAGGAAAAGAAAAGATTTTGCTAAATTTTCGATAATCACCGCTGAAATAGAAATCAACCTCTTCCGTTTCTTCACAACTTTTAATTAACTCAGCGACTGGCTCATCGGTACTAAAAGATAAAATTACCAAAGCTTTCTTTTTTTCACTTTTCTCTTCCTTAGGAACTACTATCTTCAATTTTCTTGGCGGTGGCTCAATAACTAATTTCCTTACTGGGTAATCTTTTACCAATTCTAAAAGTTTCTCATTATGAAGAATTAGCCCTTTAGTTTTTTTTAAAAAAAATCTTAAACAGCTCCGCTGAAATCGGTGCCACCAATTATCTAAAAGAAAAATGTTAGAATGAGAAACCACCATAACTTTTCTTTTAAAGAATAAAATTAAATAAATTAGATAAATTGGTGGAATTTCTAAAAAAAGAAAATCTTTTTTTTTCTTTTTTAAAATTAATAGAGTCTTCACGAAATTTAAAAGGTAGGAAAATTTATTTTTTACAGGAATTTTTATTAATTCTCCTTTTAAATCATGGGCTAACGCGAAAGCATAATGACTATCTTTTTGCCAAGAAATTATTAAAATTTTTTTCATTCATTAATTTTTCCTTTTTTTTCTTTTAAAAGTTCTAAACAAACTTTAGCGGTGTTAAAATGAATTTCTACTGTATCCATTACATCTAAAGCATAACCGCCACCCAACACTACTCCTACTGGAATCTCATTCGCTAAAGCATTTTTGATAACAATTTTGTCTCGTTCAATCAAACCTTCTTTAGTTAATCTTAAAAGTCCTAATTGGTCATTTTTATAAGGATCCGCACCAGCAACGTAAACAATTAATTCGGGTTTATGAGTTTCAATAATTTTCGGAACAGCTTCTTTTAAATGTTGCAAATAAACATCATCGCCAGTAAAATCTAACAAACCGATATCCCAATCACTTTCTTCTTTAATGGGATATAAATTTTCTTGATGAATAGAAAAGGTAAAAACTGATTCATCTTTTTGAAAAATTTTAGCCGTCCCATTTCCTTGATGTAAATCACAATCGATAACCGCCGCCTTTTTAATCAAACCTTCTTTTTGTAATTTTCTTATACCAACAGCAATATCATTGATGTAACAAAACCCTTCAGCATGATCAGGAAAAGCGTGATGAAAACCACCACCAATATGAAAACCAATTTTTTCCTCTAAAGCTATTTTTAAAGTTAAAATCGTTCCCGAAGCAGCTAAAAGATAAGCTTCAACAATTTCCCAATTTAAAGGTAATTCGCTTCTTATTGTTCTACTTGTCCATCTCAGGTTCAAAAGATCATCAAGATATTCTTGAGTATGTACTAAACGGATATCTTCTATATCGGGTTTTGAGGGCTCAATAAAATCTTCCTCTTTGGCTAAATTTTCGTTAAGAAGTTTTTCTTTAATAAGTCGATATTTAACTGTCGGAAAAACATGAATGCCAAGATCAATTTCATATTTATCAGAATAGACAAATTTCATAATTCCCTCCCAACTTCTCTCAATTTTCTTAAAATCAAAGGTTCCTTTTCAAAAGGTATCTTTTTCTTTAAAATCTCTTTTATTTCTTTTTCATTAAATAAAGTTAAACCCTCGATAGCCAAACTTTTAAAAACCAAATTCTCATTATCAAGATAGCTGAGTAAAAGATTTTTTATCTCTACTCTTTCGCTTAAATTTTTTAAAGTATCAAGCTGAGGAATAATCCGATTAATCGTTCTTAAAAGGCTTACTTTTAAATCTTCCTTTTTAGTTTGTTTTAAATTTTCAATAAGAGAAGTTAATGCAGACACACCAATTTCGGAAAGAGCGATTTCGGCACTTTGACGAACAGTAAAAATGGGATCGTTTAACTTTGATATTAAATAATTAATGCCTCTTTTATCTTTCAGTTTGCCAAGAGTATAACAGGCATAAATTCTGGTTGGCTCCTCAGCTACGTTTAAATATTTAACAACTTCCCAGAACACCGAGGTGTCGCCAATTTCTGAAAAAGCATTTAAAATCCATCGAGGTTTATTTCTTTTGTCTTTTAATGCTTTAATTAATAAAGGAACAGCTTCTTTAGCCTTTATCTTTCCCAAAAGATAAATTACATTAGCTCTTGTTTGGGGGTTATTGCTATTAATACTGTCTATTAAATACGGTTTAATAAGGGTAGGAAGAGAACAAACAATTTCTTCTATTGCTCGTAACTCTAAACTATTTTTAGTTGCTAACTTTTCTTTTAGGATATAATTTATTGCTTCTTCTTTTCGTTTTATTAATTCTTTTCTTGCTTCTCTAACAATTTCTTTAGCGCTGCCAACCTCCCATTTAGAAGCATATTTAAACACCTCTTCTACTGTTATTTTTTCTAAATTTTCTTTTAAAGTATCTTTTTTTTCAGGTTTTTCTTTTTTTTCTTTTAATTCATCGATACCATAAGCATAAACTCCCTCCATCCAACTACTCCGGTCCTTTCCCATTCCTCTTTCGCCATATAAATCATTACCTCTTAAATCAACAAATATCCCTATGCCCCCAAAACCCCTTGCCTGATTGGCAAAACCCTGGCCAAATTTCTCTTCTTTATTGAAATATAAATCATTACCGTTTTTATCTAATAACAATCCAAAAGAATTGTTTAAACCAATGCCTTGGCCACCAGAAGAATAATAGAAATCATCACCATCCTCATCAATTAAAATCCCTATAGCTAAATCGTGACCTTCACCTTGGGATGGGCCTAAACGAGAATAATAAAAATCATCACCAGCTTTATCAACAAGAATACCTATTGCTAAATGGATCCCCGCTCCTTGAGCATATTCGGTAGCATAATATTTATCGTTACCATCTTCATCATATAACATTCCTAAAGAATACCAGTAACTTGATCCTTGACAAAAAACATCACCATTATAAAAATCATTACCAGCTAAATCACAAAGAAATCCTATGCCGCCACTAACCTCAGGACGGAAACCAATAGCAAAACCTTGAGCAAAAGAACGGTAATCTTCTGGTAAAAGAGGAATATGTAAATATTTACCACCTGCATAATAACAATCATTTCCTTCCAAATCAAAAAGTAAGCCTAAACCAAAGGTAGAGCCGAAACCTTGACCCAAATTAAAAATTCGATAATGATCATTTCCAGAAAAATCAAAAAGTAAGCCAAAACCCAAAAAACCACTGCCACAAGCGAAAGTTTTACCTGAATAATAATCGTTACCTTCAAAATCAAAAAGGCCTCCCAAACCTAACACTCCCGAACCTAAAGAGAAATCACCACCCAAATAGACATCATTACCTTTAAAATCAAATAAGAAACTACTGCCACAAAAACCGCTACCCAAAGTAAATAATGAATTTTCGTTTTGGTAGTAATCGTTTCCAGCTAAGTCAATAATAAGAGCGGAAAATTTTTCTAAAATTATACCTCGATTTTTTACTTGATATAAATCATCGCCACCAAAATCAATAATTATTTGGTAATCCTTTTTATAAAAATTATTGCCTTTACCACCAACGGCAACCGAAATACCCGCAATTTCCAATTCTTCAAAATTTTTTTCCCAAGCAAAATTTTTTATCGCCATTAAAAATTTTTCAATACCTAAAAAGTAAGCAAAGTTAGCTCGATAGATTTCTTTGAAATCAATTTTTCTTAATATCACCAATAAAGTTTCTAACGTAATTTTTTTTGTAGTATCGTAAAAAAGGTAATACTCTTTTAAAATACCGCCGCGCAAATACTCGTCTACTTCGCTCTCTTCATCAGAAAAAAGATAAGGAAGCTCACCCAATAAAATTTCAATCTCTTCTTTTTTTAAACGGGAAAAGGCTTTTTTAAAATAATTATCACCAATTAAAAAAGATGCAATAAGATAATAAAGATTGTCATCTAATGGAATAGCAACTTTTGGAATTTCTTTTTGTCGCTTTTTTATCTCTTTTTTTATTTTGTCAATTTCCTTTTTATAATTAAAACCTAAAAAACCTCTTCTTTTTAATTGATCTAATAAAAAGATATAAGTTTTTAAAAAAGAATCGTTATTAGTTCTCAAAAAAGAAACATTTTTATCCAAATGTTTGGGTATTGTTAAAGGTTTTTCAAATAACGAATCAATAATAAAAAGACGATAAAGAGTATCTGTGGCCCATCTTTTCTCGTAACCCAATTCTTCTTCTTTTATTCCTAAAATTTTTAACCCATTACGTATATAACTTAAAGAAACCGAATCCAAAGTTTGGCAAAAAAGAAAAGTAATAAACAAAAAAACCATTAAAAAAAGAATAATAAAAACTATTTATAAGTCAAATAATTTTTATTAATATTGGTGTCAAATATGGAACTCAACGATATCACCATCTTTCAAAATATGATTCTTTTCTACTCTTTGACCAAAAAAATTTTTATTGTCCCATAAACGGGCATATTTGAGATTGCGAACAAAATCTTTATGCAAAGCTTCCGCTGCATCCAAAATGGTGGCATTTTTCTTTAACACAATCGGCTCTTTTAACTCTGGCGGCTTTCCTGGAGGTTTGGTATAAACCCTAATAATCTCTAAAGATTCAAACAAAAGTTTTTTAAGCTCTTCCAAATTTCTTTTTTCTTTCACCGAAATGGCGATAATTTTTAATTCTTCTAAAGAAGAATAACTTTTCAAAAATTCTAAGAAAAGCTGATAACGAAATTGAGCGTTCTCCCCATCAAGTTTATTACCACAAAAAACTGTTTTTTTATAATTGATTTCTTCTTTTTTAAAAATATTAATTCTTCCTTTCTCCAAAATTTTAAAATTGGCTTCGGCTTCATCTAATAAAGAATCCTGACTTAAATCAAAAAGGTATAACAGAACATCGGCAGTTCTTAAAAGATGAAAATACCAGGGGGCCAAACCTTCTTTTAAGGGAGGACAGTCAATCAATTGAATCTGGATATTTTCGTATTTCATCATGCCGGCAACCGGAATTTTGGTAGTGAAAGGATAATCAGCGATTTCAGTGTTAGCATTGGTTAAAAATTTAACCAAACTAGACTTACCCGAATTAGGACTTCCACAAACTACTATTTGACCGGCTCCCTGTTTTTCAAAATGATACCAAACTGTTCGACTTACTTTTGGTTTTTTGCTTAATTCTTTTTTTAGTTTAGAAATTTTGGTTTTTATCTCTTTCTGTAGCTTTTCGGTGCCTTTGTGCTTTGGACAGATTGCTAGCATCTCTTTTAAATAATACAATTTTTCTTCAATTGTCTTTGCTTGACGATATTTTTCTTCAACTTCAAAATATTGGGGTGGCAAATTTGCTGGCATATTTTATTTTATCAAAAGTTTTTAATTTAGTCAAGATTAAAATTTTTTTTAATTTTTAAAAAGAAGCGAAAGTATAACCGCAACCTAATTTAAAAGAAAAACCTTTAGCGGTCATTAATATTCCGTCGTAATATTTTTGAACGATAAAAATATCAAATTTTTTAATTCGCAAACTGACTCCACCACCTAACTCTAAAGAAAAATAATTAAATGGAAGATTATTATTAATAGGGAAATAAAAATTTAAAGAAGCAACTAAATTCAAAAAATTAAAAGGTTGATAATTTAAGTAAGAAGAAATCTTAAAATATTCTTCCATTGTTAAATTTAAACCAAAATTGATTTTTAAATAATATTTTAATTGATTTTCTAAAGAAAGAATAATTGTTATAGGCAAAAGATTAGTAGTAAAATTATTAATTTTTTTTTCTTCTTTAATTAAATAATACCAATTTACTGTTCTTAGGCGGTTAAGATTTAAAGAATCAATTTTTAAAATAATTTTGCCCTGATAATTTTCATTACACCAATAAACGTACTGGCAGAGGTTTTCAATAATTAACTGAAAAGTCCGCTCTTTGCCTATCTTCTTAAGAAATCCTAAATCAATACCAAAACCTTTACCACCTGAACTTTTTCGATAATTCAACTCGCCATAAAAATTAAGAAAATTGGAAGTTGTTAAAAGCTTACCACAATTGTCTTTAGTTTGCAAATAATAATAACCATCAAAATAATTAATAGCCCAAAAAATATTCAAACTCTTTTTTAAAGGTAAGCAAAAACGATTTCTTATTTCGCCAAAAGCATAAACTTCACCGCCGCTTTCTTTTATCTGATAAAGTCGATTTAATTGATTACCTAAAAATATTAATTCAAAAATTTCTTTTTCAATTCTTCCTTTGCTTTTTAAATTAAGGGAAAGTGTTAATTCCCAAAATCGGTAAATAAAAGTTAAAAAATCCAAATTACCCTTAAAAAATAATTTCAAACCTGAAGAAGGAATAGTCTTTAAAATATAAATTTTATCTTTTTCATTTAAATACTTACCATTATAATAATTATAATCTTTGCCACTAAAAGCATTATTATAAAAATTAAAATCTATACCCAACAACCGATAATAAATTCCATCGGTTGGCAAGAAATTTAAAAAATTAAAAAAGAGTAAATACCTCAAAAAAAGATAACTTAACATAATTAAATTTATTTTTTGCTTGTTTTCAAAATTTCTTTGGTTTTCAATTTCAAAGTGACGTAAGATTTAAAATTTATAAAATCACCAGACTTCAAAATTACTGTTTCCCTTTCTGGTAAATTGATTTTCAAATAAGCATTAAACTCTTCATTTTGAAAAATTTTTATTTCCTTTTCATTCATTTCTAAAATTATTTCGCTATCCTTTTCTTTTTCACAATAACCTTTATCAGAAACTTCGCCACTTAACAAAGTAAAAAACAAAATGACTGAATCTTCCATATTTTTGGGTTTCAAAATTATAGAACCTTCAAAACCGATAGGAAAATGATTAGTTGCTAAAATAACTAATTCACCACCCACTAAGTTCTCCTTTATCTTCTTTTTTTCTTCTTCACCAATGACAATTTTTTTCTCATAGGCGATAAAAGTATCTTTTTTAAAAGTAAATTTTAAAGGAGCATCTATTGCCACCTTTACCAAAATAAAATCGTTTTCTTCAATTTTACCTTCCCCTTCAACCTTTAGTGAATAATCAAATTTCAAAACCTTTGGGCCATTATTTATCAGGCGAGAAATATCAATTTTTTTATTTATATAATTTAAAGATTGCTCATTAACCGGTGGCAAACTAATTTCTTCAAAAAGAGAACAAACTTCTTGATCACGATTAATACTTTTTCCTGACCAAAAAATTTTGATAGGCATTGACAAATTATAAATAAAATCTAAAATAAGCTCTACCTTTGCTAATTTTATTCCCTTGGGATTACCTAGTAATTCACTTATTATTGAATCTTTCTTGTTAATAAGAAATAATGCAGAAGAAAATTTGCCTTTAATTTTTCTAAATTTTAATTCTTTAATCTCACCACTAAAAGAAAAATTATTTTCTTTTTGAATATAGAAAAAATTCTCGGTATCAATTGTCTGGGCTTTTATTTCCAAAGAATAAACAAAAATTCCTTTTTTTTCCAAAGAGTTTTGATAAAGAATTTTTCCCTTTAAAGGAATGGTAATTTTTTGGTGATAAAAAGGTAATAAAAGCAAACTATTTTCGTAGTTAATTTCTTTTATCTTAAAAGTAAGTGCTAGCGGAAAGGGGAAATTATTAGAAAAACTCAAATCAGTGTAACCTTCTTTTATTTCACCGTAATTCAAATCAAAAATCGAAGAAAGCGAAACGGAATAATTTTCTTCGTAATTAAAAAAGCATTTTTTAAGCCTAAATTCGCCATAAGCCAATTTGATATTAGTAAATTTTAATACCAATTTTATAAAATCACTTTTCCTCACCAAAACTGAGTCTTCGGTAAGAATTTTAAAAATTAATAAAGAATTAAAAGGAGAAGAGACAAACAAATCACCATCACTAATAATGGTTTCTTTTTGAGAATTGGAAAAAAGATTTTCAAAAGAGGTAGCAAACCTATCATATTTAATTTTTAAAAAATCAAAATTTAAAAAGGAATGATTTTCCAAATTTAAAACCAACGAAAATTTTTCAAAGAAGGCATAATGAAGATCCTTAATATTTGTAACCTTTAATAATTCTCTTTCAATATTTATTGGGGGTAAAATAAGAAAAGAATCTGGGAAAGGAACACCTAAAATTTCTTCAATATTTATTATTATTTCAGTAGAAAAGGTGTCTTTAATTTCAAATTCATTAAAATAATAACTTTTATTAAAATAAAAAGTATTAAAATCAATTTTTCTTATGGGATAAATGGTATCAAATTCATTTTGATAAAAAAAATTTAATGTGGAATCAGTAGTGAGAGTAAAATAAGAAGAATCTAAAAAAGAAAAAATAGTGAATTTTTTTTCTAATAAAGGAATAGTTATTTCTGTATTCCAATCGGGAAGTTCAGGTTTTTCTAAACAAGAAAAAAAGAAAAGTGTTAAAAAAAGAAATTTTTTCACCACACACCTCCTTTCTCCCTCCTAAGAAAAGAGGCCCCTGATACCCTGTTGACCGTTCACGCCTCTAAAAATATTATTAAGAGGTGGCATCCTCTACCTTTTGAACGGTCCTAATCAGGTGGTATCGGAGCCTCTTTTCTTTCATCTCCTCCTCCCCTTAAATTTAACGGGGGTCTAAAAAAATGAGGACTGGGCTATGAACTCAAAAGGGAGGTTAGTTTTAGACCCCCAAAATCTTAGCTGGGATGCGACGCCAGTCACAGGAAAACGAATTTCCCAAATCATCTTAAGCCTCCTCTTAGGCATCGCATCCCTCTCAACGCGGTAAGGAGGTGAAAATGCGAGTAATTTTTTCTTCTTTACCTTCCTACCAGATTTTCAAAGAACCTTTTAAATCTTATTAAGATGTAGCAAAAAATATGCCAAGGGTTAAAGAAAAATTAAAATAAGATTTTGATTTTCAATAACTTTAAAAAATAAAAAAACAATGGGAAAAGTTAAGCAATAACCCAGTAGATGCGACATTTTTAATTAATAAATTATCATATTCATTTAAGTTATGTAATTTCAATATCTTTATCTTAAAAATGTGACAAATTTTAAAAGGAAGTAAAATAAATTAGATTTTTGGTTTTAATAATTTTTAATAATAATAACAAATTATTCCCTAAATAACTCCCTGAATAATTCTTTTATAGTTAATTTAATAATTTTTAAAATTTTGCTTCTCAAAATATTTTTCTAACCTGTTACCCCCATTTATTTCGCTTTGGAAAGATGAAAAAAAATTATCTCTTTTGAATGTTTATCTAATCTTGACTTTTATTCTTGGAGTAAGTATAATTATTAAGTTTTATGGAAAAAAAATTACCCGAAGAAGTTTATAATTTAATTTTAAGAACTATTAACGAAATTGGATTAGAACTTTACGATTTAGAATACGACGGAAAAAATCTACGAATTTATATTGATATGCCTGGTGGGGTAACTATTGATACCTGCGTTGAAGTCTCTAATCTTTTATCGTTAAGATTAGATGCTCTTGATTTAATACCCCATTCTTATATTTTGGAAGTTTCCTCGCCAGGAGTCGAAAGGAGATTAAAAACGGTAGAACATTTCAAAAGGGCAATTGGAAAGAAAGTAATGATTCAAAAAGAAAAAGAATATTTTTATGGTGAACTTTTAGCTGCTGATGAAGAAAAAATAACTTTAAAAACTTTAGAAGGTTCTGGTATAAAACCGGGAGAAATAGTTAATATTAATTATTTTGAAATAAAAAAAGCTGCGGTAAAAGTACCAACCAAGGAGTTGTTTAAAAAATGAAAAAAGATGAAATTTTAGCCTATTTAAGTGAAATTGCTCGAAAAAGAAATGTTGATGTTTTGTATGTAAGTGAAGCTTTAAAAGAAAGTTTAATTGCTGGTCTCAAAAAAAGATATGGTCAAGATTCTGAACCAGAAGTCGTTGTCAATTTGGAAAACGGTGAGATTAAAATTTTTCTGAATAAAACAGTCGTTGAAACACCAATGAAATTAGGCAAAGAAATTTCTTTAGAAGAAGCTAAAACAATTAAACCTGATGCCCAAATCGGCGAAAAAATTAAAGTTCCTTTACCTCTAAAAGAAGTAGGACGTTCTACTATACAAAAAGCTGCTGATGAATTGATAAATCGTCTACGTTCGATTGAAAAAAATAAATTATATGAAGAATTTAAGAAAAAAGAAAAAGAAATTATTTCGGGCACTATTTATCAAATTGCTAAAGACCGAGTAATAGTAAATTTAGGAGCTGTGGAAGGGTATCTCTTACCTCAAGATTATCTAAAATCTGACCGTCTCCGTCAAGGAGCAGTGATTAAAGCTTATGTAGTAAAAGTAGAAAAAACACCTTTAGGACCGCGCGTCCATCTTTCAAGAACGCATCAAGAATTTGTGAAAAAACTTTTGGCCCAGGAGGTCCCGGAAATTCAACAAAATATTGTTCAAATAAAGGCAATCGCCCGTGTACCGGGAGTACGAACTAAGATCGCTGTGTATTCAGAAGATGATAAAGTAGATCCAGTCGGCGCTTGTGTTGGTTTTAAGAGACAAAGAATCGAAAATGTTTTAAAAGAATTAGGAGAAGAAAAGATCGATATTATCCAATGGTCAAAGGACTTGAAAGTTTTCATTGCTCGGGCCTTGAGTCCTGCTAAGGTTAAAGAAGTATTAAAAGAAAACGATAAATATACTGTTATTGTTCCCGATAGCGATTATCCGATTGCGGTTGGCAAAAAAGGAAATAACGTCAATTTAGCCAGTCGGCTTACCGGAGCAAATATTGAAATTCTTAAATTGAGTGATTACTTGGACCGTTTAATTAAAGAAAAAGCAAAGAATATTTCCTTAAAAGAGCTGGATCTTTCTGATACCATTTTGGAAAAACTAGTAGAAAATCAGATCATTAATGCCTTTGATTTACTAACTACCCCTGACGAAAATCTTGGTAAACTTATTAATTATGATCTTGAACAAGTTAAAATATTAAAAAAAGATATTGAAGAAAAAATAAAAGAAAAATTCTTCTCCCAAGAGACAGAAGTAAGTGAAACTTAATTTTATGAAAACTGATCGTTTAAAGGTAAATGAAGTAGCAAAAAGACTTAATCTTTCACCCAAAGCAGTTGTAAATTTGTTAAAAGAATTAGGCTTCAAAGAAAGAGGTTATACTTCTTTTGTTACTTGGGAAGAATATGAAGCCATAAAGAAAAAAATTAAAGAGGAGGAAAAACTATATAGCAGTAAAATTGAAAAAGAAGAAATTAAAAAAGAAGAAAAACCAATCAATATCAAACCACAAAAAACTATTACAAAAATCAGAAAACCTGAAAAGAAAGAAACAAAAGAAATAGAAAAACCGAAAATTGAAGTAATACCCTTTATGACCGTTTCTGAATTGGCAGTGGCTTTCGATGTATTACCGGCAGATATTATTAAAGCCTGCCTAAAAATGGGTTTGATTGCTACAATCAATCAACGGTTAGATTTGGATACTATTTATCTCTTAGCCGATGAATTTAAAAAAGAGATTGTAGTAAAAGAAGAAATTATAAGTGAAAAAAAATTAGAAAATGTCCCTTTATTACCTCGACCGCCGGTTGTGACCGTGATTGGCCATGTAGATCACGGGAAAACAACTCTTTTAGATTACATTCGGAAAACAAAAATTGCAGAAAAAGAAGTTGGGCGGATTACTCAACACGTGGGGGTCTCGGTAGTTAATTATAAAAATGAAAAAATAATTTTCCTTGATACCCCTGGACACGAAGCTTTTACCGCTATGAGAGCTAGAGGGATTCAAGTTACTGATATCGCTATTTTAGTGGTTGCTGCTAATGAAGGAGTAAAACCTCAAACAGAAGAAGCAATAAACCATGTTCGAGCAGCAGCAGTACCAATTATTGTAGCTATTACCAAAGTTGATTTACCCGATGCTAACCCAGAAAGAGTAAAAGCTCAATTGGCTAATTACGGAATAAGAATCGAAAGTTACGGTGGAGACGTTCTTTGCGTAGAAACTTCTGCTTATACCGGTTACGGAATTGATGATTTATTAGACGCAATCCTTTTACTTAGTCATACCTATAATTTTAAAGCTCCTTATGATTGTCCGGGAAAGGGTGTAGTAATTGATAGTCGTGTTGATAAAGGAAGAGGAATTATTGCTACTGTATTAGTTAATGAAGGAAAAATTGAAAGAGGTAATTTTTTTGTATGCGGGGAAACTTATGGTAAGGTAAGAGAAATTTTCGATGTGCTCCCAGATAAATTTAAAAAGATTGATTTCGGTAATCCTAGTAACCCGTGCCAAATTATTGGTTTTTCCGATATCCCGGAACCAGGGGAAAGATTAATTGTGGTTGAGAACGAAAGATTGGCACGCGAATTAGCCCAAAAACGAAAGTTACAAAAGCAAAGCGAAAAGTTTAAATTACAAAAGAAATTAACTTTACAATTAATTCAAGAAAAAATTCAAAAAGGCGAAGCCAAAGAATTAAAAATTGTTTTAAAAGCTGACGTAATGGGTTCCCTAGAAGCAATAAAACATGCTTTAGAAGAATTATCATTAGAAGAAGTAAAAATTAAAATTATTCATGCCGGTGTGGGACCGATCACTAAATCGGATATTTTATTAGCTGCTGCTTCAGAAGCCATAGTGGTTGGTTATCATGTTACTCCCTTAAGCGATGCCAAGGAAATAGCTGAACAGCAACAGATTGAAATTAGAACCTATAACATTATTTATCAAGCAATTGACGACATTCGAGCGGCAATGTTAGGACTATTAGAAGAAGAGAAAAAAGAAATTTTGCTTGGAAAAGCAGTGGTGAGAAAAGTATTTAATATCAAAGGAGTAGGTTTAGTTGCAGGTAGTTATGTATTAGAAGGCAAAATTGTTCGCGATGCGATTGTAAAGGTTTTTAGAAAAGATGCCGAAATATTTAAAGGGAAAATAACCTCACTGAAAAGATTTAAAGACGACGTAAAAGAGGTAGAAGCTGGTTACGAATGCGGTATTGGTATCGATGGCATAGAAGATCTTCAAGAAGATGACCTTTTAGAATGCTATGTGGAAGAGTAGATGACAGTTAGTTTATTGATAATAGACTGCCTTTGTGGCGATGGACACTCCTTAAAGGATAAGAGAAGATTCCTTAATTCTTTATTTGCCCAATTAAAAAAAGAATTCAATATTTCCATCGTCGAAATAGATTACCAAGATTTATGGCAACGTTCTAAATTGGCCATCTGTTTTGTTAACAATTCTTCGGAAAACTCTTCAAAAACCAAGAATAATTTATTAAAATTTTTAGAAAATTATCCTCATTTTACAATTTTAGATTACCACTATCAAAAATTATATTAAAATGTATTACACAATCAAAGTTACTACCCCAAAAAGAATTGCTTTTGTTGATATTACCAAAAAAGTGGAAGAAATCGTTAACAAAAGCGAAATCGATTCTGGAATCTGCTGCCTTTATGTACCCCACACTACTTGCGGAATAACAATTAATGAAAATTATGACCCTTCAGTAATAAACGATATTAATAACACTTTAAATCGTTTAGTTCCTTCAAATAATTTTTATACCCATACAGAAGGTAATGCCGACGCCCACATTAAAACTTCTTTAATAAATTCTTTCGCAGTTATCTTTTTTGAAAATAAAAAGCTTATTTTAGGTACTTGGCAAGGTATTTTTCTTTGTGAATTTGACGGACCGCGAGAAAGAAAGATTTATTTAAAACTCATTGCTGCCTAAAGAATTTGCCGGTAATAATTAAGCATTTTGGTTAAAACTTCTTTAATATCTAATTGGGGTTCAAAATTAGTTAGTTTTTTAAATTTAGTATTATCGCCGGAAAGATAATAAATATCCCATTTTCTTAATTTTTCCTCAACAGAAATAATTTTGATTTTCACATTTGATTGAGTTAATAAAAAATTTAAAGCATCTTTTAATTTTATTGGTTTACTGTTAGTGATATTATAAACTTCTCCTTTTACACCATATTTAAAAGCTAAGTAATAAGCTACAACCACATCTTCCACAGCTAAATAATCCCTTTCTATTTCTAAATTACCTACTTCTAAAATAGGCGGAATTTTCCCCTTCTCTATTTCAGCAATTTTTTTACAACAATAAGGGAAAAAAAAGTTTTCATCCTGACCAATTCCCGTATGACTGAAAGGTCTTAAAATTATTCCTTCAAGATTATACACCTTTACATAATGGCTAACCAATTTTTCAGCAAAATATTTACTTAAAGCGTAAGGACTTAGGGGGTTTAATTCATCATTTTCTTTGACTTTTCTCTTTTCTTTTGGTTGTCCATAAACTTCTGCAGTAGAAATATAAATAAAACGTGAATTTAAATTCAGTTCTTTAATCGCCCAAAGAAGATTCAAAGTTCCCAATGTGTTTACTTCATAAGTTAAATGTTCTTCTTTATAAGAGCGAGCCACAGAAGTTTGGGCTGCTAAATGGAAAATTCCATCAGGTTTTATTTTTGCCAAAAGATTTTTAACGTCTTCTTTTTTTCTTATATCCAAAAAAAAACGATTAACTTTTGTTTCTTCCTCTCGGTAATAAGTTCCGTAAACTTCGTAGTTTTTATTAGCCAAAAAATCAAAAAGATACTGCCCAACAAAACCTTCGCTTCCGGTAATAAGAATTTTCATTTAAACCCTTTCTCGCCAGTAATTGAGCAAATCTTCCAAAGTTTTTTCAAAAGGAATTTGGGGTTGCCAACCGCATTCTTCTTTAATTTTAGTAGCATCGCCTATCAACAACTCCACATCTGAAGGTCTTAGCCGAGTGGGGTCCACTTTTATTTCAACTTGGACTTTACTCATTCTTAAATAAATATCTAAGACTTCCCTTATCTTATAACCCTTTCCCGAAGCAATATTATAAACTTCGCCTGCTCTTCCTTTAATTAATACTAAATAATAAGCCCGAACCACATCCCGGACATCGGTAAAATCTCGAACTGCTTCTAAATTGCCAACATAAATAACCGGCTCCCTTTTACCTTTTTCAATCTCTGCTATTTGTTTTGCAAAATTAGAAGTAACAAAAACTTCTCCCCTTCTTGGCCCTTCATGGTTAAAAGCGCGGGTTCTCACAATTTTTAGATTATAACTTTTATAATACTGAAAACCCAATAAATCTTGAGCAACTTTGCTTACTCCGTAGGGGCTTAATGGTCTTAAAGGATTAGTTTCTTTGATAGGAACCTCATTTCTCAAAACTAATCCGTATTCTTCAGAAGAACCAGCAATATGAATTAAAGTGTCCATTTTTAAATTTCTTACCGCTTCTAAGATATTAATTTGGCTAATCACATTTGTAATAATGGTTTCGGAAGGAGCCGTCCAAGACATCGGTACATAACTTTGAGCCGCTAAGTGAAAAATCATATCTGGTTTAATTTCTTTTATCAAATTATAAACTGCAGTGGCATCTTTTAAATCACATTCGTAAAGTTTTAATTTCTCTTTTATGTGTGAAATATTTTCCATCCGACTTCGCCATCGATAAGTGCCATAGATTTCATAATTTTTTAACGAAAGTAAATATTCGGCCAAATGGCTGCCAACAAAACCAGTAATCCCAGTAATCAATACCTTCATTTCTCTCTCCTAAGCCTTAACTACTTTATTACTTTTAAGACACCGAGTACAAACCCACGCTCTTTTTGTCTTATTGCCAATTTTAATTCTTATTCGTTGAAGATTAGGATTAAACCTTCTTTTAGTCACATTATGGGCATGGCTGATATTATGTCCGGTTATTGAGTTTTTCCCACATATTTCGCATTTTCTCCCCATATTCTCTCCTTTTTAAAAATTTTTATACTCACTTCAATATCTTCTTTTATTTTCTTTTTCAATTTTTCAACATCCTCAAATTTAAATTCGGGCCTTATTCTTTGAATAAAAAATATTTCTAATTCCTTTCCCAAAATATTTTTTTCAAAATTTAAAATATGAACCTCAATATTTCTTTCCTTTTCTGAAAAAGTCGGTCTTTCGCCAATATTTAACACTCCTAAGTAAATCTTATCATCATCAGCTATTTTTACTTTACAAGCATAAACCCCATCAGCAGGAATTAACTTTTTGTTATCCAACAACTCCAAATTAGCAGTTTTATATCCCAGTAAGCTTCCTCGACCTTTACCCTTAACCACTTTCCCTTTTATAGAGTATTCCCTACCCAAAAGAAGATTCGCAATTCGGATATTTCCCAATATCAATTTTTCTCTAATAGTTGTGCTTTTTACTTCAATTCCAGTCTTCTTTATTGCTGGAAGAATTTCAATTAAAATGTTTTCATTTTCGCAGAAATTTTTTAAAAGATTTATATCTCCTTCTCGATTTCTTCCAAAGCGAAAGTCATTACCTACAATAATTTTTTTGGGTAATAAATCGTTTTTTAATTTGTTTAAAAACATTAATGGTTCCAGGTTAGCAAAAGAATTATCAAAATTATAAACAAAAACAAAATCTAATCCCAAAGTTTCTAAAATTTTTACTTTTTCAAAAAAAGGAGTCAAAAGAAAATGGAAATTAGGATGAAAGTATAAATAAGGTAAAGGTTCAAAAGTAACTAAACCGCCAACAGTTTTTAAATTTTCTTTATTTTTTAACAATTTTTCAATTATTATTTGATGAGCAAAATGAACACCATCAAAACCACCTATAGTAAGAACACCGTTTTTAAATTCTTGACTGCTTTTTTCATCAATTATCTTCATAGATAACCCTTACTAATTTCAGATAATTATTTTTTTTCTCGCCAATCAATAAGGCCTTTTCGTCTTTAGAAATTATTTTATAATAACCATCTTCACTCCCAGGAGAAAAAATTTCTTTTCCATTTTTTAAATCGTTAATAACTTTTCTATCGCAATAATATTCTTTAAATTGATAAAGAGCATCTTTTATTGGAATCAGTTTTTTTTTAATATTTTCTTCGGAAAGCTCCCAAATTTTTAAACAGTCTTCAATCTGCCATTTACCAATTTTTATTCTTTTTAAACCAGCTAATGTTCCGCCGCACCCAATTTTAAATCCAATATCCCTAGCTAAAGCCCGTAAGTAAAAACCTTTACCAACGACAGCTTTTATTAAAATCACATTTCGAAAATAATCAACTAACTCTATCTGATAACAGTCAACGAATCTTTTTTTAAGCATCACTTCTTCTTTTTTTCTAGCTTTAAGGTAACTCGGTTTACCATTAATTTTTATTGCTGAATAAATTGGCGGTGTCTGTTCGATTCGACCAACGAAGCTTTTCAAAATTTCTAGGATTTCTTCTTTTTTTAATCTAGGAACTTTCTTTTTCTCAATTACATTTCCGGTAATATCATCGGTATCCGTTTGAATACCCAATTTTATTACTCCTAAATATTCTTTTTTATAATCCATTAAAAAATTACTTATTTTGGTTGCCTCATTAAACAAAAGGATAACAATCCCGTTAGCAATCGGATCTAATGTTCCCGCATGTCCAATTTTGTAACTATTACCGATACGGTTTTTTACTATTCTAATTAAATCGTAGGAAGAAAGTCCAACTTCTTTATTCACCAGTATTATCCCCCTCATCGGCTTTTAACTTTTTAAGTAATTTATCAATTCTTTCTTGCCTTTTTAAAGTCTCATCAATTTCGAATTTTAATTCTGGCATGTATTTTAAAATAATTTTGTTTTTCAATTTTTCTTTAATATATCCTTTACTATTATTTAAAATCTTCTTTACTGTTAATTCTTTATTTTCATTTCCGTAACAAGTAAAAAAAATTGTAGCTTGCTTTAAATCTTTAGTCATTTCAACTGCTGTAATTGTCACCAAACCTAGATGAGGATTATCAAATTCCTTTAAAATAATTTCCGCAATTGTTTCTTTTAAAAGTTCCCCAACTCTTTTAACTCGGTTTTTCATTATATATAATAATAAAAAATTGGGATTTTGTAAATATTCAACAACATTAATTAAAATTTTAACTATTCCCAATAGAATTGCTACGATTTAGAGAAGTCAAAAATAAAATTTAACCCGACCATTTACCGCAGCGATCACCATAAATATCAATAAGTTTATCGTCTCGATAAGTGTAGACAATTTCACAACGATTTGGACAACCATCACATTCTTGTGCCTTTGTTTGAAAATCTGCTGCAGTAATTTCAAAACCATAAAATTTGCTCCCAACCCCGTTGGTTTCCTCTTTTGCCAAAATCGCAGCTCCAATAGCGCCCATTACTAAAAAATATTCGGGAACAATTATCTCCTGCTTTAATTCTTTTTTAAAGGCTTCTCGAACTCCGATATTAGCAGCTACGCCTCCTTGAAATAAAATCAATGGTTTTATCTCTTTTCCTTTAGCGACCACATTTAAATAGTTTCTAACAATTGCTTCGCAAAGACCAGCAATAATATCTTCTAAAGGATATCCTAACTGAGCTTTATGTATCATATCACTTTCTGCAAAAACAGTACAACGACCAGCAATATTTACTTTGGTTTTTGCTTTCAAAGCTAATTTACCAAACTCTTCTATTGGAATACCTAACCTACTTGCCTGATGATCAAGAAAAGACCCGGTACCTGCGGCACAGACTGTATTCATTGCAAAATCGACCGGAATACCGTTACGTAAAATAATAATCTTTGAATCTTGTCCTCCAATTTCAATAACCGTTTGACAATTAGGATAAAAAAAAGAAGCAGCAATTGCATGGGCAATAATTTCATTTTTCACTACATCGGCACCAACCATCACTCCAGCAAGTCTCCGCCCACTACCCGTAGTTCCGATACCGCCAATTTTCACATTGTTTCCCATTCTTTCTTTAAAAACTTTTAACAAATTTAAAACTGCTTCAATGGGGTTCCCTTTAGTTCTTAAATACTCATAGGTAATTACTTTAAAATGACTATCCAGAACTACTCCTTTCGTTGATATTGAACCAACGTCAATGCCTATATAAACAAATGCCATTTCGTTTTCTCCTTTTTAATAATTCCAAAAAAGCTTCAATCCGAGTTAAAAGACCTGTCTTAGAAGTATGTTCATCAAAAGAAAGAGAAAGAATAGGAAGATTATATTCTTCACTTATTTTTTCTAAAGAGTGAAGTACAATATTTTCCGGCATACAAGTAAAAGGGAAAATATGAATAACACCATCAACGCCGTTTTTAGCAAATTCAATTGCTTCCCCAACTGTATTCATTGCTTCTCCTCCAGGGGATAATGGTAAATATTTTTTAGCGTAATAATAAATCTTCAAGAAATCAATTTCTATTTTTAAAAGATGTTTTAATCGGCGATAAAGACTTCTTTTTGATAAAACTAAAACCCCTAATTTTCCTAATTCTTTCTCAATTTCTTGGTTAGCAAAATCTTCTAATAAAAAATAAATTTCGCCTACTAAACCAATTTTTAATTTTATCTCTCCTTCTTTTAAAAACTTCTTTCTTTTTGTTTTTAACTCTTTATTCAAAATATTTAAAGCTTTTATTTTCTTTGCCGCTTCAATTTTTTTTAAATATTTTTTTTCAAATCTAATGCTTTCCTTATAATCAATCGCTCTTATTACTCTTAAACAATTTTTAAAGTTTTCACAAGTTTTGCTTTTTTTAACCATAAAATAAAAAGCTCTCAAAACTTTTAACGGCGAAACATTAAAAATCTGTGGCATTTTTTCAAAGAAAAATTCATAAGGAGAATATTGGGAAACCGGATAAAACCGAAAGTGATAGCCCAATTCTTTTAGAATTTTTTCTTGTAAATAGTGATAATAACCAAATCGACATTTTCTAGCTCCGGCAGCCATAAACAAAGTATCGACGCCATTTTCTAAAGCTTCAATAAAATTTCCTAAAGTAATTTTGAAAGGTAAGCAAACCATTTCTGGCGAATATTTTACTCCCAATTCTAAAGTTTTTTTTGTTAAAGGCGGCAAACAGACTTCGGCACCCAACAGAGTTAAAAAATCTTTTAAAGCCAAAGAATCATAACCAATAAAAGGAAAAGCAGCCTTCATAAATTTTTCTTTTGCTTAATCATTTCACAAAAAGCTTCAATCCTTGTTACTATTCCTTCTCTACCGGTATGTTCGTCGAAAACAATTTTCAAAAAGGGAACACCCTTTTCTTTTGCCTCTCTCTCCATCATCTCGCCAATTAAAGAATCAGGACCGCAAGCAAAAGAATAAAAAAAACAAAAACCATCGACACGCTCCAAATAATACTTGAAAGCATTATATAACTCTCTTTCAAAAGCCCATTTGATTTTTTTAGAAAAACCATCCTTTTTTCTCAAAATCTCTTTTTCCAAATCCTCTTTCAAATAAACAACAAAGCCCTCTTTTTTAAATGTTTCTAACACCACACTACCTATCGCTTCGTCATAGAGATTATAAAAATGGCTAATTATTGCTACTTTTAAATGTTTATTATCAAAAGATATTTCTTTTCTTTCTTTTTTTCTTTTTATCCTTAAATAAGCCAAAATTACTCTGAAAGGATCTTTCTTTAATTTTAACCCTGTAAGAAATAAAGGAAAAAAAATATTTCCCTTTATTTTAAAAGAAATTAATTTCTTTTTAGGATAAAAAGCTAAAGCGATTGTTTTCAAACCAAGCATTTTCGGGCAAGGATAAAGTTTTTCATAGGGATAAACAACTTGTGGAAGAAAAAGATAGTTAACTTTATTTTTTAAATAAAGTAAATGGCCCACGGCTACTTTCAAAGGCAAACACACTTCGGAAGAAGAATGTTTCACCCCTAAATCAACAATTTCTTTGTTAGTTTTGGGCGATAAAAGGTAAGAAACCCCCAAATTTTTAAAAAAGTTAACAAAAAGTTCACCATAACGATAATAAAGAAGTGCCCTAATTATACCGATTTTCCTTTTCACCAAATTAATTTTAAAGAGAAAAATTTAAAAAGTCAAATTAACTATTTTATTGATTTGACAAATCTTATTTTTTTGTATAAAATATAAAAATGCCGGAATTGCCGGAAGTGGAAACAATAAAAAATGAACTTTTACCCTTTTTAATTAACAAACGATTTATTGGTGTAAAATTAGAAAATAGAAGGATTATCGGCTACCCAAAACCAATAAGTTTTTTAGAAAAAGTTATTGGTAAAAAAATTTTGAATATTGAAAGAAAGGGGAAATATTTGGTGTTTAAGTTGTCTAATGATTATTATTTAACTTTTCACTTAAAATTGTCGGGAAGGTTAATCTATAGAGAAAATTTAAAAAATGAAGTAAAATATTCTCGCATTAAATTTTTGTTAGATAAAGGAATCTTGATATTTGCGGAACCCCGATTGTTGGGTAGAGTTTATCTTTATTTAGATAACAAATTACCAAAAGTTCTTTTATCTTTAAAAAAATTGGGTAAAGAACCTTTAATGTCTGATTTTAACTTTCACTATTTAAAAGAAAAAATTAAAAACCGAATGGCTTTTATAAAAAGTCTTCTTCTAAATCAACAGATTGCCTGCGGTGTAGGGAATATTTATTCCGATGAAGCTCTTTTTTGTGCCCAAATCCATCCAAAAAGAAGAGGTTTTTCTTTAACAGACGAAGAGATAAAAAGATTGGTAAAATGCTTAAAAAAAATTATAAGATTGGCAATTAAAAAAAAGGGAACATCGATAAGCGATTACTTAAGACCAAGTGGACAAAAAGGGAATTTCCAAAATTATTTAAAAGTTTTTGAAAGAGATGGAGAAATGTGTGTTCGATGTGGAGAAAAAATTGTGCGGATTAAAATTAATAACCGTTCTTCTTATTTCTGTCCAAATTGTCAAAAGGAGGTTTTGTGATTGCTTTAATTGTTCACGGAGGCGCCGGAAAAATTGAAGAAAAAATTACTGCCCAAAAGGGAATTGAGAAGGCTTTGATTAAGGGTTATCAAATTTTACAGAAAGACGGTAAGGCAATTGATGCGGTATGCGCAGCGGTTTGTGAATTAGAAGATAATCCTTATTTTAATGCCGGAACTGGATCAGTTTTAAATTTACTTTTTGAAGTTGAAATGGACGCTTCGGTAATGACGAGTGAAGGACATTTTGGTGCTTGCGGTGCGGTCAAAAATGTTAAAAATCCAGTTTTGGTTGCTAAAAAGATTATGGAAGAAACTGATCATTTACTTTTGGTAGGTGAGGGAGCAAAAATGTTTGCCCAAGCTATGGGATTTCCTGAATACAACCCAAAAACTGAAAAGGAAATTGAAAAATTGAAGAAATTAATTGAAAAAGGAGAAAATGTTTATTTTCCCAATTTTAAAAAATTAATCGAAGTTTATAAGAATTTAAAAAAAGAGGAAAATTTGAGCACAGTTGGCGCCTGCGCTTTGGACCGTTACGGTGTGATTGCCGTAGCCACTTCTACCGGTGGCCTAAGAGGAAAATTGCCCGGAAGGGTTGGTGATAGTGCAATTATTGGTGCGGGAACCTACGTTACTTCTTTAGCCGGGGTGTCAGCTACTGGGCACGGAGAAGAAATAATAAGAAATTTTGTTGCCAAAGAGATTTGTGAATTAGCTAAAAATTATGATATTCAAACAGCAATTAATATTTTTATGGAAGAACTTAAAAAAAGAAAATGCTTGTGCGGAGTGATTGGTGTTGATGTACGTGGGAATGTGGGTCACGGCTACACCACTAAAGATATGGCTTGGGGTTTCATTAAAGACGGAAAAATGGTTATTTTTTGATTATGAAAATTAAATGGGAAGAAAAAATTAATGTCCTCAAAGAAAAGTTAAAAGAGATCGATAGAAAATTCAGCGAACAAGAAGTAATAAATAATCCCAAATTATTAGAAGAATTAGGCAAAGAATATAAAGAGTTAAAAAAGATTTTAGAAAATTATGAGCATTTAAAGAAAAAAGAAGAAGAGTTAGCAGAAATTAGTAAAATAAAAGAAGGATGCGACCAAGAGACTTATAGCTATCTTTTAGAAGAGGAAGAAAAATTGAAAAAAGAAATAAAAGAATTGGAAAAAGAGCTTTTTTATTATTTCCTTCCCCAAGGCGAGGATCTAAAAAGAAATTGTATTGTTGAAATTAGGCCGGCAGCCGGCGGAGAAGAGAGTGCTCTTTTTGCTATGGATTTATTTAAAATGTATCAAAAATATTTGGATAAAAAAGGATTTAAATACGAAATCTTATCTTTTCGTCCATCTGATTTAGGCGGTATAAAAGAAGTGATTTTTTTAGTAAGTGGTGAAGGTGCCTATAATTATTTACGGTTTGAACAAGGTGTCCACCGGGTCCAAAGGGTGCCGGTTACAGAAGCTTCAGGTCGTATCCATACTTCCACTGTTACGGTGGCAGTACTTATGGAACCAAAAGAAGTAGAAGTGGAAATAAAAGAAGAAGATTTGAAAATTGAGGTTTTTCGAGCAAGTTCCAAAGGAGGCCAACATGTAAATGTCACTGATTCAGCAGTTAGAATTACCCACTTGCCTACCGGTATTGTAGTTAGTTGCCAAGATGAACGTTCCCAACATCAAAATCGTCAAAAAGCGATGAAAATTTTAAAAGCTCGACTTTTAGAATATGAAAAGCGAAAACAAAAAGAAGCAATTGATAAAGAACGAAGAAAACAAATCGGCACCGGTGAAAGAGCAGAGAAAATCAGAACTTACAATTTTCCACAAAATCGAGTGACTGACCACCGAATCAACCTTACTCTTTATGAACTTGATAAAATAATGGAAGGCGATTTAGATCCAATTATTAGTCAATTACAAGAAAAAGAAATTGAAAAATTTTTAAATGAATAAAGAATTGTTAGCTATTAAAAAAAAATACCGTTTAAGTGATGAAGAGTTTAATTTTATTTTGTATGGAGTGTTTGAAAAAAAACTTTATCAAATCTATCTGAGTGAAAAATTACCCAAAAGAAAAATAAAAAAAATTTTAACTATTCTAAAAAATAAAAAAAACGGTATTCCTCTTCCCTATCTTTTAAAAAAAGCCTATTTTTTAGACTTAGAACTCCATATTGAAAAAGGAGTCTTTATACCCCGGGCGGAAACCGAATTACTAATTTCTTTTTTGGAAACTCATTATGATAAAGAAAAAATTAGATATATCATTGATATCGGTACGGGCACAGGAAATTTAGCTATTTCTTTGGCACAGTTATTTAAAAATGCCGAAATTATTGCCACAGACATTTCTAAAAAAGCATTAAGGGTTGCTAAAAAAAATATCCAAAAATATTCCCTTGAAAATCGGATAAAATTATATTATGCTGACCTTTTCTATTTTCCTAATCATAAAGAATATTTTCACAAATTTGATTTAATTGTCTCTAATCCTCCCTATATTTCAAAAAAAGATTATGAAAAACTTCCGAAGGCAGTCAAAAATTATGAAGACAAAAGGGCCTTATACGGCGGCGAAGACGGTCTTTGGGTAATCAAAAGAATTTTGCAAGAAGGCAAAAAATTTCTTTCGGAAAAAGGAATAATATTTTTAGAGATTGATCACCCCTATCCTTTAAAGATCTACCAATTTGCTAAAGAATGGTATTCTTCTTTTATTTTTCTTCCTTCATTAAGTAAAAAAATTAGATTTGCTATAATTTCTTAAATGAAAGCTGGTTTGATTGTCAATTTGAAAAAGGCAAGGATAAAAAAAATTGTTGAAGAAATTGTCAATTACCTTCTTAAAAATAATATCAAACCCTTATTTTTAAAAGCCGAAGCAATCTTTTTAGGTTACGATAACTATAGCGATTTAGAGGATAATCTTTCAACGATTGATTTCGTTATTGCTATTGGTGGGGATGGTACAATTTTAAGAACTGCTCAGATTTTAAAAGGCAAGGAAATTCCCACAATTGGTATTAATCTTGGAAGTTTAGGGTTTTTGACCACTTTTTCCGAAGAAGAAAAAATAAAAGCGGTTGAAGATTTTTTAAATAGAAAAGTTAATATTGAAAAAAGATTGCTCATTAAAGTAATTTTTAAAAACAAAGAATATTTGGTATTAAATGATGTGGTTATCAATATGGGCGAATCCTCAAGAATGATTGAAATAAATCTTTATGTTGATGGTGAATTGGTTAATAAATTTAATGGTGATGGGATAATAATCGCTACTCCTACCGGTTCCACGGCCTATTCTTTAGCTGCTGGTGGACCGATTGTTCATCCTTCTTCAGAAGTTTTCATTATTACTCCCATTGCTCCCCATTTATTATCGAGTAGGCCATTAATTTTGCCCACGGATCTTAAATTAAAACTCCTTTTGGGAGAAAAAAATCCACCGGCTCATTTAGTCCTTGATGGCCAAAAAGTATTTTTGTTAAATTTAGGTGAGGAAGTTTTTATTGAAAAAGCAGAAAAACATTTTCTTTTAGTCAATAAAAAAGAAAGAACTTATTTTGAAATTTTAAAGAAAAAATTAAAATGGGGATTTTAACAATTCCTAATCTTTTAAGTATTTCGCGGTTGCTTCTTTTACCGTTGATTCTTTTCTTTTTAGCTAAAAAATTATATCTTTCCAGCTTAGTTTTCATAGCAATTTCTTGGGTAACTGATGCTTTTGATGGCTATCTGGCGCGCAAATTAAATTGCGTATCTGATTTTGGTAAGATTCTTGACCATTTAGTAGATAAAATCTGGGTGGGTTCAATTTTAGTTGCTTTAGTAATGACCAGAAATTTGGATTTCAAAATTGTTTTAGCCATAATCATTCGTGATCTCCTAATTACTGCTGGTTTTATTTTTTTAATGAAAAAAAGAAATATTGTTTCCAAATCATCAGTATTAGGAAAAATCACTGGCTTTTTTTTCGCCCTTTTAATTATTGCTGCTTTACTTAACCGAAAAAACGAACTTTTAATTATCACTTATCTAACTTGGCTATTTCTTTTTCTTTCTTTCTTTGATTATTTTATTTATTTCCTAAAAAATTTAAAATATGGAAATAAAAAAAATTAATTCAGAATTATTCTTCATTCGTTTAGAAAAAAACGAAGAAATTATAAATTCTTTAAAAGATTTTGCTACAAAAAATAAAATAAAAGGAGCTTTCTTTTGGGGTATTGGTGCTGGTAAAGATTTCCTTTTGGGATATTATGATTTAAAAAAGAAAAAATATTTAAAAAGAAAAATAAAAAAAGAATGCGAAATTGTTTCTTTACTTGGGAATATAAGCCAGGGGAAAAATGAAATTTTTGTTCACACCCATATTATCATCGCTGATAAAAATTTTAAAGTTTTTGGAGGGCACCTTTTTTCAGGGTTGGCAAGTGCTACTTTAGAAATATTTTTATTTAAAATTAAGATAAAATTAAAACGCCAACCTTTTCCCGAAATTGGACTAAATTTAATAACTTTTAAAAAATATCACCAATAAGCTCAATCACATCTTCTTTTTTTAAATTAGTTCCGCGCCAAACTTGTTCACCCGTATTTTTATAACACATCAATTCCCAGGTTTCATTAGGATAAAGAAGGAGATAAAATAAAAATTCTCGGTCATCATTTATTCGTGTAAATAATTTTTTAGTTTGCGAAGGTAGTAAAAACAAAGCTTTTTTAAATAACCCTCGCATTTCCACCTCCTGCTTATAAAATATTATAACTAAATTTTTTTATTTTGTCAATAATATTTGACTTTTGCGATAATTTTAGTTAAAATTATTCCCAAAAATGGAGGAAAAATGAAAATAATAAGACAAGTAAACTTAACTGTTGAAGAAATTCCTGATAAGTGGTACAATATTTTACCAGTTTTGCCCGAACCTTTGCCACCCCCTAAGGACCCCGAAAAAGGCGAATCAAGGTTAAAAAATTTATCAAAAATTTTGATTGGCGAATGTTTAAAACAAGAAATGGCAAAAGAAGAATGGATTTCTATTCCTGATGAATTGCGCGAACTTTATGCCCAAGCCGGTAGACCCAGGCCATTATTCCGAGCAATAAATTTAGAAAAAAAACTCAATACTCCGGCAGAAATCTATTATAAAGGAGAATTTTTTAGTCCTACTGGTAGTCACAAAGTAAACACCGCTTTGGCTCAATGTTATTATGCTAAAAAAGAAGGTTACAGAAGAGTAACCACCGAGACGGGTGCCGGACAATGGGGTACTGCCTTGGCGTACGCAGCTGCTTTGCTAGGTTTAAAATGCACAATTTATTGGGTAAGAGCGGTTTATAAATGGAAAAAAGAACGGAGAACCTTGATGCAACTTTTGGGTGCCGATGTTTACCCCTCACCTAGTCCCAAAACTGAAGTTGGTAAAAAATTATATAAAAAAAATCCCCAACATCCTGGCTCTTTAGCAATTGCTATTTCGGAAGGAATAGAAGATGCTTTAAAAAACGATGACACTATTTATTGTCTTGGTTCAGTATTAAACCACGTTCTTTTACATCAGACAATAATTGGTTTGGAAACTAAAAAACAGTTAGAAAAGCTTGGGGTTGAACCGGATATAATGATTGCCTGTCTAGGTGGAGGCTCTAATTTTGGTGGTTTCACATTACCTTTTATCGGTGAAGTGTTGAAAAATAAGAAAAAAATCAGATTTATCGCTTGCCAAAGTGAAGTAGCGCCTAATTTGTCTAAAGGAAAATATGAATATGATTTTGCTGATTATGGTGAATTTACTCCTTTATTAAAAATGTATACTTTAGGACATAAAATAAAGATGAAGCCAATAAAAGCCGATGGTTTAAGATATCATGCGGCCGCTCCTATTATCAGTCTTTTGCGGCACCATAATATCATTGAAACCAAAACCTATCCAGCCGATGAAAAATATGTTTTTGAAAAAGCAAGAATGTTTGTTGAATGTGAAGGATTTTTGCCAGCACCGGAATCTTCTTATGCTATTGCTTGCGCCATAGACGAAGCTTTGAAAGCAAAAGAAGAGGGAGTTAAAAAGGTAATTGTTATGAATATCTCTGGCCACGGATTTTTAGATTTAACCGGCTACCGAGAAGTTTTAAAATTAAAATAAATATTGATTTTTGGAAATTTTTGCTTTATAATTTTATAGAAGTATGGTAAGGGGGTGAAATTATGGGACGAGAAGACAATATTGGTTTTGAATTAGAGCAAAAATATGGAGTACCTTTTATTGATTTAACTACCTTTAAAATTGATCCCGAAGTAATGAAAATGTTTCCAGAAGAATTTTTAAGAGCCCATAAATTTGTGCCGCTTTTTAAATCTGGCAATTCTTTAGTTGTTGCTATGGTTGATCCTTCAAATATTTATACTATTGATGAGATTAGAAGATTTTCTGGCCTGGATGTCCAAGTAATGGTTTGTAAGGAATTAGATTTATATCAGGTTTTAAATGAATATTATGCCCAAACCCAACCACCAGACATTCCTGATGAACCTGAGGTAGAAACTATTGAACCTGTAGGAGAAGGGGAAGTAGCAGCGGAACTTGATTTAACACCTAAAAAACTTGAAGAATTAGCTTCTGAGGCTCCAGTAGTTAGATGGGTGAACCAATTAATTATTAGGGCTGTTCGGGAAAGGGCATCGGATATCCACATTGAGCCAACAAGAGAAGGTTTACAAGTGAGATTCCGAATTGATGGCGTTCTCCATCCAGTTGTTGCTCCTAAGAAAGCCTTGCAATTAGCGGTAGTTTCTCGTATTAAGATTATGTCCCGAATGAATATTGCGGAAAAGAGATTACCTCAGGATGGTCGTTACTCAGCAATTATTGATGGTCGAGAAATTGACTTTCGTGTCTCTACTTTTCCAACTACCTATGGTGAAAAGGTAGTAATGCGTATTCTGGATAGGGTAAGACTTTTATCTTTGGATGAGCTCGGGCTCCTGCCAGAAAGACTTCAAGTTTTAAGAGAAATGATCAGAAAACCGCACGGAGTTATTCTGGTAACCGGTCCTACCGGTTCTGGAAAAACAACTACTCTTTATGCTGTTCTCCAAGAAATTCGTAGCGCCGAAAAGAATATTATTACAATCGAAGACCCGGTGGAATACGATATTGATGGCCTTTGCCAATCACAAGTAAACGAAAGGGCTGGTTATACTTACTTAGTAGGATTAAGACATATTTTGCGTCAAGACCCGGATGTTATTTTCATCGGTGAGATTCGTGACCGTGACACAGCCACGGTTGCTATTAGAGCAGCCTTAACTGGTCAGTTAGTATTCTCAACAATTCACACTAACGATGCCCCCGGTACGATAACCCGTTTGATTGATATGGGAATTGAACCATTCTTAGTTGCTTCCGCAATGGAAGGTGTTTTGGCTCAGAGATTGGTAAGAAGGATTTGTCCAAAATGTAAAGAAGAATACCGACCTTCACCAAAAATTTTAGAAGAATTAGAATTACCACCGGATACTATTTTATATCGCGGTCGGGGTTGTGAGCATTGTCGTTATACCGGCTATTATGGAAGAATAGGTATATTTGAAGTTATGAAAGTAGATGAAAAGA